>Ga0172382_10003426_pt1 | contig 25161 bp, 21 predicted proteins | sample Leawel138RmetaG_FD_122245 | JGI IMG/M metagenome (GOLD analysis project Ga0172382, IMG submission 122245) | Leachate microbial communities from a municipal landfill in Southern Ontario, Canada - Leachate well 138R metaG | ecosystem: Engineered > Solid waste > Landfill > Unclassified | place...
GCGGCGGCCGATTTTTACCGGGAATACCTGGCGGACTGGCTGGATCGTTTCTGCGACTGCCTGGAAGGGCATGCCGAGTTCACGTTTTATCGGGAGTTGGCTGGCGAAATCCGCCGTCAGGCTGAAGGATTGCGCCCATGAACTGGCAACTCATGGCGGATCACGACAATATGGCGCGGCCCCTGGAGGAGGTGTTTGCCGGCTGGCATCAACGGTGCTTTGCAAACAGCCCCAACGTCCATCCGGGACTCTTTGTCGAGATACGGGACTTGCAAAAAGTGCAGGACTGGTATCTAGCCTATCTTCTGACGCCCATCGCCCTCTATCGCCTGGCGATCCCCCTCAAAGCCCCCGACATTCCCCTGCCCGAAGGCTGGTCTGCCGCCGCCCGGGTGGATCAGCCCTGTACCGGCCTTGGTCCCGCCCTGAATCTGAAGATTCCCGGCGTGCTCGGGCAGGGCCACCTCCAATACCTGCCGGAGATCGGGCATTTTCTCTGGCAACCGCTGGTCCAGAACCTACGCCGCTATCCTGACGCCGCCGCGGTGTTTGCGGCCTGGGAGGGCGTAATCGACCACCGCCGCAAAACCCGCGCCAGCATGCAGGAACAACAGCGGTGTGACCGCCGCGCTTTTCTAAGGCGGCTGATGCCGGCGCCCAGGGAGCCATGAGCAATCGCTGTGAACCGCAGGCCGATACGGAGGCCTACCTATTGTCGGAAATTCTCCAGATAAACTCGTCCACTGCTTGCCGGGATCGGTAAGGGATAGCGTTCAACAGGAGCCCGCCCAAAATTACCCAGAATTGAGCGGGTATTCTCTCATAGGCGCGACGCACCACATCGCAAATGATTACTACATCTGCCATGCCGCAGCTCACACACGCCTACGACGGATGCGGCAAATCGCGTGGCCTAGACATGAGAATCTTTATGGGCTTTCCTCCTCCATCAGAGGGACATGGGGCTGGAATTTGGTGGGCTCCTGTTTAGGACGCAACGCTTTGACCCAACGCAAACACCACACCGGGGATCACTCGCGCCAAAGGACGCGTATCCGTATCTGCTGAGAGTACCAGCATCAGGAGCGCGTCTGCTTCCACAGGCACAAAGAGTGCCGCATGCTTGTCACAACGAATGCTGATCTCTTGTGCCGGACATTCGGCAAGACCCGAACTGATATGCTCTGCAAGACGCATAATCGCAGCCCCGGCGATACCAATAAGATTCTGGTCCGCTATCGTTTCTCCCTTCTGAAAAATCACCACCCCTTCATTAGAAATCAACGCGGAACCTTTTATTTCTGGCGACATGGCATCTAACTGCGTATGGAGATTGTCAAACATGACCTGATTCAAAATACACCTCCTTCAAGGATTCTCGGGAATAGGAAACTGAAAGTCCTCCTGGGACAACAGGTCAGGCCCCGACTCCAACCCCTCGAACCAGTCGAGGAAAGCCGCGATCGTCTCCCGTCCTTTGAAGGATGCGCCGTGCTGCGGCACAATCCACTCGATATCCATACCCCGAACCATATTGGTCCAGAGCCTGCAAACTTTCTGGCCACCCATGTAACGGCGGTGGAAGGCATCCATGGAGGTTTCCGCACGATGCGCCGCAAACGCTTCGGCACCTTCGATCACCTTGGAGGCATCATGCCCACTGACCAAGTTAGCGCCCAGATCTCCGGAGAACAGAATCTTGCTCACCGGATCGTAAACCTGGAAATTGCCCACCGAATGCATGTAATGCGCGGGCACAACAAAGAGTTCCTGCCCCGCCAGATTGACCCTCATGCCCTGCGGCGGAATGCCGATGACCCGCCCTGCGGTCATCCCCTTGGAGCAGAAGTGCGGCAGAAAACGGGTCCATTCATTGGCGATAAGAATCTTCGCGTCAGTGATCAGCAGCCAGCCGTTGGCAGAGGCGACGATATCCGGGTCCTCATGAGAGGCAAACACATAATCGAGATGCGCCGGCAGGAAATAGCTCGCCATCTCTGCTAGTAGGTTCTTGTACGTGAGGTTACCGCCGGGGTCGAGCAGCATCCCTTCACCATTATTAACAATAAGAAACTGGTTGGCCTGAATCCCCTCACCTTCCACCAGATCGGTAAAGGCTATGCATTTATGCGTTCCATTATCGTATAGCAATTGAGACATTAAGACTCCTATGCAGGTGATGCTGGTCTGCCCCATTGAACAGACTAGCAGAATCTAAATATAGTATAATAGCATGTAGTTATTTTATTTAATACCCAAATACTATTATGAACACGGTAAAATAAGAATGCCCGAAGTGCTTCTGCCAGTCTTTAGCGATATACACCCGATCAACGACTGGTCATGCGACCGAACTTTAGAAGGATGCCAATCCGGCACAATCAGAAAGCTGATAGCAGGAATCTTCATCGCGTTCGATCGGAGGTGCCCAGATATCTCCGATCATTCGATTAAAGAATTTTATCAATTCCATACCACTGGTGTCATTTTCTTCGGCAAGTTCATCTGTAATTATCCCCGTAGTTAAATCTTTTTATCGGGACCATTTTACTATAATTCCTTACATATTGGGCCTTTTAATCTATTAGAGTATCAGACCGCTGATGTCAGCATAGGTGACAAACATGCTCGATGGATCACTCCACGAGGACTAGTGCCAATCCGCAACTCACCCATAGGCAACTACATGCGCAGAGAATCGTTAAAATTGCGATTTATCATTATGTGAGTTTATCTGGTTGTTTTGGTTAATATAAACCATACGTATGGTTCATTTCATCCTATTATAAATTGATAATTCGCAAATTTGTTCCATAACATGATGTTTATGCGTACCTGGGCTTTTGGCGCATTTGTTGCTTCATAAAGTTGTTAGTGCCTATTGGCGCTATCTTTATGTGTGAAAAAGGAGTGCGTTATGCTGATGGAAAACACTTTACCGATTCTCCTGAGTCGGCTGGATTTTGCTTGGATTACCTCCATGCATATTCTTTGGACACCGTTAACCATAGGTGTTTCCTGGATTCTTTTTGGTCTCGAAGTAGCATGGCTAAGATCTGGGGATGAACGATGGTATCGATTGAATCGATTTTTTGAAAAAATATTCCTCATTAATTTTGGGGCAGGCGTGGCAACCGGTGTCACCATGGAGATGGCATTCGGCATTCTCTATGGGCCCTTCTCTCAGGCCGTAGGTCCATTCTTCGGCAATATTCTCGGGTTTGAGACTATTACCGCCTTCATGTATGAAGCCGGTTTTATTGGCTTGATGGTCTTCGGCTGGAACAAGGTGGGAAAGGGAATGCACCTCTTCTCTACTTTCAACGTCGCTTTCGCCTCCAGTTTATCAGCCTACTGGATTTTGGTAGCTAACGGCTGGATGCAAACGCCAGATGGCGTCGTTCTGAAAGACGGTTTGTTTCAGGTGACAAACTGGTGGAGTGCCATCTTTAATGAAAGTAACAATTGGGGCTTTCCCCATATGTGGGTTGCTACCCTCATTCTCGGCTTTTTTGTGCTTGCCGGTACCAGCGCTTGGTTCATTTTGAAAAACCGCCATGCGGATCTTTTCGTGAAGATGCTTAAGCCTGCAATCCTGGCGTTACTGATTGCAACACCTATCCAGATTTGGTTGGGAGATAGCTTAGGGGTGGACGTTGCCCATAGCGAACCGACCTCATTGGCCGCAATGGAAGGGCATTACCATACTTATCTTCCAGATGGAAAGCCCAATACCTCATGGAATCTCATCGCCATTCCCAATGCGGCAAACGATGCCAGTTTGTTTTCCATTCGGATTCCGCATGTCTTGAGTCTGCTGGAAACCCATACGTTGAATGGAGTTGTTCCTGGGCTGGATCAATTTCCTGCCAAGGACAGGCCTGATGTCTGGGTGCCTTTCTACAGCTTCCGCATTATGGTTATGATTGGTTTTTTTCTATTTTTCATGGCGTTATGGGGAACCTTACTCATCGTTCGCGGTCAATTGACGGTGCAAGGTTTACGTAAACGCCCCTGGTTTTTGAGAGCCATGGTATTCAGTGCCTTTCTACCCTATCTGGCGGTATGGACCGGTTGGTGGACACGTGAAGTGGGTCGTCAGCCTTGGGTGGTTTATAACATCATGCGAACCTATGAAGGTGTCAGCCATATGGGTATTGGTCAGGAGATCTTCTGGTTTGCCGGATATGGTGTTTTTGAACTCACGGTATGGGCGGGTGCCTGGTACTTCTTCTCTAGAGTCATCCAGAAAGGCCCGGATCTCGACAGTGCCCTGCCAGGCATGCAGGACCACGGCGGAGATCCTGTGGAAACCGGAGGTGGGCTGGCTAAACCTACTTTTGCAAAACCGATTTTTGATAAATCCGTTTAACAGGACAGGCTCCGAAGAGACTCGGAGCCCACCAAGGAGTGCACCATTATGTTAGATCTCGCCAGAATTGCCACTACGCTCACTACCTGGTGGTGGCTGTTGTTAAGTTTAATGTTTTTGCTATACATCGCATTGGACGGTGCGGACCTGGGGGCCGGTGTTTTTGCCTTGTTTTCGCCCGATGAACAAGAGCGCGGTGCCATTATGGCTTCCATGGCGGGCATGTGGGATGGCAATGAGACCTGGCTGGTAGTAGCAGGAGGCGTTTTATTCGGAGCATTTCCACTCGTTTATGGTTCTGCCTTTAATTATTTGATGATTCCACTGGCGCTAGCACTTTGGGGCATCATCTCACGCGCCGTTTCCATGGAATTTCATGTGCATGCCATGGGCAGCAAACGTTTTTGGGGCTGGGCCTTTGCGGGCGGTAGTTTGTTGGCCCCATTTGGTGCGGGTCTTGCCCTTGGTGCCACCCTGCAAGGGTTCCCCATGAAAGCCGGTGAAGCTATGGCAAAAGGTGCACCCGGTCTTTTTACGCACTCGCCGGTGCCGCATTTTACCGGTACAGCACTCACTTTTCTGACACCATTCAGCGTATTTACCGGTTTGGGCGCAGTGATTGCTGCAGGTCTGGCCGGTGGTCTTTACCTCTGTGCCCGCTTTGAGAAAGGGGATCCCATCAATGTGAAGGCTCAGCGCTGGACGACTTTATTTTCCTATTTGGCCCTTGCCGCTATTGTGGTGACGCTGGTCTGGTCTTATGCGATTTTCCCTTGGGCAGCAGCCAAATGGACGGGCCCCTATTGGTGGGTCTGGGTATTATGGCTTTTGGTTGTTCTGTTTTTCGCATTTAAATCGATGATGAGCCACTCCATGCAACGGGATTTTGTCGCATTACTTTGGGGTGAAGGCGTTGTCGTGCTGTTGTGGTTTGCTATGTGGGCGACGATGTTCCCTTACATTGTTCCGGGGACCTGGACGATTGAGGCAGCAGCTAATCCGGCGAATTCCATTGCCGTATTTACTTTATTCATGACCGGTTTTGTGCCCATCATGATTATGTATAACGCCTATCAAATCTGGGTCTTTCGGGGTCGCACTACAAAAATGGCCAGTTACGGCGGCCATTAAGCTCTAATGGTATGGATCTCTGCCTGCTGTGACAGTCATGGATCCAACCGCCAAAAGTTACTGCATTTTTCCCTAATTAAGGAGATTGCGATGAGTATACATAGGAAAATCGGATACCAGCTCAATGATGGAGAAAATCCGTCAGCCTCAAGTTTAACCATGATAGATATTCTGAAGGTTCCTAAACGTTACGTTCAGCCAACCCATCCTTGTGGATTGGCGCCAATCAGGCCTGCATCATGGGGTGTCGATAGCCAAAACGATTGCTGGATACCTCCATGCTGCACCTCACGCTACACCTAAAAACCGATTCAAATGCAGCGCAACTGCAGTTTTTAAGCAATAACTATTTGTGATTTGTGCGTAACTTAATGTTTTATTTGGAGGCTGGGCCCGGAATCGAACCGGGGTACGCGGCTTTGCAGGCCGCTACATGACCACTCTGCCACCCAGCCTTATAAAGAAAAGGGAAAGCATGAAACTTTCCCTTGATAGTGGAGCGGGAAACGAGGCTCGAACTCGCGACCCCAACCTTGGCAAGGTTGTGCTCTACCACTGAGCTATTCCCGCATGGGCGCAAGGATAAAGGGATCACCGCTCCTTGTCAAGATCAACCCCACTGGCCATGAGACTGGGCCAAGCAGCGCGCAAATAACCCACCATACTCCACAGCGTCATAGCCGCCGCAATGATCAGCAGACCCACACCGACAATCCGCGCGGAAACACCCAGCAACGCGTTCTGGTATACCAAAAATAATATGGCGATCATTTGCGTGGTGGCTTTGGCTTTACCCAGCCAGGAGACTGCTACTTTTTTGCGTTCGCCCAGTTCTGCCATCCACTCGCGCAGCGCTGAAACGGTGATTTCTCGACCCACAATCACGCTAATCAGTATTCCCGCCAACAGCGGTGCCATCTCACCTGATGAAGCAATAAGTATCAGAGCGGTCACCACCATAATTTTATCGGCAACAGGGTCCAGAAATGTACCAAAGGGAGAAACACCTTGATAGCGTCGGGCAAGGTAACCATCGGCCCAGTCGGTAACCGCCGCCACCGCAAATACCGCCGTCGCTCCATAAGTCCGTAATCCGCCGCCCCAGTAAAACAGCGCCACAAAAATAGGCACTAGGACAATGCGTAGTACAGTCAAGTAGTTAGGCAATCGTTTTATCACGATTCATTACGTCCTCAATGAAAATGATCATAAATGCGTTGAGCGAGTTCTTGATGAATACCCGCGACCCGCTGCAAATCATCGAGCCCCGCATCACGAATACCCCGCAACCCCCCGAAAGCCCGAAGCAACGCCAGACGTCGTTTGGGTCCAATACCATCAATCCCATCGAGATCCGATTCCTGACGAGCCTTACCGCGTCGTGCGCGATGGCCCGTTATCGCGAATCGATGTGCCTCGTCGCGCACCTCCTGAATAACCAGCAAGGCCGGATCATCATCGGATAACTGCCGCGCTGCCGGTCTATTGGGGATATGCAGCACTTCGAGTCCTGGTCGACGCGTAGTGCCCTTTGCAACGCCACAGAGCTGAATATGGGTAATACCGAGCCCTTCCAGCGCTGCTTGAGCGCGAGCCACCTGTCCAGCACCACCATCAATCAGAACAATATCCGGCATAGCCAGACCTTCTTTTTGCAGACGACCATAACGACGCTGCACAGCCTGCTCTATGGCCGCATAGTCGTCTCCTCCCCGAATATCGCGCATATTGAAGCGACGATATTCGGTCTTCACAGCACCATCATCACCGAAAACCACACAGGAAGCTACTGCCGCCTCGCCCTGAGTATGGCTGATATCAAAACATTCTACACGATGCGGCAACTGCGCAAGGGCGAAAAACTTTTGCAGCAGCAACATGCGTCTTCTTCCAGAATGGGCATTCTGCGCGTGTTGTCGCATGGCATCTAACGCGTTAGTCTGCGCCAGGGCCAACCAACGCTTACGTGGTCCACGTTGAGGTTGGTCGATCATCACCCGATGACCGGACTGACTCATCAAGGCCGCTGCGATTGCCTCGACGCCACGCGGCAACACATCGACCAACAAGTTTCCGGGAATTTCCTTATCGTGATAAAACTGCATCAGAAAGGCCGCCATCACCGCCGGCGCGCGGAGATCTTCGGTATGCTGCGGGAATATGGACCGCCCACCGAGCTGTCGACCATTACGAATAAAACTGACATAAACCACCCATTGACCATTTTCCTGTGCGGTGGCCAGCACATCAAAATCCCCACCTCCAGCTTGCGCCACATATTGTCGCTCCTGGATTTTGGATAATGCGGCAATCTGATCCCGCCGCCGCGCCGCTTCTTCAAAATCAAGTCGTTGTGCCGCTTCCTGCATCCGCAGATCCAAACTGCGGATGGCTTCATCACTCTTTCCCTCCAGAAAGCGGATCGTATCACCGACGTCATTCGCATAATCCTCCGCGCTAATCAAGCCGACACAGGGCCCGCTGCAACGACGAATCTGGTATTGCAGGCAGGCACGACTCCGATTCTGAAACGTATGATCCTCACAAGTTCGCAGTCGAAAAGCTTTCTGAAGTAAAATCATGCTCTCCCGAAGCGCACTCACCGCAGGATAGGGCCCGAAATAGCGGCCTTTTTTCTTTTGCGCGCCTCGGTGCAGACGCATTCTTGGCGTCTCAGCCGCCTCAATCAGTAGATAGGGATAACTTTTATCATCTCGCAATAGAATATTGTAAGGGGGATGGTGACGCTTAATGAGGTTTGCTTCCAAAACCAGCGCTTCGGTTTCGGTATGTGTTACGACTACCTCCACCCATTTTACCTGTGCCAGCATCGCCAAAGTCTTCGGACTATGCCGCTGTTTCTGAAAATAAGAGCTGACTCGTCTTTTGAGATTACGCGCTTTACCGACATAAAGCAGACGGCGACCAGCCGCGAACATCTGGTAAATACCGGGCTGGCTAGTGAGGGTACGCAAAAAATCTGCGAGAACAAAGGTCGACTCGGTATCCATCGCCTGCTTATCTGGTTTTACAATAGCCGCCTCGCCTCCCATATTCCCTGACCATGAATCATTCTGAAGCGGTGGAGTCCGCGCTCAGGCGCCGCAGATAGTCCCAGGTAAATATTCCGGTACTATGGCCATCACTGAAATGAATTTGTACGGCATAGTTACCAACGGGTTGCACTTCCAAAACGCTGACGTCTTCTTTGCCGGTAATCACCTGCGCTTGATCGGGCGTATGGCCTTTACACTCTGCACAGGGACATTCAACGCGCAGATGTTCAAAGGTCAAGCGGCTGGTGTAACCATCTGCCCAGTCAATTTCCATAACACGACTGATCATCAGAGGACGGATTTCTAGGGGCTGGGTACGAATATCGGACATGCGGAACCTCACGGATAGACCGGACTGGTCAGAAATAAGCCTCTAGGGTACAATCCACGCCCACTAAAGGGAATGCCCACAAGGATTATTGTATGAAAATTTCCGCCTTTGATATTCGCGTCGGTAACATTCTGGAACATGAGAAAGGATTGTGGCGTGTACTCAAAACCGATTTTGTAAAGCCCGGCAAAGGTGGGGCCTTCGTACAAGTCGAAATGAAAAACATTGAAACCGGCACCAAATCCAACACCCGCTTCCGCTCTAGTGAGACGATGGAAAAGGCGGTCGTAGAACCTCGAACCATGCAATATCTTTATGCCGACAGTACCGGCTACGTGTTTATGGACAATGAAAGTTTTGAACAGTCTATATTGAGCGAAGACCTTCTCGAAGGACAAACCGGTTATCTGCTACCTAACACCGAAATTCAGGTGAACTTGCATAATGATCGGCCCATTGGCGTAGAACTGCCTTCTATTGTCATTCTGGAAGTCGTGGAGGCTGATCCTGCAATCAAGGGGCAAACGGCGACGGGCTCTTACAAATCGGCACGGATGGAGACCGGCATCACCGTCATGGTTCCCCAATTCGTCATTGCTGGTGAAAAAATACGGGTGAATACCACGGACGGCGTTTATGTAGACCGCGCCTAAACGGCAAAGGCAACCGGATCTATCATGCGGTTGCCCGTTCAGGAAATCTGGGTGGATGTACTTTGTAAATGAGCGGCGTTTTCTTTGGCCGGAATAACCCAGACAAAAATTTCACCTTTACTGACCATTCCAAGATGACGGCGTGCCAACTCTTCTACGGCTCGGTCGCCCGTTTGTAGACTAGTGACTTGCGCTGCCAAACGATTGTTACGATCTTCCAGCTTTTTTAATACGACTTGCTTGCTTTCGAGCTGATGGTGCAGTTCGCCAACATTCAGCCAACTGCCCGCACCAAACCATAGGGGATACTGCAAAGCACAAAGCACCGCAAGCAACATAAAATCTATGGGGCGCATTTCCGACTTAGCCGCAGTCGCTCTGGCTTTCAGTTGCACCCAAAAATTCATAATTTAACAACTCCCCAAAACCTACCATTTAACCAATCATTCCATACTGGTAGTATTTAGTCTAAATTATAAAAAGTTGCAAGGCCGGGATAACGCGCTACTTCCCCTAACTCTTCTTCAATGCGCAGCAAACGATTGTATTTGGCTACCCGGTCGGTACGCGACAAAGAACCCGTTTTAATCTGACCGCACCCCGTTGCGACAGCCACATCCGCCAAGGTAGTGTCTTCCGTTTCTCCAGAACGATGAGAAACAATAGCCGTATAACTATGGGTTTTCGCCATTTCAATAGCCGCAAGCGTCTCTGACAACGTACCAATTTGATTGAGTTTAATGAGAATACTGTTACCCACTCCGCGTTCAATGCCTTCACGAAGAATAGTCGTATTGGTTACAAAAATATCATCACCCACCAATTGCAGACGGTCACCCAGACGATCCGTGAGCATTATCCAACCGTCCCAATCATTTTGATCCATACCATCTTCAATACTGATCAGCGGGTAACGATCCGCCAGTACCGCGAGATAATCAACAAACTCTGCACTGCTCAATTCGCGTTTTTCACTGGCCAAATGATATCGACCATCGCGATAAAACTCACTGGAAGCGACGTCCATACCTAACCAAATATCTTTACCCGGTTGATAACCGGCCTTACTAATGGCATCCATGAGTAATTCCAGTGCCGCTTCATTAGACGGCAAATTAGGCGCGAAACCCCCTTCATCGCCGACCGTTGTCGCTAGGCCCTTTTTATGAAGAACCCCTTTAAGGCTGTGAAATACTTCCACGCCCATCTGCAAAGCTTCGGAAAAAGATTCGGCACCAGCCGGAATCAGCATAAATTCCTGCATATCGACCGCATTATCCGCATGGGCACCGCCGTTGATGACATTCATCATCGGCACAGGTAATTGTAGCGGACCCAGACCACCGATATAGCGATACAAGGGCTGGCCTGCTGCTTGTGCAGCCGCATGAGCCGTAGCCAGCGATACACTGAGAATAGCATTGGCACCAAGGCGCGATTTATTCTCGGTACCATCTAGGGCACAGAGCGCTGCATCAATGTGTTCCTGCGCTTCCGCCTCCATGCCGAGTAAGGAATCCTGAATTTCACCATTAACATGCTCGACCGCTTTACGAACTCCTTTGCCGCCATAGCGCGTGCCGCCATCGCGTAATTCGACGGCTTCACGCTCGCCCGTGGATGCCCCACTGGGTACTATGGCACGCCCCATGGCGCCGTTTTCTAAATATACCTCCGCTTCCACGGTGGGGTTACCGCGTGAGTCCAATACTTCTCGGGCTTGAATGCGAACAATAGCGTTCATGCTAAATCCTCAGGGTGGTTTTCGGGAAATTCTTGGGCTTTGACCAGTTGATCAATGTGCTGCAAGGTACGCAACAGGCTTTCCATACGGTCTAATGGCCAGGCATTGGGACCATCCGAAAGCGCTTCAGCAGGCTGGGGATGGGTTTCCATAAATACACCAGAGACCCCGGCGGCTACTGCGGCTCTGGCCAAGACGGGAACAAATTCGCGCTGTCCGCCGGAGTGATCGCCCTGCCCGCCAGGAAGCTGCACAGAATGCGTCGCATCAAAAATGACTGGGCAGTCCGTCTGCCGCATGACGGCCAAAGAGCGCATATCGGAAACCAGATTATTGTAGCCGAAGGAAGCACCCCGCTCGCACACCATAATCTGATCATTTCCTGTAGCCTTGGCTTTAGCCGCGACGTGGAGCATATCCCAAGGCGCCAGAAACTGGCCTTTTTTGATGTTGACCGGCTTGCCCGCAGCAGCAACCGCCTCAATAAAGTCCGTCTGTCGACAAAGAAAAGCCGGGGTCTGCAAGACATCAACAATCTCCGCGACAACCGCCACGTCTTCTTTTTCATGTACATCGGTGAGCACAGGAACGCCGATTTCTCGTCTTACCTTTTCGAGAATCCTTAAACCTTCGTCCATTCCCGGACCACGAAAACTTTTGCCCGAAGATCGATTGGCTTTATCGTATGAACTTTTGTAAATAAAGGGGATTCCGAGGCGTGCACAAAGATCGCGCAAGGTTTCCGCCGTCGTCAAAGCTAAAGATTCGTTTTCAATAGCGCAAGGTCCGGCGATCAGAAAAAAGGGATGGTTCAAACCGACTTCAAAACCGCAGAGTTTCATCCCTGAACCTCCTGTGCACGTTGTTGAATAGCAGCCCTGATAAAGGCATCAAACAAGGGGTGTCCCTGGCGTGGATTACTGGTGAACTCGGGATGAAACTGACAGCCCAGAAACCAAGGATGGTCGCGCAATTCGACGACTTCCACCAGCGCGCCATCGGCAGAAAAGCCCGTGTATTGTAAACCGGCACTGGCTAGCTGCTCCCGATAACGGTTATTAAATTCAAAGCGATGCCGATGCCGTTCATAAATAACCGCCTGCTCGTAGGCCTCAGCAACCAGACTGCCCACCTGCAGACTGCATTCCTGTTCACCCAGACGCATCGTGCCACCGAGATTCCCCCCCTCTTCCCGATACGCGGTATGACCTTCCGGATCAGACCATTCAGTCATCAGTGTAATGACCGGTGCAGAGGTTCCCGGATCTAGCTCGGTGCTATTCGCATCCACTAAGCCCGCACAATGCCGGGCAAATTCGACGACAGCGAGTTGCATACCCAAACAAATGCCCAGATAGGGCACTTGCTGTTCACGGGCGTAGCGAATCGCGGTGATTTTACCTTCCGTGCCGCGTCCACCGAATCCGCCGGGGACGAGAATAGCATCCGCCTCGTCAAGCATGGACGTCCCTTGGGTTTCGATATCCTCGGCATCTACATAATGGAATCGCACTCGGCGTCGAGCACGTAACCCCGCATGTAGCAAAGCTTCCGCCAAAGACTTGTAGGATTCGGTAAGGCCCACATATTTTCCTACCAAGGCAATGACCACCTCGCCTTCTGGATGTTCCAGCGCGTGGATGATTCCCTGCCAAGAACTCAGGTCCGGCTCCGCTGCCGACAAAGCCAGCTCTTGAAGCACTAATTGGTCCAAACCTTGATCATGAAAAAGCAAGGGGATGCGATAAATACTATCGGTGTCTATCGCCGAAATCACCGCGTTTTCGGAAAGATTAGAAAAAAGTGCAATTTTTGCCCGATGATCCGCCGGAATAGGACGATCGGCGCGACACAGCAGCACTCCGGGTTGAATACCGATAGCTCTCAATTCACGAACTGAATGCTGGGTGGGCTTGGTTTTCATCTCACCCGCAGAAGGCAGGTAAGGCACTAGCGTTAAATGCATGAAGAGCGTATTTCCACGTCCTTCCTCCACCGCCATTTGTCGGATCGCTTCGAGAAAAGGCTGAGATTCAATATCGCCCACGGTACCGCCAATTTCTACTAGGGCGATATCCGCATCACTTGCGCCTAAGCGAATTCGTCGTTTAATTTCATCGGTAACATGGGGGATGACCTGCACGGTACGCCCAAGATAATCGCCACGCCGTTCTTTTTCGATTACCGTCTGATAAACCAGACCGGTCGTAAAATTGTTGCGCTTGGTCATCCGCGTCGAAATAAAACGCTCGTAATGGCCAAGATCGAGATCGGTTTCCGCACCATCTGCCGTCACGAAGACTTCGCCATGTTGAAAGGGACTCATAGTGCCCGGATCGACGTTGATGTACGGATCAAGCTTGAGCATGGTGACTTTGAAGCCGCGCGCCTCCAAGAGCGCACCCAGCGCCGCTCCAGCAGCACCTTTACCCAAAGAAGAAACCACACCACCAGTAACAAAAATGTATTTGCTCATAGGACTCAATGTACGCGCGCTTGATGCTGTGCATGGTAGCCAATTCGCGCTGGCGGCACAACGCGAAGCCCGCTATTCGTCCAAATAATATTAGACTAGAGGGGGGACCGCCCACTCCCAAAAAAGGTCATGCCAGATCCTAAAATCTGGCATGACCCCGTGAAGATACCCTACTCACTTGCAAGTATGCGTAAGGTGCTTATCGTTCAATATTCAATTTAATGTAGACATATCAATCACAAAGCGATACTTCACGTCGCTTTTCAGCATTCTCTCGTAGGCGGTATTGATGTAGTCCATAGGAATCATTTCAATATCTGATCCGATCCCATGCGCCGCACAGAAGTCGAGCATTTCTTGAGTTTCGCGAATACCGCCAATCAAAGATCCCGCCAACTGACGGCGCTTGAAAATCAGATTGAAGACTTCAGGAGAAGGATGTGGCTCTGCAGGTGCACCGACCAGAGTCATGGTGCCATCACGCTTCAGCAAATTGAGGAAAGCATCCAAATTATGCGGTGCAGCTACTGTATTAAGAATGAAGTCGAAACTATTCGCCTGCTTTGCCATCTGCGCTTCGTCTTTAGAGATGCAAACCTCATCGGCTCCTAGGCGCTTGCCATCTTCTACTTTGTTTGGCGAGGTGGTGAACAACACGACATGCGCACCCATGGCATGCGCCAGCTTGACGCCCATGTGACCTAATCCACCCAAACCGACGATACCGACCTTTTTACCCGGTCCGACGTTCCAGTGTCGCAAAGGGGAATACGTGGTAATACCCGCACACAGTAGAGGTGCCACACTGGCCAGATCCTTGGCATCATGCTGTACTTTCAGCACAAAAGATTCTTTAACGACAATACTCTGTGAATAACCTCCATATGTATTTTCACCGCCAAATACCGGACCATTGTAGGTACCCGTGAAGCCATTCTCACAATATTGTTCATCGCCATCATCACAGGAAGCGCAATGACCACAACTGTCCACCATACATCCGACTCCGGCAAAATCTCCCACCTTGAAATTTTTCACCTGATCACCCACAGCAACCACTTTCCCGACAATTTCATGACCCGGCACGGCAGGATAAATGGTGTTTTTCCATTCATTGCGCGCGGTATGTAGATCAGAGTGGCAGACCCCGCAATAGAGAATTTCGATTTTAACGTCGTCTGGACCGGGTTGACGACGCTCCACTTCGTAGGGCGCTAAGGGGCTGGTAGACGTTTGTGCTGCGTAGGCTTTTGCTTTATTCATAATGTCTCCATTGAAAATAAGGGACTAATCCGGAATTTAACCCGCGTTAGTCATGTTATCCGGGAACGGTAAGTGCCCAGTTTTAACCAAAATAAGACAACCTTCCGTACTGTAAGGTTGATGAGCGCTGAGGTGCGGACTCCGCATCCAAGTTCCAGCCGGATAGTGTCCGTGCTCATCGGCAAACGTTCCTTCCAGCACCAAAATTTCTTCTCCACCATAATGACGATGTGGCTGAAAGTAGGTGTCAGGTTGCCAACGCACCAACGCGGTATGCTCTCCGCCAAAGTCCGCCAAAGGAAGCACGGTCAAACCATCCACTAATCCGGGCGACCATGATGCTTGCCCCATTTGTACCTGCACACGCTGATGATCGTCAGGGTCCATGTGGCGAAGCTTTACAAAAAGAATACAGCCCGTTTCTGAGTAAGGTGTGTGCGCCGACCCCGGAGGATTACGCAGATAAGTACCCGGTCCATAGCACCCTGTTTCATCTGAAAAAGTACCCGTAAGTACAAAAATTTCTTCACCCAACGGATGTTCATGACGCGGGAAGCTTGCCTGCGGTGCATAGCGCACAACCGATGTCGCCCGACCGGACTCTTGGCCGCTGCGCTCCAACAGACGTCTTTCAATGCCCTGCGCGGGAGATCCCTGCCAAGGCAGATCAGGCGTATACAAAACGACGGATTGCGACCAATCGGTGTTGAGCTGCATGATCATCTCCTGATACTACATACCGTCTGGTTGGTACATAGAATAGAGGATGCCTACCTCATCGTCAAGCGAGAGGCACTTTAATCCCCCACAAGCGACACCTCGAGATCCGTTCCCAAAAGATGGTTTTCCAGTTTCTTGATCTCATCGCGCAGCGCTGCCGCCTGCTCGAATTCCAAATTACGCGCATGGCGAAACATGGACTCTTCCAGCTCTTTGATCTTTTTGGCCAGCGCTTTAGGCTCGTTGAGCAAGCGATACTCTCCCGCCTTATCCGCCGCTTTGGCGGCAGGCTGGGCATTCCGTCGGTAAACGCCCTCAATAATGTCCGAGATGGGTTTCACAATACCTTTAGGAGTAATGCCATGCATGGCATTAAATTCGAGCTGTTTATCGCGACGCCGTCCGGTTTCTTCCATTGCCGCAGCCATGGATTTAGTGATCACGTCGGCATAAAGAATGGCCCGTCCATGCAAGTTTCGGGCGGCACGCCCGATGGTCTGGATCAGAGAACGCTCCGAACGTAGAAAGCCTTCTTTATCAGCATCCAAAATGGCTACCAACGCCACTTCTGGCATATCTAATCCTTCGCGTAGCAGATTAATACCGATCAGCACATCAAAAACACCTGCACGCAAGTCTCGGATGATCTCGACACGCTCTACCGTTTCGATATCCGAATGCAAATAACGGCATTTAATACCCAACTCATGGAGATAATCTGCCAGATCTTCTGCCATACGCTTGGTTAAGGTGGTTACCAGAATACGCCAGCCACTGCGAATAACGAGGTTTATTTCGTTAATGAGGTCATCTACTTGACCCTTGGCCGGACGGACCTCTACTTGGGGGTCTACCAGTCCGGTAGGTCGAACGACCTGTTCGACAATTTGACCCGAGTGCTGCATTTCATAAGGGCCAGGAGTAGCTGAAATTAGAATGGTTTGTGGCATCAGCGCTTCAAATTCCGGGAACATCAAGGGACGATTATCCAGCGCCGAGGGTAGACGAAACCCATATTCTACCAAAGTTTCTTTGCGGGAACGGTCGCCTTTATACATGCCACCAAATTGTGGCACTGTAACGTGCGACTCGTCCATAAAAAGTAAAGCTTTGTTCGGCAGATAGTCCATCAGCGTCGGTGGAGGCTGTCCCGGATCGCGCCCCGATAAATAACGGGAGTAGTTCTCAATGCCTGAGCAATATCCTAGCTCTGCCATCATTTCCAGATCAAATCGTGTACGCTGCTCCAAACGTTGTGCTTCTACCAGCTTGTTGGCGCTGCGCAGATCTTCCAACCGTAAACGCAATTCTTCTTTGATAGACTCCAAGGCTGCGAGAATGGTTTCCCGAGGCGTTACATAATGACTTTTAGGATAAATCGTATAGCGCGGTAACCGCACAATAGTCTTACCTGTTAAGGGATCAAAAAGCGATATTCTTTCAATTTCGTCACCGAATAATTCGACACGTACCGCTTCGTCTTCACTTTCTGCCGGCCAAATATCAATGACATCACCGTTCACCCGGAATGTACTACGCTTCAATTCTAATGGATTACGGGTGTACTGCATTTCTGCCAGACGTTGCAAAATAGCACGCTGATCCATCGAATCCGACTCGCGCAAATGCAGGATCATGCCATGATAGGAGGCCGGATCACCTAGCCCGTAAATAGCGGATACCGTCGCGACAATAATAACATCTGGACGCTCCAACAGAGCCTTAGTAGCCGAAAGCCGCATCTGCTCGATGTGATCATTGATGGAGGCGTCTTTTTCGATAAACGTATCCGAGGAAGGAACGTAGGCTTCGGGCTGATAATAGTCGTAATAACTAACGAAATACTCCACCGCGTTGTGGGGGAAAAAAGCACGCATTTCGGCATAAAGCTGGGCTGCAAGAGTTTTGTTAGGTGCCATGATAATGGCGGGGCGTTGGGTCACGGCAATGACATTAGCCATGGTGAACGTTTTGCCGGAGCCAGTTACCCCAAGAAGCGTCTGAAAAAACTCCCCCGCTGCCAGACCCTCCGTCAGCAAGCGTATCGCTTCAGGCTGATCGCCCTGCGGTGGAAAACTGCTCTCCAGAATAAAGCGTTTCTCCATTTTTGGCTCCATCATATTAGTCAGCAATCACCTTACAGGTTGAGACTGTCCTAGGGAAAGAGCTTCTTAGAAAAGATAATTTTTGGCGACTTCCCTGAAAGCAGCGGGTCCATTACAATGCTTTCTTTAGATTATGTCATCCATACTATTCTGGCGCCTGTAGCTCAACTGGATAGAGCAACGGCCTTCTAAGCCGTAGGTCAGGGGTTCGAGTCCCTTCAGGCGCACCAAATAAAACAATAACTTGCAATTTTTAGCTTTCACAATTTTAGGTCAAATTGATTTTACGCTGCAATTATGCTGCGCCAACTCGCGAGACAACGGCTGAGAACGAGTGCTGGCATGGCGACGATCACCGCAAGAAAAGGGCTGGACGAAAACCACAACTCCGTGACACTTGGGTACTAAGTGATCGTTAGAAAACGCGGGCGCCCTAGCCAAACAAAAACGTTTCGCACAAAGCGGGATGCTGAGCGTTGGGCACGCCAGATAGAAAACGAAATGGATTGAGTGGTGTTCCAACTGCGTGCAGAATCTGAACGCACGACGGTAAACACGCTGATGGACCGACATGCCCGAGAAACATTATCTAACCAGAAGGATGGGCATCGTGAAATTTCCAGATCTCCGGCTACCCACTTGAGGCGACCAGCGCACCGAACGTTGCCTACGTTCCGTGCGCGGCCGCTGTGGATCTACAGGCCGCCCAGACCGCCTGCGGATGACGTGTTGATGCCGAGGGACAGCAAGGACGCCTGCGCCGGTGTCTGGTTGATGCCTATGGACACCAACCCCCCCACCGACAGGGCGAAGCCCGAATCCTGGCCGCCGCCCAGACCGCCTAGGATACTACCGAGGTCATTCACCACCCCGCCGACGAGACTGCCGAGCAAGCCCTGCACGTCCGCAGCCAGCGCCCCGCCGGCACTGCCATTGCTCGTGGTAACGCTCACCTGGGCGATGTTGCCGCTGCCTCCCGGCGTATTGATGGAGACGGAAGCTAGGTTGCCCACCTGGACCTGCGCGCCCTTGCCCTGACTGGTGACCCCGCCCAGCAGGCCGCCCACCGTGTTGACCAGATCCGCCAGCAAACCGCCGACGGTGCCCTGAACATTGGCAAATATCCCTGTTGATCCACTCATGTCATTCTCCTCGAGTTTGTCTTCTTTATGAGAACGCATATTGCGTGCCAACTCTTTTCGGGGATTCATCATTCCGTTCTATCTTTTTGATAATCTCCGCATAAGCGGACCGCGAACCGGTTCGTAACGTTAGAATAACCTACTATACTGCAGATTATTTTAGTGACGTAATGGGAACCAGCGTTACTCATTTATTCCCAATTATGGAGGGGCGAATCCCCCCTGCGTCGGCGGAATATCCCAGTGGGAGAGCAACAACGGGTCAATGTTGGTTACCCACTGAGGCGGATGGATGCGGCGCTCGTAACTTTTGGCAACTTTCGATTAGCCATTCGTTTGATTTATATGCACCTATTTTTGGTACGTTATCCGCCTAGGAAACGAGGCGCACGGCTATATGGTCCAATGTGGTACACCTACTAACACCACGCTGGTACCGACCCCATCAAGATTTAGCCGGATCTACGGGCAGTAATTCGCAGAAACGTGGCCACCAAAATCCGCGCAGGCCGCTGCGGATTACCACAGCGCATCTAAAGCCAAAAACACTCTTGGCATAACATCCGGGGTGACGGCCGGTGATCGGTGAATGACGCCACGTTCCGCATTTCCCTCCCACATCGATCCTTTGAGCAAGGCGATGGCTAGGGGGGGAACGTGCTGGATGCCATCTGGGTTGATGATGACTCCTGAGTTTTCGTCGCCTATATGGTTGGGTCTAGGCCCTAATTTGCCGCGATCCGCACAAGCATCAGGTAGCCACTCGGTACCAGATCCCCGATAAGTGCAAAGAAGCCGAATACTCGTATGATCGACATGAAAACGCGGGCACATGGCTCGACACAGCACCCCCAAACGCAGCCCGACGGCAGGACATCCCATCAGATCACCATAGACTTCTACAAGATACTTCAGGTCAGCCGCAAATGCTTCCCGTCCTGGATAGGCTGGAAGCGAGGGCAAGGACCAGTTTTCCTCTAAATTTAGCGAGATACGATATCCTTCCCCCATCTCTTGCGCGGCATTGGCGAGGTAGGCATCGATGGCAGGAATAAGGGCACGTTCAGCTACGGCAATCTGACAGTCTGGCTCAAATATCTCAAGCAACCCGATCAGAGTATTCGGACACAATGCCACTTCACAAGACGGAAGCGCTTCAGCGACATGAGTCATGATGCTTCCTCCAATATTTCCTGCTCCCAACTTGGGAATGGGTCGGGCATGGCGCGCCAACCATCCTTGCCCGGCTGCATTTCGGCATCAGTGAGTAGACAATCGTCAAGCATTGCACGTATGGCGGATTCGTTCATTCCGATGCCGATAAATACCAGCTCCTGTCGCCGATCGCCAAACGTACCCTCAAAATTCTTTCGGATCTGAACGAGATATTCCGGATCATTCGGCCATTTTTCGGGATCTACGGCTGACCACCACAAGCCGGCCACCCCGTGGCGACAGGCACCCCCGGCCTGCGCCCAGTTGCCGGCAAAATCGAACCGGGATGCTAACCAGAAGTAGCCCTTTGAGCGCAGGATACCGTTCCAACCACCGTGGATCAGGCGCCAAATGCGTTGTGGATGAAAGGGACGCCGGGCACGATACACAAAACTGGTAATGCCATATTGCTCGCTTTCCGCTATATGTTCTCCGCGCAGTTCCTTGAGCCATCCTGGTGCTTGCTCGGCCTGCTCGAAGTCAAATAGACCGGTATTCATGATCTCTGCCAGTGGCACCCGACCAAACTTTGAAACCACCAGATTTGCACGCGGATTGAGAGTGTTCAAGATGTGTCTTAATTGGTCGAGATCGGTTGGACTAACCAAATCGGCCTTATTGATGACGATGACATCGCAAAATTCCACTTGATCGACCAGCAGGTCGACTACGGTACGGTCGTCCCCCTCGCCCATGCTTTCACCGCGCTCGGCAATCGAATCCGATGACTGATAATCACGCAGGAAATTGAAAGCATCCACCACCGTGACCATGGTATCCAGACGCGCCACGTCGGACAGGCTGAAGCCGTCCTCGTCGGCGAAAGTAAAGGTCTCAGCGACTGGCAGCGGTTCAGAGATGCCAGTGGACTCAATCAGCAGATAATCGAAACGACCATCCTTGGCCAGCCGATTAATTTCGATCAGCAGATCTTCTCGCAGGGTGCAACAAATGCAGCCGTTGGACATTTCCACCAGCTTTTCTTCGGCGCGCGATAGTTCCGCACCACCCTCGCGGATGAGTTGGGCATCAATATTCACTTCGGACAGGTCATTTACGATGACCGCAACCCGCTTGCCTTCACGATTATTCAGCACATGGTTGAGTAAACTGGTTTTACCGGCGCCCAGAAAACCAGATAAAACGGTAACAGGGAGTTTTTGCATAAGTCTTATCCTGAAGATTAATGGTCAAATTAGCGTTCGTGCCATTCATCGTGCCCTTGGGCTTTTAGGGTCAAGGCTGCGTTGGGCGAGTCAGCTAGCGCTACGGATCGAGATGAATGAAAAATGCATCAGACCCACATCTAATCACACCAAGACTTTAAATGCAACCATGTTGCATAATATATGCAGGTATAATTATGGGTCATTCAAGGTCATGGTGAACAAAACTACCCAACTTTGCTCCATTTCAGGGGTGGCCGTATGATGCTACAAATGGCATCAGCATGTCAGGTTTTTAACCTGCTGCTTGTGATTTGAACCGAAGGCCGTTTACAAAAACTTCAGCGCATTGACCACAGATATGACGGCAGCGATTGTGCATAAGGCGCGTTAACCGGTAACATTCGTAGCTTGGTATTCATCGGAGATAAGTTCCGTGCCATTTGCTCATGTTCTGCGTTTTCAATGAGAAGCGGATTTGATTCGCAACCTTTAGGAGTTATCCGCCTCTCTACCAGTAGGCTGACACTAAGGCATCAGTTTTTCCTGAACGGTGGATTATTTGCTGCACATCTTTTCTGCACGGCCTTTGCCGCTTGGCTTTTTAGCGCTTCACTTACTGCACAATTCTGGCCTATCTGGCCTGCTGCCGGGATTTCTGCATACGGATTATTGGTATGGGGACCTCGAGTCATTCCGGGATTACTTCTGGCAACAATTTTTGGAAATTATATATTTACCAACCTGTTATTACCAATTAATCTCTGGTTCAGCGTTATTGATATTCTCAGTATCTGGTTTGGAAGTATTTTACTACGTAGATTCTCTCCACATTGGACAGGGTTTCGAACCGTTCATGACACTCTCGCCTATCTTCTTTTATTTACCGCTCCATCCGCCTTTCTCGGAGCCATCCTAACAATTGCCGGCGGATTACTTCTGACTCCTGCCCACGGCTCGATCTTCCATCTGATACTCTTTTGGGGCATGGCCAAGGCGGCAGCGCTCATCAACGTTACCATTCTGTTACTGGTATTTTTGCGTACTCGAGACTCGTCAAAAATTCAGATTAGTAGTGGCTATCTTCTTTCGGCCCTGACTGTTTTAACTATGATCGCCTGTCTGTTTTTTCTCCCTTACCCTTCCGAGAGCCTTACAGAAGGAGCCACCTTTCTACTAATCCTACCTTTTTTGTGGATGCTCGCCCACTATCCGATTCGCCTTGTCTATCCGCTTGCTGCTATAAGTTTTTTTCTTGCGCTGCTGGGTACCAGTCTTGGCTATGGACCCTATCAGCACAGTCAAACATTATTTCCAGAAACCATGGTACAACTGATCGGCATTCTACTGGAAGTCATCGGCCTGATCGCCAGCGCCATGATACAAGAACGTCATGATGCGCTTAACGCGCTTAAAGATGCTAATCAGATATTAGAACAACGTGTGGCTGATCGATCCGCCGATTTACTCAGCCGGAATCACGAATTACAAGTACGTGACGCCTTTCTCGAATCCGTCACAACGGTTAATCGCCTTTTTCACTCCACAAAACAGCTTGCATCAGCGGATGTTCTCAATCGCTTTTGCGAAATTTTAGTAGAAAAAATGAATCTCGCAGCAGTTTGGGTCGGCCATGTCAAAATAGGGAGCGAACATATTGAAATTATGGCTAAGGCTGGCCCCTTATCCCGACCTCTAACAGAATTGCAGTTGTATTGCCAACCCGAACAGGGGCAATCTCAGTCTCCCTCTGGGCGAGCAATTAGTGAACAGCGAACCTTATTCTTTGAAGGTGACAATCCCCTCTTTGCACCTTGTAAGGATATTGTTCAAAGTTATCACTTGGGTGGCAGTATCCATACCCCTTTCATTTGGCCAGATAGTAGTCGTGGCGTGGTCACTCTCTATCGCTACGAAGGTACAGTATTCCCTCTAGCGATTATTGATCTCCTCGAAAGGCTCTGTGAAGATCTTGCTGCGTTTCTCAGGCAAGAGCAACTGAGTAAAGAACTCGACGATGCCCGCACGCTCCAGAAGACCATGCTGGTGGGTGGCGATATCGTGCTCCAGGCGCGCGATGCTTCAAGCATGCTCCAGCAAATCTGCGACGAACTGATCCGTAGCGGGCTTTTCAATGCCGCTTTCATTATTCGTCCAAATGCAGAAGGAGTATTCGAGGCGCTGGCAGTAGCTGGTGATCATGTAGAATGGATTCTTCAGCGGCGATGGACCATCCACGAAGATGACTTTCCCGACGGGCAATCGCTCACGTCCCAAGCCTGGCGCCAGGGACGTCACCTGATTATTCAGGATTATCTGAGCGCTCTAGGATCAAAAGCAGACTGGTACGCTGAGGCTAATGCTCATAATTGGCGGGCAGTAGCCAGCATTCCTATTCACCATCTTCAAGAACGTTGGGCAATGCTCAATATTATCGGTTCTCGTGTAAATATGTTCAACGCTGAAATCTTCGACGTTCTTCAGCGTATTGCACAATTACTCGGCCGTGGTCTCGATGAAATCCATCTTAAGACTGAGTTACAAAAACAACGCCAACGGCAAAGCTATCTCGCGCAGCATGACGCACTCACGGGTCTGGCCAATCGTCGAGGATTTACGGAATTTTTGTCATCGGCGATGGCAGAAGCCCGTCAACAAGGGAAACTGCTGGCTGTCGCGATGCTGGACCTAGATGATTTTAAGCCAGTCAATGATCAACATGGTCACGGCGCTGGGGATTTGTTACTGAAAGAGATTGCTTCGCGACTCCGTCAGGCCCTCAGGCAAAGTGACTATCTTGCCCGTCTAGGTGGTGATGAGTTTGTGCTGGTCTGGAATCATCTGCAAAATCCAGAACAAATCGCCCCTATCCTTGAAAAAATTGGAGCATACCTAGCCAAACCGTACTTTCTGGATGCATCGTTGCCAACGATCCGCGTTGGAATAAGCGCAGGTATCACCTTTTATCCTCACCAAGATGACGATAGCGATCCGGATTTACTCCTGCGAGAAGCCGACCATGCGCTTTATGAAGCAAAGCAGGATAAGTCTCGCCGATTACAATTCTGGAGATTTTTTGAGGGAGCCAAAACCAGTAAGCAAAAGCACATTCAAAAGCTTCTGCGCGATGGACGGATGGTTTTGCAGTACCAGCCAGTGCTTGATCTTCGTAACAACCAAGTTGTCGGCGTCGAGGCTTTGGCACGTCTTGACAGCATGCAGGAAGCGATTCCGCCCGGTGACTTTCTTCCCTTTTTAGCCCCTGAAGATCAATGGAGGCTGACTGAACTCGTATTGAATCAGATCGCCATAGATTGGCGGGAATGGCAAACGCAAGGCATCCATCTATGGGTATCGCTGAACATTTTGCCCCGTTTTTTGACCAGTCCTGTCGCACTGGAACGCTTGCAACATTTACTGGAAAGCTGTCCGGTGCCACCGACTAATCTGATCCTTGAAATCCTGGAAAGCGAAGAACTTAGAAGCTTGGAGTATTGTGCAGAGTCCATTCGGATTTTGCAAAAAAAAGGCTATCGTATTGGACTGGATGATGTTGGCACTGGGTATGCGTCACTTCTTTATCTCAAGGAACTACCGGTTGATGAAATCAAGATTGATCAGGCTTTCGTGCGTCATATCGGCCGCAACCCCAACGATCTGCATTGAGCTATAGTCAATTCTGGTGTATGAGCATTTACTGACATAGCTTCAGGCGGCGGTCTGTTGGTCATCCGGCAGGATTTGATTGGCCGGCAATCCATCGGTGAATTTTACCCCCGCAAACAGA
>Ga0172382_10003427_pt1 | contig 25155 bp, 20 predicted proteins | sample Leawel138RmetaG_FD_122245 | JGI IMG/M metagenome (GOLD analysis project Ga0172382, IMG submission 122245) | Leachate microbial communities from a municipal landfill in Southern Ontario, Canada - Leachate well 138R metaG | ecosystem: Engineered > Solid waste > Landfill > Unclassified | place...
CTTTTCTGGCCCATCTCCTTGTCCATGATCACTGCCACATTGGTGACCTCGCTTCCTGTGCCCGCAGTGGTGGGTATGACCATGTGCGGCGTCTGCGGCCTGCTCAGGAGCTGGACTCCGTTGAAGTCCCGTAAGGTCCCGCCTTCGGTCATGAGGATGCACATGCCCTTGGCCGTATCAATGACACTGCCGCCGCCCACGCTTACCACGATGTCCGCACCGTTCTCCCGGGCGAACTCGGCGCCTGCATTCACCACCTCCACACCGGTGTCCTGGGGCACGTCACTGAACACGCCTGCGCACCTGCGGCCCAAGGAGGCCGTGATGCCGTCCACGAGACCCGCCTTGATGATGCCCTGATCCGTCACCACCACCGCCCTGGTCCCGCCGAGGGACCCCATCTCGATATCCACGTCCCTGACGGCATTGACCCCGAAGACGATCTTGGTGGGCCCGAAATAATTGAATGACAAATCAGAATCATATGCCATACTGCACTCCTTTTCCTGATCAATGGTACGACCCCCTCCCGGACAAGCCCTTGGACCCGGCTTCAAACCTGAACGCTTTCAACGGGAATGAGGCCACACCTTCTTTATCCTTACTTTATCCTCCTCTATCCTCTGCAGCGCACGCAAAGGGGGCTTCACGCATAGGTCCGCTCGTGCAGGAGGGGCCGGACAGATACATTCCCAATAGGAGATCCCCTGCCGGCATCTTCCATGCCGGGCAGGCATGGGTGGAAAACAGGGCCTTCCCTACTGGTGATCATCATCGGGCCAGAGCGTGTCCACCTTGCCCAGAAGATCGATGACCTTGTTGACGGTCTTGATGTTCCTCACCACATAGGGCAGGTCGCCCTTCATCTTGAGTTTGCCCTGCAGAAGCGCCTTGGTGGCATCGAGCTCCTTGTAGGCAACCTGCTTCCAGCGGGCATAATCTCCGGTCATGACGAACTTGGCGCTCTCGGCCTTTTCCTTGTCGCACACGACAAAGTCGCCCACATCGCCGTGCCAGTAGTCCATGAAGAGGTAGATGGGTTCAGGCACGTTCCTGGCGGGGTCGGGATTGACCACCAGCGAGACGCTGCCCTCCCAGTCCTTGGCAATGCTCTTGTACTCCGGGTCTGCCTGGATGGCTGCCTTGTAGGCATCCATCCACTCCTGTGTCATGGCTTTTATCGGCATCTTCGAACCTCCTGTAATGGTTTTTTATCAATACAGCCGCTCTTTCAATTCGTTGAGCCCAAGCCGAACAAGCACGTCCTCTTTCGGGAACCCCCGTTCGTCAAGTCCGCGCAATGCATAGTACTCTTTCAGAAGCAGGTCCGTATCCGGCACTGATCCGGCGGCCCCTCCTTCCTCCAGGGCCGTCATGATGCGCTTGGGCAGAATATCGTCCTTTTTTGAGATGCCCAGCAGGTTGTTGAAGCCCCTTTTCAGGGTCCAGTCGCGCATGCCCGTGGAGAGGAGCTCGGCAAAGTCGAACCCGAAACCCGTGATCGCATTGAAGGCATCGCGCAGGGTCTCGGGCCGGATGGAGTAGGCGACATAGTGGCAGATGGACAGTGAGTTGGCGAGGATCCCGTAGTTCTCGGAATTGTACACCAGCCAGGCCTTGCCCACGCTCGTGGTCCCCTCGTAGTCGTCCTTCATGTCAAAGAGCTGGGGCCAGGAGGCCATGCCCTGCTCGGTGGCCAGCACGAAGTGCTGGAGATGGCACGCGCCTCGGTTTGACATCATGTAGGCGAGCCCCATGCCGTGGAAGCCGCGCGGGTCGTGCATGGGAGCTTCGAGCCCCTTGACGTGCACCACGGCGTCCATGGCGCTCCCGCCGAGCCTGCGGGCCGCATGGACCGCGCCGTCCGCCAGGATGTCGCCGAACCCCTCGCGGTATGCTGTCTGCCTGACCAGCTCGAGCACGGCGTCCATATTTCCCCAGGAGAGATCGAGCCCGCCCAGCCGGTCTTTCGTGATCTCGCCCTTTTCATAGAGTTCCATAGCGAGCGCCACGGCAGAGCCGCAGCTGATGGTGTCCATGCCGTAGCGGTTGCAGAGCTCGTTTGCCTTGATCACGGCCGTGAGATCCGGGTTCATCATCATGGTGCCGAATACTGCGCAGGTCTCGTATTCAGGACCCGGGCCCTCTGCGGTGGCGAACGGCCCGTCATCCACCTTGACCACCCGTTTGCAGGCAATGGGGCAGTTCGTGCATGCGTGGGCCTTGGTGAGATACTTCTCGCGCATGGTGGGTCCGCTCAGGTTCGACGCCAGGTCGAACTCACCCCCCGAAGTCCAGTTTTTCACCGGCACGTCGCCGGTGACCATGCCCAGGTCCATATTGGCGTCAGAGCCCATCATGTGGAGCCCCTCTGCCAGGGCGGAATCCTTGATCTCCTGCATTGCGGTCTTCATGGCTGCCTTGAATCCTGCGTCATCAGCCTTGGCGGCCTTTGCGGACGTTCCCCTCACTACCACGGCCTTGAGGTTCTTGGAGCCCATGAGCGCTCCCAGGCCTGCCCTGCCGCTGAAATGCCCCTTGTCGTTGCCGATGGCCGCGATCCGTGCCAGGTTTTCACCCGCAGGGCCGATGGCCAGCACCTTGGCGGACTTGTCCCCTGCCTTGAGCGTATCCGTGGCCTCGTAGATGTCTCTGCCCCACAGGGACGAGGCATCGGAAATCCGCACCCCGGAGTCGTGGATGGTCAGGGTGACGGGATCCTGCGACCTTCCCTCGATGACCACCCCGTCGTATCCCGTACGTTTGAGCTCAGGGCCGAAGGTGCCCCCGCAAGCAGACTCGGCCCAGATGCCGGTCTGGGGGGACCTGGCGCAGACGGAAAAGCGCGAGGTGCCGGGGAAGCCGCTCCCCACCATAGGACCGGTCATGATCATCAGGGGATTTTCCGGTGAGAGGGGATCGGCGTCCAGAGGGTATTGGTCGAGGAAGAGCTTTGCCGCAAGACAGCTCCCGCCGATGAACCGCTTGAGGGTATCGTGGTCGAGGGTGAAATCGCTCCACGAACCTTCAGTCAGGTTTACCCGGAGAAATTTCCCGGCATATCCACCAGCCATGGCAACAGTCTCCTTTTGACAGAAGTATACAGGAATAATAGAATAAGCGACCGCAGGCGTTCATGCAATCGGGGGGAAGCGGATTCTTGCGTACCAGCAGCATGCAGCGCCGCGTAGGAGCACCTGCTACAGGGGGTTTTAGTTTTCCTCCACCCAGTGCACCGCATAGCGGACCAGCTCGGCAGCGTTCTTCAGCCCCAGCTTTTCCTTGATCCTTTCCCGGTAGGTGCTGATGGTGCGCACGCTCAGGCACATGATCTCGGCGATATCGCCCGTGGCCTTGCCCTCGCCGATCATCCTGAGGACCGTGAACTCCCGTTCCGAGAGACTCTTAAGCGGTGATTTCGCCAGGGGGTCCTGCCCTGCCCTCACCCGGCTCAGGAGGTTTTCCATGATATTGGGGCTCACGTAGATGCCACCTTCAAGGATGTGCCGGATTGCCTTGACAATGGACCGCGAGGTCTCCTGCTTCATGATGTACCCACTCGCCCCTGCCTGCAGCGAGCGTTCGGCATAGAGGAGCTCGTCGTGCATGGAGAGCACGAGGACCAGCACGTCTTTGCCCGAGGCATTCACCTCCCGGATGAGATCGAGGCCGTTGCTGTTCCTGAGCGTGATGTCGATAATGGCCATGTCGGGGCCGGTCTCGCTCAAGAGCCTGCGGGCTGTTGCTACATCATCCGCCTCCCCGCACACGCACAGGTCGGGTTCGTGATTGATGAGCTCCCTGATGCCCAAACGGAAAATCTCATGGTCCTCTACGATCAGTATCCTTATCTTGCCCGTATCATTCATGATATATCCCCCGCCTTTTGCAGCCGACCCTCGCCGCAGCGGTCATCGTGCCGGAACGACAGCGTCACCCGGGTCCCTCTGCCTGGGGCGCTGTCGATCTTCAGCTCTGCCCCGATCATGGCGGCCCGGAAATTCATGATCTTGAGCCCCATGCCCTGGGACTGCTCCATGCTGCTCATGCCGCTTCCGTTGTCCGTGATGGTGAGCGTGACCGTGCAGCCGTCATAGCGCAGTTCGATCTCGATCCGGTCTCCGCGGCCGTGCCTGATGGCGTTGTGAATCGCCTCGTGCACGATGGAGTAGAGGTGCGTGCACACCGAGATATCATCCACCAGGATCGAGCGATCGTACCGGAAGACGCAGGCGATGCCGTGGACCTCCCGGATGTTCGAGGCCATCTCCTGCAGAAGCGACTCGAGTCCGTGATCGGCCAGAAACACGGGGCAGAGCCCGCGCGAGAGCCGTCTCGTCTTCTCGATGGCCTTCTCGATCAGAAAGCGGATCTTTTCCACCTCGTCTGCCGAAGGAACGATCCGCTGTTCGAGCTTTTTCTTCAGAAGCTCGCTCATCACTTCGATCCCGATGAGGTGCGGCCCCAGGTCGTCGTGGAGGTCCTGTCCGATCTTCTGCCGCTCCCTCTCGCCGATGCTCAGGATCTCGCGCTCCAGGATCTTCTTCTCCGTGACGTCTTCAATGGTCGCGATCATGCACGGCTCCTCCCAGAGCATGATCACCTCTGCGGAGATGGCGACCGCCCGGATCTCGCCTGAGCGGGTACACAGCTCCGTATCGAAGCCTCTTACCTTGCCCTGCCCTACCAGGACGTTGATCATCCGGTCGTAGTCGTCCCTGCTGCTGAACAGTCCCACGTCACCGATGGTGCTGTTCACCACGTCGGACCGGGTATAACCGGATATCTTGGTGAAGCTCTCGTTCACGTTGAGAAAGTAGCCCCCGTCGATCTTCCAGATGACAATGCCCACTGGCGAGGAGCGAAAGGCCTTGGAGAACATCTCTTCGGAGTTGCGCAGGGAGAAGGCGAGGATATTGACATATTGGCTGATGACCCCGATCTCGCCCTTGGTGAGCAGGGGTATGGGCTCCACGTTCAGGTTCCCCTTCTCGAGCTCGGCCAGGTTCCTGACCGTCATCATGAGCCCGGACCGGATCCCGGCGTTCGACTCGTAGACCGTGACAAAGATGGCTGCCAGGGAGAGGGAGAGGATGATGAACACGTGGGAGTAGAGGTCGGTGAAATGCATGGACAGCAGGTGCGAGACAAAGAGAAAGTGTCCCAGGGTGACCAGCGGGATGATGAGCACGGAGACCACGATGAATACGGTCCTCAAGGGGACGCTGAAGGGTTTGTACATGTGCGGAGGAAGATAGATCCCCCTGATCCGCTCGTCCATGAGCACGGGCGCCAGGAGGTGCTCGGTGGTGGTGTAGGATATGACTCCGTTGATGGGAATGCACAGGATGAGCACGAAAAAGGCCGGCAGCGTCTCAAGCCAGCTCAGCGGGGTGAACGACCTCAGGATGAGGTAACAGCACAAGAGCCCGAATACCCATCTCAAGATGATGACCGTGCTCTCGGTGCGGGGGTATGACAGGAGTCTGAGCTTGACCGCAGCATAGTCTTCCCCGGGCTTCTCCAGTGCGCCCAGGATGCGGGACAGCTTCCAGATCCTCACCGAGGCGCCGAACAGGGTGGCGAGCAGGCCGGAAATAAAGGCTGAGACGATGAGATAGACGAGTTTCTTCCCCTCGTACTTCCCGGCGATGGTGCCGTAATACACGGCCAGAGGGAGCACGATGAGGTTGATGTAGAGCTCGAGCCGCAACGTAAGCCCGGTGATCAGTCTCCTTGTCGATATCATGCAACCCGTCCCCTTTTTATGGCCGGAGACGACCGGATCGCCTCTGCGGCCTTTGCGGGTAATCTTTGGATAATACACCTGTGTGCGGGAAAAATCTACCGGGTCGGAAAGACATATTCCAAGAGATCTCCCTGGATGCCCGGCCTTGGGAGAGGCACGATTCCGGCAGGGTCGCTTAAACAGAGACAAAAAACGGCCTGCTTGAAACGGGCCGTGCAAAAGGGAAACAAAAAGGCTGCCGGGCCTTGAGGTCCCGGCAGCCCATGCGGTTCCGCTTCTGATGGAGGGGGCCTTTGCCTGGAGGGTTTCCTACTCCACGGCAGCCGGCTCGGAGAACAGAATGTTGTATCCCCCGTTGATGACATAGGTCCTCTTCGGGTCCATGGAGAGGGTGCCCGGTGTTTCCTCCTCGATCTCGGTCTGGACGACATCAGTGTAGACAACGCCGGCCACAGTGGTCTGCACCTCGGGCTCAAAGCCGAACCGGGTAAAAACATCTATGCCGTCTCTCTGCTGCACGTCCTGAACATATCCCTGCAAGCTCATCTGCCCATGCATCATATCATCGATAAGGGTCCCTGCATCGTTGTTCCAGCACGAGACGAAGTCCCACCTGAACGCATCACCCGGGTTGATTCCTCCGCTCTCGTCCGCGTCTATCCAGGTCAGTGTCCGGAAGGAATCAGTGGCGGCATCCGGTGGAAAGGCACTGCACGTAAAGGTGACGCTTCCGATTTCTTCGAGCCCTGCCGCCTGCCCAACAATGACATCACCGGTCCTGGCAACCAGGATAACCTGTTCCGCCAGGAACTCCAAGACATGGTACGTCAGGCTTGCCTTTTGCCGCCACACCTCCACGTTCTCATCCAGGAGATCGTCCAGCTCATAAAAGGGATAAAAGACCGGATCTTCGTCATTCCTCCTCATACTCACCCCCGGGATCTCGTCCTCGCTGACAAAGTCTACCACCACGGTGTTCACCACGTAGCGGAGCGAAAACGAGCCTTTCACAGGGAAATTGTCCTGGTCCCCGGGTGAATCCTCCTGAAATACGATGTCTTCCTCTACGAGGATGGGAAAGCTCTCAAGGGTGCCGTCTCCCCAGTAGTTGGTGGTGGTGAGAATAAAGGTGGAGCCTCCGTTGAAGACAAGCTCGCCTGCCTCGGGATCATACGTGCCCGTGAAGCTCCCTCCTCCCCGGTTGGTTACCACCAGGCTCCTTTCGCTCTCGCCGATAGTCTGGACGAGCGTGAGATACGGATCACGTCCCTGGATGGTCATGGCGAAGTCGTAAGAACCCAGCATCCCGGCCAAGGCTTCAGGCTCGCTTCCATCCGAGGGCCCCCCGCCGTTGTCTCCTTCTGCAGGCTGGTCGCTCGAAGCCGGGGCAGCAGGCGTATCGTCATCGTCATCATCGCCGCAGGCCGCAAGCATGATCGATACGGCGATCATAATGCCAAACAGAACAACCTTTCTCCAAAATCGATTCTCCATAGAATCCTCCTTTCCTTCAAGGAATCTGGAATGGTCACCTTGCATCACCTGACGCCACACCATTCCTTCAGGTATGAAACTCCGTGATCGACACGGGCAGAACATTCGGGGTAGGGTTGTGGAAAGACTTGGGGAAAAAGCTGGCCGCGCGGTTTTCTCTCCAGGGAAGAGCGTGCAGGAATCGAGCGCCCATGAAATCCGACCTCCTCAACCATGCTCCGTTGCCGTGGCAACGAAGCGATTCCCGGAAAGCGGACCGATTCTCCTTACCAGCCGGCATTACATACCGTGAGCAGGGGTATGACCCCGCTATCGAGCCCAAGGTGATGGACACTCTGTTATCCGGCAAGATATCTGTTCAGCAGGCAAGGGCATCACATGAGGAGCAGGAATCGGGCCTCTCGCCGGTTATTTTTTGTTATAGTCTAATAATAGAGCACATCCTCACAGGCTCAAGTCTTCCTGCACCAAGGGGATGGGGCAGGCGTGGCCTGGAGCCAGAGGGGTGCCGGGCCTTTGGCAAAAGACCCGGCACCGGATTATCCATGCATCGATTCCATCCTCATGCGGCGGATCATTCCGGGTCATAAGCCGTCTTGCTGCCGCGCCTCGGTGAATATCCCGGCAAAGCCTCTGTTGAGGGTGAACAACCGCACCGGGTCGAGCACCAGAATCCCGGATATCTCCTCCTCCACAGGGGAGAATACCAGGTCGGCAGAGAAAACCCATCGAGCCGGATCAGGCTCGGGTTTCCCATGGGCAGGAAGAACTCGGGCTCCTCTTCCAGAACAGCTTCATGGATCGTCGTCGGTCGTCATTGTCGTCATCACAGAGGATACGTCAGGACGTTCTCAGTTGCTATCTGTTTCCGAAAAGACGAGCGAAAATTCGCCCCATTCAGGGTAAAGGTCCGGCTCCCGTCCCACGGGTTTCACCGGGTTTCAGTGCGGGAAGGCAGGCGTTTTCAGGATATCTGGCAACTACTCTTGCGTAGAAGCTGCGGATCTTCTCCATGTCCGCCTCGATATCGCCGGTCGGAACCACTGTGGGTCCAACGCCGCCCGCCTTGCGCCGATAGTCGAGGAACCCCAGCACGATCGGGACCCGGGCCCCGTATGCTATATGGTAGAATCCGGTCTTCCAGTAGGGGGTCTTCCTCCGGGTGCCTTCGGGTGTGATAGCGATGTTCAGGCGCTCGTGCCTGGAAAAAACCTGGATGGTGCGCGAGACCGTGTCATGCGGCCCCCTGCGGTTGACCGGTATGCCGCCCAGCCAGCGCATGAGCGGGCCGAATGGAGGTCTAAACAGGGCGTCTTTCCCGATCCAGTAGACCTTGACGCCCAGGACAAAGGCAATGGACAGCCCGATGGGGAAGTCCCAGTTGGAGGTATGAAAGGCGGCTATGACCACGTTTTTCGGGGTTTCGGGCGCCCTGCCCTCGACCTTCCATCCGCATGCCTTCAGAAAGGCGAGAGAGATCATACGAAAGACCGACTTGAGGATCGGGGTGTCGAAGACCGTATACTGCATGTGAGCCGGTTCCTTTCTCGTGATGCGCGCTCTGCCGTCTCTATAGCACGGAAAGCCTGCTCAGCCGTGTTAAACAATCTTAAAACCCCGAAGCTCACCCGGTGAAACAATGAGTCGATTCCATCAGGAATCAGCGTAATTGACCCAGAAATAGAACGGCATGAATTTTGAGAGACAAACCTTTTGACCCTTCCGAGGTCCTTCAAAGAAGCGAGTTCTAAGAAGAGGGATTCAGGCATCGCGATCCAGACAGAGTATTCCCAGATCCAGGAAATCGATGACCTCTCTTGGCTCGGTTGCGGTCAATCCATTTCCCCTCTGTGCGAGCACGTCTTGCAATGGACATGGGATGGGAATACCCCTTCAAGGCCTTCCGGAGTCTCTTGATGCCGTCTCTATTCTTTTTTCACAAGATCCTCGCCGCAGCAGGAAAAGGTGCATCCTTCCCTTGCGGAGCACTCGCGGGAAGAGCATAGTTCCTCATCGCATTCATGGAGCACCTGCATCTCGAAGCCGCATTTCCTGCAGGTATAAATCTCACCTTTTTTCATTGTACTGCAATCCGCCATGGATACCTCCCTTCTCGCAAGAAGCCCTCGGGCTTTCCTCTTGGATTCGAATCCAGGTGAAACCATTGAAAAGCACGCCCACGGGCTGCTCCTCATCTGAAGCAAGCCCGGATCCGGTCATGACTTGCCGGCCGCCCTGCTGCTCCCGTTCACCAGTGAACCCTGAAAAGCCGACAAGCCCTTCCACCAGATAATCTATGGGAGACATAATAACCATGCCCCATCCCGGCTCAACAAGCGGGGCTGTCCGGGGACATTTCCTTCATGTTCTTTTCCCGGCCGGCCGATAAGGACATGAACCCTGTCGTGCACATGGAGAATGGGATCCAACGGCTTGTTTCGGACAATGCAACCAAGGATTTTTTAGCATATATGACATGAGAAAACCCTTCATACTGCTGTCCGCCGCCTTTTTCTCCGGGGTATGGGCCCTGGCGGGCATCCCTTCCGGGGCACCTGCACGCGCATACGATCTTCCCCTGCTCACGGTGCAGCATGCGGGCTCCGAACGCCTGCAAAATCAGATGGCGGACCCTGCTTCGATTTATACAGGGGCCGCCGCCATGAAGAGCGCAAACAGGGACCTGAGCGCCTGGCACCTGGAGAATCAGGGAAGGCCGGTATTGGACAGCAACTCGTTTCGTTTCCAGACGTTTATGTTCCAGCACGAGCAGGAGAATATCCGTGCCGCGGTGGGAGACGTGAATATCCGCTCGTCTGAGCTTATCGCGCCAAACCTGTCAAGAAAGGGAGTCCTGCTCGGGGTCCACAAGGAGGGGTACACGGCGGAGGCCTTCACCACGAGGGCCGGTCCTGTGCAGGGCTTCGGGCAGCCGGACGCTGACCGGATTCTGATGGGCGGGCGGGTCACCCGGACCATTCTCGAGGACCGGGACCTGCTTTTCACTTTCCACTACCTGGACAGCCGGAATGCCGGCCCGTTTGCCTCTTCCGCATCCTCCGATGCAACGTACCGGGAGGGCACTGCGTACAGCTCCGCGCTCGAGGGAAGCATTTTCGGCAACCTGCTCAAATTCGCAGGCGAGTACTGCTACAGCCGGTATGACGACCCTGCGGTCACCGAGCGGGCGATGGGCGACAGGGCATGGAGAATCAGACTCTCCGGCGCCACGCAGAGGTTCTCCTATGCCCTGGGATACACATTCCTGGGCGAGAACTTCCACACGGTCGCAAGTCCATATGCCTTGAACGACCGGGACGATCTGTCCATGGATACACAGTATCTCCTCGGCTCGTCGTGCGCCTCGTTCTCCATACTGCAGTCCAGAAGCGGTGTGGAGGACGACATCCTGCCCGTCACAATCTCCAGGACCGGCAGAATCGGATACAAGCTTGCCCGCACCGGCTGGCCCGTGCTCTTTGCCAGCCAGTCCCTGAGTACCCGGCGATCAGCGGACGAACCCGCAGACCCTGCCTCTGTGGTCGACAGCGCGGTCCGGACCACCCATTTCAGCATCTCATACAAAAAGGGGGCGTTCGATCTGGCGCCCAGCTACTCTATCTCGCGTTTCATGGACAGGACACGGCCCGCAGGCGACTACGACAGCCTGACCCACACGGCCAGGATCGCGTGCGGCATACATCCCGGGCAGTGGCTCTCTGTCAATCCCGTGTTCACCTACCGGAGCTGTCTGGTGGAGGAGTCGGATATCCGGGTGAGAACTTACCAGGGCTCGCTGACCGGCACGGTGCAGATCGTCCCTGGGGTGCTCACCGTCGATACCATGGTCTCCTATCTGGAGAAAGAAGCCAGTGACAACAGCACCTCTCTTGTCGAGAAAAAGGCGGGCTACCAGCTCAGCTGGCACATCGAGAAATACCTGAGAAGTATGGGTGCTCAGTCGCTCTCCTTCATGGGCGAGTTCATGCATACCGACGATCACGCCGGGGATTTAGCCGTGAGAGACTACACCATCTCCCTGGTGGCGAGCATCGGTCTGCCCGCCGATCTGCTGGACTATCAGTCCCAGTCATCCCGCTTTCCCCGGGAGGCAAGGGAGTTGCCCTTTTAGTCGGCCTTACAGGAGGTTCCCCCTTTTTTTAAGCCTGCGGCAAAAGCCCGGTCTCCAGAGATGCCCCGTACTTTGCCGCCGGAGCACTCATCGTCACCTGCCGTCCGGCGGATCAGCCCCTGAGGAGCTCCCGGGCAATGACGAGCCGCTGGATCTCTGAGGTCCCCTCATAGATGGTCGTGGCCCGCGCATCCCGGTAGAGCCGCTCGATCTTGAACTCCTTCATGTACCCGTAGCCCCCATGAATCTGCAGGGCCTGATAGGCTGCCCTGTTGGCCATCTCCGAGGCAAAGAGCTTGGCCATGGACGCCGCCTGGGTGAAAGGCAGCCCGTGGTCCTTGTCATCGGCAGCGGCCAGGGTGAGAAGATGGGCCGCCTCGATGCCGGTCGCCATGTCGGAGATCGCCCACTGAGTCGCCTGGAAGGAGCTGATGCTTCTGCCGAACTGCCTGCGTTCCTTGGCGTATGCGAGGGCCTCCTTCAGGCATGCCCGGGCGATGCCCACGGCCTGTGACGCGATTCCGATGCGTCCGCTGTCCAGGGCTGTCATGGCGATCTTGAAGCCCTGGCCCGCCCTGCCCACGAGGTTTTCCGCAGGCACGAGGCAGTCTTCGAAGACGAGCTCCACGGTATTGGAGGCTCTCAGGCCCATCTTGTCTTCCCTTTTGCCCACGGAAAACCCCGGGGCGCCTTTTTCCACGATAAAGGCGGAAAGCCCCTTGTTGCCCTTGTCCGGACCTGTCCGGGCCACGAGGTTGACCACGTCGGCATACTCGCCGTGGGTGATGAACACCTTGGTGCCGTTGAGGAGATAGCGGTCGCCCTTCTCCTCGGCCCTGAGCAGCAGCGCACCCGGGTCGGATCCCGCGCCCGGCTCGGTCACGGCGAAACACCCGAGCGCCTTTCCGGATGCGAGCGGAACCAGGTAGCGCTGCTTCTGGCTCTCGTCTCCGAACTTGAGCAGCGGTTCGGTGGAAAGGTTTGCCACCGACATGCTCACCGCAGTGGAGGCACAGGCCGCGGCTATCTCCTGCAGGGCCAGGCAGTAGCTCACGGCCCCGGCATCAGACCCGCTGTATGCAGAAGGAACCATCATCCCCAGCAGCCCCAGCTCGCCCATCTTGCGGATTATATCCAGAGGGAAAATCCCGTCCCTTTCCCGGACTGCGGCAGAGGGACCCAGCTCTTTTCCGGCAAAATCCCTGGCCATAAGCCTGACCATTTCCTGTTCGGCTGTAAGCTGAAATGCCATATCCGCTCCTTTAAGGAATATAGATCACCACGAGCAGCTCCACCTTTTCCCTGCCGGGATTGCTGAGCTTGTGGTGAAGGGAGGAATTGAAATGGATGGTCTCGCCCTTTTTCAGCGTCGAGGTGTTCCGGCCCACCTGAATAGTGAGCCCGCCTTTGAGGACATACACGAACTCCTCGCCCTCATGGTGATACTCCACGCCCTGATGGTCGGTCTCGGGCTCGATAGTGACCCGGTAGGCCCGCAGGTGCTTTTCCTCGCCGGGCCTGGTAAGCGGGGTGTACGCATAGGAGGCCACTCGCTTTCTGTGGCTCCTGTCCCGCCTCTTCTTTGCCTGGGCTTCCGGTTCGCGGCCCGCCTGCAGGCCTTCGATGTCGACCTTGAAGGTCCGCCCCAGCTGCAGCACCAGCGCCACCGGGGGAGCGATCTTGCCCTCCTCCATGTCCTGGAGCACCTGGGCAGGATAGCCTGTCTCCCGGGAGAGGGCCTCAAGGGTGAGCCCTTTTTCCTCCCGTAGCGCAGCGATCCTCTTGCCGAAGGGTTCTTCCTTTTTTCTGCTCATGTATACCTCCTCCTGACCGGCAGGCCGCCGGTATGTTCTCATGGGGGCACGGGCGCGGTCGTGTCGTGAAACATCAAAAAACCTGACCGGGCGAAAAAACCGGCGCTCTCACCGGATCATCAACTGATTTGTATATCAGTATGCCAGGGAAGAAAAAAGCAAAAACCCTTTCGTCGCCCTTTGACGGTCCTGCTCTTAAGGTGGTTTCAACTTCTCCGGTTTTCTGCTAGATTCAGTGCCGACTTGAGTCCGGACCTGAAGGGCCTTCCCGCCCCAAGACCCGTGCCATTGATCAGCCATGCGCTTGCATCTTAAAAGGGAGATAAGGAATGATACCATCGAGCATACTCGGCATCGTCTTCGCGCTCGCTTCCGCTGTTTCGTGGGGCGTCGGGGACTTTGGCGGCGGTGTGGCCACGCGATCACAAAGCCAGTTTCAGGTTCTCTTTCTCGTGGCCCTGCCCGGGCTCGCGATTCTCGGCCTCATGGCCCTGGTCATGGGCGAGCCCATGCCCGCGTGGAAGGACATATTCTGGGCATTGTCCGGCGGACTGTGCGGCGCTCTGGGTATCGCATATCTCTACCAGGGGCTCTCCCGGGGAAACGCCGCAACCGTGGCTCCCACCGCTGCAGCGATCGGGGCGTGCCTGCCCGTGGTCTTCGGCATCCTCGCAATAGGCGCGCCGGGTGCGATGAAGCTTGCCGGGTTCGTGTCCGCCATAGCAGGGATCTGGTTTGTGTCGCGGCCGCAAGGGGGCCGGACCCTTCTCGACAGACAGGGGCTGATGTATGCGGTGATTGCCGGAACCGGATTCGGCGTGTTCTTCGTCCTGCTGGCCCAGGTAGAACAGGGACTGGTGTTCGGACCTCTGGTCTTCTCCAAGATCGCGGCCCTGGTGCTCGCAGCAGGGTTCATCTTTAGCCGGGGCGAGCGCGTGCCTTCCCTCGTGAGCAGCCCGGTGGCGATTCTGGCCGGGGTGTTCGATGCCGGGGGCAATGCATTCTACATGCTCGCCAGGCAGTTCACCCGGCTCGATGTGGCCGCTGTTCTTTCCTCCATGTACCCTGCCGTTACCGTGGTCCTGTCCTGCCTCATCCTGAAGGAGCAGGTGAGCGCGTCCCAGTGGAGGGGGGTCGTGCTCTGCCTGTTCGCCATCGCCATGATCAGCCTGTAGCCCCAAGCGTTTCCGCCGTGCGGCCCCGAGGGGTTGTTTCGGCTCCGCGAGCTCTGCGGAAAGGCGCTTGCCCGCAGGCGCCCCTGTGGGCCGCTGCTGCTTGGGAGAGCTGATCAGTGTTGCTCGCCGATGAGCCGCTGAAGCTCTTCCCTGCTGAAGCTCCGAACCTGCCCGCAGAACTGGCAGGAGATCTCCGCGGTTTCGTGCTCGGCAATAATGCTCCTGATCTCCTCTGGCCCCAGCGCGATGATGGCCTGCTCGGTCCGGTCCCTGCTGCATGCGCACCTGAAGGCGAGCTGCCGCCTCTCGATCACATGGTACGGGATGCCTTCGAAGATGGCCCCGAGCATATCCTCGGGCAACCTGCCCTCTCTGATCTGTGCGGTGACGCTTTCCATGTGCTCGATCCTCTGAGCGAGAGCGTGGATCATCTTTTCGTCCGACGGAGGCAGCGACTGCACCAAGAAGCCGCCGGCCGCGGACACGGTCGTGTCCGGCTCGACAAAGACGCCCAGACCCACCGCCGAGGGGATCTGCTCCGACTCGGTGAGATAGTAGGCGATATCCGATGCGATCTCGCCCGAGTACAGGTGCACGACGCCGGTATAGACATCCTTGACCCGCAAGTCCTTGGACACAGTGAGATACCCCTGGCGCCCCAGTGCGCCCGACACGTCGAGCTTGTCGTTTTTCGGGGCAAGATCCACCGCGGGTACGCCCGCGTACCCGCGGACCGCTCCCATACCGTCGGCTTCCACGACAATCTTCTTCAAGGGTCCGTCACCCTGGAATTTCAGGGCGACCCGTTGATCGCGGTCCAGCAGCGAGCCCATGAGCCCGGCCCCGGTCAGGGCCCTGCCGAGCGCAGCCGTAGCAGTGGGGTAGGTGCCGTGCCTGACGCGCGCATCGTTCACGAGGTTGGTCGTGATGCACGCTACCCCGATGAGATCCTTGCTCTCGGTGATCACCTTTACCATATAGTCTTCCATGGGTTTGAATCCTTTCTTTTTCTTCGCGTATACACGGGTTATCCCGGCACGGCAACAGCCTCGCCATCTTAGGGGATGAAGACGGCTGGCCTCCCGGAGGGAGGATTTCTTCCCGGATCAACCCGGTGACCTGCAACTTTCAGATCCTCTCTCTCGACACGCTTGTCCATCTCAGGCAGCATATGCCCAAGGACGCGTTCTGTACGCTGGTAATCACCAGGGAGGACCTCTACCCAGAGGAGAGCTGGAGCTTTGTCTTCGGACAGGCATCTTTGAACACCGGGGTGGGCGTGTTCAGTTTTGTCCGGTACGACCCGGCCTTCTCCGGCCACGTCCGGGGACAAGGCTACAGACCTACCAGAAGATCTTTCACTTTCACCGCCTTTACGGCTTCGACCGGGAGGCCCAGTGGGTAAGCAGGAGGCTGGAGTATATCCTGGGCACATGACCGCCTCTGCGCGGAATATGCTCCCGCCTTCAAAGTATTCGAAGAAGGAGACTCTCAAGAAGAAGGATTCATGGTTCCGGAGATGCCTGTGCTCAATACATGGCCTCGATGACTCCGGCATATTCCTGAAGAATTTCCGCCTTCCTGAATTTCTGGGTAGGGGTGAGCAGGCCGTTCTCTTCGGTGAAGCGCCGTGGCAAAATCGTGAACTTCCGGACTCGCTCGAAGTCTTCGAGCCGCCGATTGACCAGGGCCACCTCGTGTGCAATGACCTCTTTGAGCCCGGGGTGATCCACGAAATCCTCTCCCACCTCTGTACAGATGTTCAAGCCCCCGATCTCGGAGAATTTCACACAATCCTTGTCATAGGGGATATTTTCCTGCTCGAAGAAGCCAATGAAGTGTTGATAATTCGGGACAATGAGGGCCGCGATATAGCTGCGCTCGTTGCCGATGAAAAAGACCTGTTCGATGACGCGCGAGAGGGAGAAGAGGCTCTCCAGCTTTGCAGGGGCGACATTCTTGCCCACCGAGGTGCAGATGATGGCCTTTTTCCGGTCGAGAATTCGGTAGTAGCCGTAGTCGTCTTTTTCCACCACATCGCCGGTTCTGAACCAGCCGTCTGCAGTGAACGGCCGGCCAGTGTCTTCGGGAAGATTGAGATAGTGCGAGAACACCCCTGCCCCGGATATCTCGAGCTCGCCGTCAGGGGCTATCCGGGCAAAGGAATCATCGGCCTCGATGCCCACGAAGCCCGGCTTGCATGCCGTGATGGGAGTGAGGATGCAGGCGCTCGCGCTCTCGGTGGACCCGTAGCCCTCGACCACGGAGATGCCCAGGGTGTAGTAGAACAGGAGCAGCTCGGGCCCGATCCCCGCGCTGGCGGAAAAGGCGAACCTGAACCGGCTGCCAAAAAGGGCGCGGACCTGCGAGAAGATCTTCTCCGCAACCCGGTACTGGAGCTTGAGCCCCAGAGGCAGCCTCTCCTGGAGGTCATAGCCGGGCCACATGTTGTAGCAGCCCCGATGATCGCGACGATAATCGAGCGCCTTTCTTCCCACGTGGAAGGCCAGGTCGAAGAGTGTCTTTTTGACCGGGCTTGCCGACATTTTTTCCTTCAGGCCGAGATAGATCTTCTCATAGAGACGGGGCACGCAGTTGATCCAGGTGGGGTTGTACCTCTGCATGTCGTCGAGCAGGGTCGCCGGATTGTCGGCATAGGCGATGCAGGCCCCCTGGCAGATAGCGAGCAGCTCGCAGGAGCCCCGTTCGAAGATGTGCGACAGGGGCAGATAGCACAGGGTGACGTCGTCTTCGCCGATCTCCATGCGGTGGCGGGCGAAAAAACCCCTCACCCCTTCCAGACGCGACGACACGCACCCGTGGGTGAGCACCACGCCCTTGCCCCTGCCCGTGGTGCCCGAGGTGTAGAGGATCGTGTACCAGTCGTCCGGGCCGACACCCAGCCTGCGCTCCTCGTAGAGCGCATAGCTGCTCTTTTTCCAGGCCCTGCCTTGCTCCATGAGGTCCCACAGACCGATCGTGCGCCCGTCCCCCGACCGATAGCCGAAGTCCATGATCACGATCCGCTCCAGGGCGGTCAGCCCACTCAGGCCTTCGAGAACCCGGTTCAGGTTTTCTTCGGTGTCGATGAACAGGTAACGGCAGCCCGAGTCGCTGAGGATATGGGACACCTCGCCTGCAGAGAGCGTGGGATAAACGGCCACGCTCACGGCGGCGCAGCCTGCCACGGCCATATCCGTCTGGGTCCAGTAGGGGCTCGACCGCGACATGAGCCCCACCCGTTCCTGCCTTCTAAGCCCCATGCTCAGGAGGCCGCAAGCGATGTCTTCCACACGCTGGAGCATCTCGGCATAGGTGAACCGGCCGTTGTTGTCCCCGTGGTAGAGGGCCGCATTATAGCGCTGGGCGGGTCGCGAGGAAAATTTCTCGCAGGTCTGGTAGAAATATCCGGACACCGGCGCGAAGTCGTCCCGGCTGTCTGTCATGGGGTGATCCCTTGCGGTGCAGAGGCCGTCTTTATGCATGAAATCTCTGTACCAAGAAATGTGCTTGAGGATCAACGTGAAATTCTGCCGGCCTCAAACGGGCGTTCCCGGCAGGAAGGCGGCGGGAAAACGACAGGCATGCGGGCGCCCGGTCGAGTGCACCGGCGCCACTGAAGCCGGTTGCCCAGTTGTATTGACATAATTCGCCAATACAGTTACCAGAAGATATGAGCAGCGATATCATCCTGCTGATCTTCTATGTGCTCCTGGCCATGGTCTTTTCTTTTCTCTGCTCGGTGGCCGAGGCAGTGCTCCTGAGCATCACGCCTTCGTACATCGAAGACCAGAACCAAAGGGCCCCGAAACTGGCTGCCCTTCTCAAGCGTCTGAAGCAGGACAACATAGACCGGTCGCTTGCCGCCATCCTGACCCTGAACACGCTGTCGCACACGATAGGTGCAATCATGTCCGGGGCCAAGGCAACGGCCGTGTTCGGAAGCGCATGGTTCGGCGTTTTTTCTGCGGCCTTTACCCTGTCGATCCTCTTTCTTACCGAAATCATCCCGAAAACCATCGGCGCCATCTACTGGCCCAAACTCGCGGGGCTGACCGCGTTCTTTGTGAATACGCTGATCGTGGTCCTTTACCCGCTCGTGCGTATCTCGGAGATACTGACGAGACTCATCTCGCGCGGAAAAGCAACCCATCTCTTCAGCCGGACAGAGTTTCTCGCCATGGCACGGATAGGAGGACAGACCGGTCATCTGAGCGACAACGAATCCCGGGTCATCCTGAATCTATTCCGCTTCGGGACCCTGAAGGTGACGGATATCATGACGCCCAGGACAGTAGTGTCTGGTCTTCGGGAAGACACGACGATCAGAGATGCGGTGGCGTACATCACGCAGCATCCCTTCTCCCGCCTGCCGCTCTATAAGAGCGACATCTATGATGTAACCGGCTTTGTTCTCAGAGACGACATTCTGCTCAAAGAGGCGCAGGAACGAGGCAGTGAAACGGTGAAATCCCTGAAACGCGACATCCACGCCGTCCCGGAGACAGCATCGCTGTCTGTTCTGCTGGAGCTCCTCCTCAGGCATCATCAGCATATCGCGATCGTGGTGGATGAATACGGTGCGATGAAAGGTCTCGTTACGCTCGAAGACCTGTTTGAAACCCTGATCGGCATCGAAATCATGGATGAAACGGACAAGGTCGAAGACATGCGGGCTCTGGCCCGAAGATTGTGGATAAAACGCGCCCGTGCCCTGGGCATCGATGATACGATCCTGAAATAGCCCTGCCCGGCACCCACACGGCAGCCGGGAGAGAATGAGATAAAGGCTTGCGTCCTTCCGGCCGATAGAACACTCTATCCCAGGAGAAAAGACAACAAGGACGATTTTTTTAGCTCTCAGCAATCATGATTGAAGGACAGAACTTTTTTACGCGCAGTACAGAGATGTGTGTTCGTGGTATCTCCAGGTTCGTCCGGAGCGCGCTGCTCTTTCTGCCCGAGAAGATCCGCTGCTCAAGCCTGCGGTTCAAAATCGCCTTTCTCACCATCATCCTCCTGACCGGCACATCGCTCATCCTCTGCCTCATGACCATCCAGGTCATGAACAACTACATCTTGAACGAGATCATCAAGAGGGGAGAGTCCGTGGGCAAGAGCATCGCGGCCTCTGCAGGCTACAGCCTCCTGTCGAGGGACCTCCTGGGCCTGGACACGCTTGTTTTCAAGGCCAAGTCGTCGAACACCGACATGCCCTATGTCGCAATCGTGGATTCGGACATGAAGGTCATTGTCCACAGCGACACCCCCATGATCGGCGAGACCATGCACATCACCCGGGGCCGGCTCGTCAGAGAAGCAGGTGGCGGAACCACGATAAGAGAACTTCCGGACCCGTCAGACGCCGTGTTCGAGATATCGTGCCCCATTGTCTTCATGGATAAGGCTCTGGGCAACGTGGTCCTCGGCATGAACAGATCCGTGCTCATAGAGGCGCAAAGAAAAGTCACGGACAGGGTGCTGGTCATTTTCGGAATCATCGCTCTCTTAGGTGTTTTTGCAAGCTCGCTGCTCGCGTCTTTCCTGATAAAGCCCATCAGAGAGCTCTCCGCGGGCGTGGATGAATTGAAAAGCGGAACAACGAAAAAACAGCTCAGGATCTTTTCCCAGGACGAACTGGGAAACTTGACGCGCAATTTCAACGAAATGTCCGCTCAGATAGCGGATCAGAGGGATAAACTGGGCAAATACGCGCGTGATCTCGAGGATGCGTATGTTTCCATCGTAAAGGTGGTGGCTGCGGCCATAGATGCACGAGACTCCTATACCCACGGGCATTCCGCACGGGTCGCCCGGCTGTCGCTTCTCATCGGCAAGGAGATCGGGCTTTCCCGGGACGAGCTCGCAGAACTCGAGATCGCATGCCTTTTCCATGATGTGGGCAAGATAAAAACACCCGATTCCATCCTGCTCAAGCCGAACAAACTCAGTCCCGCCGAATACAAGGAGATGATGTCGCACGTGGAATACGGCGCTTCGATTCTCAGCTGGGCCCCCTCGCTGGCCAGGTACATTCCCTCCACCCGTCATCACCACGAGTGGCACAACGGAAAGGGCTATCCCGACGGGCTGGCCGGAGACGATATCCCCTTGTTTGCAGCCGTCATAGCCATTGGAGACACGTTCGACGCAATGACGTCGGACAGGCCGTATCGAAAGGCTCTTTCGAAAGAAGAGGCCCTGAAGGAGCTCACCCGCATGTCCGGCATACAGTTCCGCCCCGGCCTGGTAAGGGTCTTTATCGAGCAGATGGAAAAGCACCGGGTCCACAGGGCGCCCCAGTCCGTGCTGAAGCTGGTCTGACCATGAATAATATCATGAAAGCTGTCCTCCTTGTCTGTATCACAGCGTTCCTGCTCGGCCTCCAGTCGTGTGCCGTGATGGATATCCCGGCATCGCCTGAAAGCCCGGTTCAAGCGCCGGCCCCGGCCGGGCCTGCTCCGCAGGTTCCGGATAGAGCCCAGGCAGTGGAGCAGGCGAGGATACATGCCGAGGCTGGCGAGTACCGGAAGGCCATAAACCTGTACGGTGAGTCGTACCGGTCCCAGCCGCATGACCAGGCTCTGGCGGAAGAGTTTGCGCACTGTCTCGAAGGGATCCGATCAATCGCTGACCAGAGGCTGGAAAAGGAGGATTTCGCGGCTGCGGGCGAACTGTATTATACTCTGCAGCTTGATTACCGGAAATTCGCGGATCTTGAACAAACGCTTTCCTTTGATGATGCCTATCTGGGAACGAAGCTCGACTTCTGCAGGCATACTCTCACGAGACAGGGCTTCGAGGAATACCGGCAAGGAAATCTCGAGAAAGCCATCACACTCTGGCAGGGGCTCCTCGCCATCGATCCACAGAATAACGACATGAAAGAGGCGGTGAGAACCGCGATACAGCAGAAGAAAAACCTCGAGAAAAAAGACTAGTCATGTTCGGCACGATACTCATCCTGCTTGTCACCATGATGCATGTCCATGTCTTCTGGCGCAGCAGGCGAGATCCTGTGCATCACCCTGCGCGGCAGGCAGGCAGAAGAGCGCTCCCTGCTGCAGGGGAAACCGCGCAACCCGGGAAGGCGGACTATCCGCCGGATCGTGAGAACACACCCGGGATGCGGCTTTTCACCGGTTCTGGGAGCCGCATGATCGAAAAGAAATGTGACCCTGTCTTCATAAAAAAGTCCTCCTGGAGTCGGACTCTAAAAAATGGATGATCCATGCTCAGGGCATGCTCACGCGCACAGACGGTTCCTGCCTTGTTTTTTCGCACGGTACAGGGCTTTATCGGCAGCCTTGAGCACGGACTGGGGCCTGGCATTCTTCTCGTCGCGGCACGCCACGCCGATGCTGACCGTGACGGACACCTCTTTTCTCGGTCTGCCGCCGGAGCGTATTCGCTTGGGCTTCCTCCGGGGCCTCATACGGCTCCGGATGACAAACCGGGATGATTCCACCTCCCGCCGGAGATCCTCCAGGTGCTGATGAGCCTGATCCGCGTACTTGCCCGGAAAGATCACCGTGAACTCCTCGCCGCCGTAACGGAAGGCCCTTCCTCCGCCAGATACCCCCGCGAGCTTGCCCGCGACCATACGGAGTACTTGGTCGCCCACATCATGCCCGTACCGGTCGTTGAACTTCTTGAAGTGATCGATATCGAGCATGGCCAGGGTGTAGCGGTTGCCCAGCTTCAGGAGCTCCTCCTTCAATGCCCTGCGGGCAGGCAGCCCGGTGAGCTCGTCCTTGAACGCCATGGAATGGGAGGCCTCGATGAGAGACACCAGGAGTATGAGCCCGGCCGCGGCAAAGAAAAACACCCGGTCTGTCGCCGGGAAACCAGCTCCCAGAGCCAATAGCAGGGTGACCAGCACCCAGAAGAACCCGCTCTCCTTTGCCCCCTGGTGCTGTACATACCTGACCACTGTCACCAGCAGGGCCAGGCAGAAGGCCAGAAGAGCCGGCTGAGAGAGCGGCACGCCCTCGGGCAGGGAAAAGGGCAGCACAGGATGGGTGAGCCTGCTCATGAGCGCGTCCGGATGCGACCTGGCAAAAAACAGAATGATCAGGGGCTGCAATGCGATGACCGTCATCCTCGCGATGCCGCGGAAAGTGAGAAAGCCCCGCTCTTGCATCAGGTTCAGCATCATGAGGTTGAGCGGCAGCAGCAGGGCCACGGCTTGGTACGCGATCCGCGGCGGGCCCGCCGACAGCGGGAAGCCCTGCACCCATGTGAGCAGGACACGGTCGCACAGCGCCAGAATGATCACTGAAAACACCAGGGAGCTCCGGTTGAATCTCCAGCCGATGAATATTGCTGAGGCAAGGATGACCGGCTGCGCCACCCTTACGACCGAGGGCACCAGGGAATGCAGGGCATCCGGACCGACCATGATCAGGGCCGCGCAGAACAGGATGCCGCCGGGGATGAAAAACGAAAACAATCTCTTCATAGGTAAGGAAACCTCCCTGCCTCGCCGGGTCCGCTCTTTTCCTGCATTTCGATTTCCTGGTCTATTCTTACGGCCATTCGCGGGAAGAACTTGAAACGAATTCCCCTCCTATCCGGTACCCAGATGATCCGGAGACAAAGATCTTTCCCGATGCGGCAGGGAGGATGATGCCTTTCAAGCCCGGAGCCGGCCCCTTGAAGTGCCCCGACAAAGACGTTGCCGCGGGCACAGGGCATCTCCTCATTCCATATATCCCGAGGACAGGTGGTAGATGATCCTGTCGTAGAGGAAGATGATCCGGTTGTTGAGCTCCAGGGTGATATAGATCTCCATGGGGGAGGAGAGAATCTTCTTGCGGATGACGTGCATCCAGATGCCCTTCCTGCTCAGGGCCATGGCGTTGAGCACGTCCGGAAAGCCTATATCGAGCCGCCTGAGATCCCTGCCATTATCCTTGAACCTCAAGTAGTCGAAGGAATCGCGGTGCTCGTGCAGACCCTGCCGGACCGCATTGAGCACCTTGCGGTTTATCTCACTCAGATATTCGGCATGCACGGAGAGAACCGGAATCCTCGACCCCACCTCGTGCACCCACTCCCTGGTTATTTCGACCGCGTTCTTCTCGATGATGGCCACCAGAACGTTCGACAGGAAGTTTTTCTGTCCCTGGGCGCCCGGGGACACGCCGCCCAGGGCAAGGGCGTCGATCTCGGGAAAGAGCTGCCGGTACGAGTCGACCATGGCCCAGGTGTCCCGGTAGAACTCGATATAGATCCTGATGGCCTTTTCGTTTGACGACCACGCCAGGGGCGGCAGGTTTGAGACCGGGAAAAACCGCACGTCCGCGGCATCGTCCCCGGCCGTAGGCGTGCCGCCCGTATGCATGACCTCGTAGGTCACGATGGCGAGGCTCCCGTAGAAGTAGTTGTCTATGGTGTCCACGTCCACGAGCCTCATCACCTTCCCCTCGATGCCGGCCTCTTCCCTGAGCTCGCGCAGCGCGGTGTCCTTCACCTCCTCGTCCGCCTCGGCAAACCCGATAGGAAGGCACCACATGCCTTGGTAGGGCTCGTTCTTCCGCTTGACGAGCAGCACCTCGCGGTTCTCGTTGACCACGATGCTGCTCGCCACGGGCAGGGGGTTTTCATAAAACACATTGGCGCACTGCATGCAGAAATCCCGCATCTTTCCTTCCATATGGCGATGGACAACGGGATTGCCGCAGTACGGGCAGTAGATCCTCTGCTTCTTCATGCCGTATCAAACACCCCTTTGCGGGGAAAAACACCGGAACACGGCGTCGTCCTTGGTGAGAACGACCCTGCCCCGCTCCTTTGCATATTCGAATATCATTTTGTGAAAAGAGGATAACACATCCTCCATCTTTTGTGGATGGCGTTCCATGACATCCTTGAAGATCAGGTGCCTTTTCTTGTCGAGATAGTCGATGCACTCATTGATCCGGTCAAGGGAGAAGAGCAGGTCGTTTTTGTAGAGAATCCGGTCCACCTTCCCGAAAAAGGGAGTGAGCTGCTCTTCCCCGTTCTCCATGCAGAACGACTGGAAGAGCCTGTTGATCGTGATCTCCTGGGGCGGCGTCAGCTTCATGATCTCCATGCACCGGGGAACGAGTTCCGTCACCTCCTTCAAGGAATGCCTGCTGTGGGTCACGGTGATGAAGACGCCTCCGGGTGAGAGCACCCGGGCGATATCGGCGATGAGGTGCGGGAAGAAGTAGAGCGAGTAGCTGGCGATGACCAGGTCGAAGCGCGATCCATCCATGCCTTTGATGATATCCGCCTGCGAGCGGATGAACTCGCCTTGATACCCGATATTCTCCACGGTCTTGAGAAACACCGCGCGGTTCTCCCGGTCCACCAGGTCGATGCCCAGGATGTGCGCACCGTCTGCCAGCCTGCCACGGAGCTTCTCGGTGAAGAACCCGTACCCGCAGCCCAGGTCGAGCACCTGCCTCATCCCGGATAGGTCAAGCGAACCCAGCGCCACCTCCCGGATGTCCTGCCGGTTGATAGCGTGCTCTTTGATGATGTTCTTGGTCTGTATGTGCTCATGGATGATCTCGTAGGTGTTCTGGATGTCTTTCCGGCTATAGAGTCCTCTCATGTCCGTTCTCCTTGCACCTTAAAAAAACAGCTCTTTTTGTATGTCATGCATACAATCTGCTTGCCGACCGGAGAAATCCATGCTTTTGTACTTGGATATGCGATGATTTTTCACAAGCTATTATAAGGAGGATGATATGGACCTGCAAGATGTTTACCGGGACCTCTCGAAAAAACTCCTCTTGGAGCACTCGGCCGTGCTGCCCA
>Ga0172382_10003428_pt1 | contig 25150 bp, 27 predicted proteins | sample Leawel138RmetaG_FD_122245 | JGI IMG/M metagenome (GOLD analysis project Ga0172382, IMG submission 122245) | Leachate microbial communities from a municipal landfill in Southern Ontario, Canada - Leachate well 138R metaG | ecosystem: Engineered > Solid waste > Landfill > Unclassified | place...
CGACGTGCTCAACATCAACATCCAGACCTCGGCCACCTCCAAGGGCGAGAGCCTGCTCGACATGCTGCACAACCTGGAGGCGATGCACTGCGACATGTTCGTGGTGCGCCACGCCGACTCCGGTGCCGCCCACTTCATCGCCCGCCACGTCGCGCCGCACGTCTCGGTGGTCAACGCCGGCGATGGCCGCCACGCCCACCCCACCCAGGGCATGCTGGACATGTTCACCATCCGTCGCCACAAGGGCGCGGACTTCGGCGCGCTGCGCGTCGCCATCGTCGGCGACATCATGCACTCGCGCGTGGCCCGCTCGCAGATCCACGCCCTCAACATCCTGGGCGTCGGCGAGCTGCGCGTGATCGCGCCCAAGACTCTGGTGCCGCCCGAGGCAGCGGCGCTCGGCGTGCACGTATTCCACGACATGGCGCGCGGCCTGAAGGACGTCGACGTGGTGATCATGCTGCGCCTGCAGCGCGAACGCATGCAGGGCGCGCTGATCCCGAGCGGCGGCGAATTCTTCCAGCTCTACGGCCTCAACGCCGAGACCCTGTCCCTGGCCAAGCCCGATGCCATCGTCATGCACCCCGGCCCGATCAACCGCGGCATCGAGATCGACTCGGCGGTGGCCGACGGCGAGCAGTCGGTAATCCTGGAACAGGTGAGCAACGGCATCGCCGTGCGCATGGCGGTGATGTCCATGTGCCTGGGCCGCGCGGCAGGAGAGGGGGCGTAAACATGCATACGGTAATCCGCAACGGTCGCGTCATCGACCCGGCCAACCGCCGCGACGAAACCGCCGACATCTACATCGCCGCCGGGCGCATCGCCGCCATCGGCGCCGCCCCGGCCAGCTTCTCCGTGCAGAAGGAGATCGACGCGCGCGGCAAGTGGGTGCTGCCCGGCCTGGTCGACCTGCGCGCCCACCTGCGCGAACCCGGGCAGAAGCACAAGGGCGGCATCGCCAACGAGACCCGTGCCGCCGCCGCCGGCGGCATTACCACCGTCTGCTGCGCGCCGGATACCAGTCCGGTGATCGACTCGGCGGCGGTGGTGGAACTGATCCGCCGCAAGGCCAGCGATGCCGGCATGGCCCACGTGCTGCCGCTGGCCGCCCTCACCCAGGGTCTCGCCGGCGAGCAGATCAGCGAGATGTATGGCCTGCAGCAGGCCGGCTGCGTGGCGGTGAGCAACGGCAAGAGCCCGATGGCCAACACCCTGGTGCTGCGCCGCGCCCTGGAATACGCCGCCGGCCTCGACATTCCGGTGCTGCTGTATTCCGAAGACCCCTGGCTCGGCGCCAGCGGCTGCATCCATGAAGGCGTGGTATCGACGCGTCTCGGCCTGCCCGGCATCCCGGCCTGTGCCGAGGTGATCGCCGTCGGGCGCGACCTGATGCTGGTGGAGCAGACCGGCGTGCGTGCCCACTTCTGCCAGCTCTCCTCCGCCCGCGCCGTGGAGCTGGTGGCGGCGGCGCAGAAGCGCGGCGTGCCGGTCAGCGCCGACGTCAGCGCCCACCAGCTCTATCTCACCGAAATGGATGTGGGCCAGTTCAACAGCCTGTGCCACGTGCGCCCGCCGCTGCGCAGCCAGCGCGACCGCGACGGCCTGCGTGCCGCCCTCGGCGAGGGCGTCATCGGCGCCATCTGCTCCGACCACCAGCCCCACGACGCCGACGCCAAACTGGCGCCGTTCCCCGCCACCGAGCCGGGCATCTCGGCGCTGGAGACCCTGCTGCCGCTCACCCTGCGCCTGGTGGACGAGGGCGTGCTGCCGTTGCACGAGGCCATCGGCCGCGTCACCTGGCAGCCGGCCAACATCCTCGGCCTGAGCGCCGGCACCCTCAGCCTCGGTACCCGCGCCGACATCTGCATCGTCGACCCGGAGCGCTACTGGACGGTGAGCGCCAAGAGCCTGGTGAGCCGCGGCAAGAACACCCCGTTCACCGGCTGGGAGCTGAAGGGCAAGGTGACCCACACCCTGCTCGACGGCAGGCTGGTGTACGAAAATCACCAGTGACAAGTTACAAGTAGCAAGTAGCAAGATAGAATCACTTGCAACTTGTCACTTGTAACTTGCGACTCCCCATGACCAAACCGCACCGCAACACCGTCTTCGTCGAAGACGCCGAGATCCTGAGCCACGAGCATCTGGCCGGCGCACAGCACATGCTGCGCGTGAAGGCGCCGCAGATTGCGGCGCACGCCCGTGCCGGCAGCTTCGCGCACATCACGGTCGATCCGCAGCGCCCGCTGCGCCGCCCCATCTCCATCATGCGCGTGAACAAGCACAGCGGCGAGGTGGACTTCCTCTACAAGGTGTTCGGCGAGGGCACCACGCTGCTGTCGAAGCGCGCCGTGGGCGAGAAGCTGAGCATCCTCGGCCCCATCGGCACGCCGTTCACCCTGCACATGGAGCGGCCGCGCCCGCTGCTCATCGGCGGCGGCGTCGGCATCCCGCCGATGGTGTTCGTCGCCGCGGAGACGCTGGCGGTGAAGGGCGTCTATCAGCCTTTCGTGATCATGGGCTCCGAGGTGCCGTTCCCGTTCAAGGCGCAGCCGTCGAAGATCCTGGTGCCGGGCATGGGCGCGGAGGTGATCGCCGCCATGCCGCTGCTGGAGGACTGGGGCATCCCCTCGCGCCTTGCCAGCCGCCAGGGCTACGCCGGCTGCCACGACGGCTTCGTCACCGACGTGGCACGCAACTATCTGGAGGCCCTGAGCCCGGAACAGCGCAAGGAGGTGGAGGTGTTCGCCTGCGGTCCGCATCCGATGCTGGAGGCGGTGGCGAAGCTGGCGCGTGAGTACCAGCTGCCCTGCCAGGTGTCGATGGAGGAGTTCATGGCCTGCGGTATCGGCGGCTGCGCCGGCTGCACCATCGAGGTCCAGACCGACAACGGCCCGGCCATGAAGCGCGTCTGCGTCGATGGCCCGGTATTCGATGCCAGGGCGGTGTTCCCCGCCTGATTCCGCCCTGCCGGGGCGTCATAGGGCGGGCCGTGCCCGCCGCAGCACGGCGCCCATGGGGCGCCCTATTACACTTGTTTAGCGCCTGAGCTTGCCGCCGAGGGGGATCTTTTCCTCCTCGTCGGCCTCCAGGGACAGGCCCTCCAGGCCGGAGGTCAGGTCTTCGGGGGTTTCGATGTCGCCGAGCTTGATCATCAGGCGCACCTCGTTGGCCGAGTCGGCGTTGCGCAGCGCCTCTTCCACGGTGATGTGGCCGGCGCGGTACAGCTCGTACAGGGCCTGGTCGAAGGTGCGCATGCCGGCCTGGCCGCCTTTTTTCATCTGCTCCTTGAGGCTGTGTACCTCGCCCTTCAGGATCAGGTCGGCGATGAACGGCGTGTTGATCAGCACTTCCACCGCCACGCGGCGGCCCTGGCCGTCGGCACGCGGGATCAGGCGCTGCGCGACCACGGCCTTGAGATTGAGCGACAGATCCATCAACAACTGTTGCCGGCGATCTTCCGGGAAGAAGTTGATGATGCGGTCCATCGCCTGGTTGGCGTTGTTGGCATGCAGGGTGGCCAGGCAGAGATGGCCGGTTTCGGCGAAGGCCACCGCATGTTCCATGGTTTCGCGGTGACGGATTTCGCCGATCAGGATGACATCGGGCGCCTGACGCAGGGTGTTGACCAGGGCGTCCTCGAAGCTGTCGGTGTCGATGCCCACCTCGCGTTGCGTGACGATGCAGCCGGCGTGCTGATGGACGTATTCGATCGGGTCTTCGATGGTGATGATGTGACCGTGGCTGTTCTTGTTGCGGTAATCCACCATCGCCGCCAGCGAGGTCGACTTACCGGAACCGGTGCCGCCGACGAACAGCACGATGCCGCGCTTGGTCATGGCGATATCGGCCAGGACCGGCGGCAGATTGAGGTCGGTGAAGGTGGGTATCTTGGTCTCGATCTTGCGCAGCACCATACCGACCTGATTGCGCTGCTGGAACACATTGACGCGGAAACGACCGATCCCGGAACGCGACAGGGCAAAGTTGCACTCGCGCGTGCTCTCGAAGGTTTGGCGCTGCTCCTCGTTCATGATGCTGTACACAATCTGCTTGGCCTGGTCCGGCGTCAGGCTGGCCTTGGCCACCGGCGCGATCTGGCCGCTCACCTTCATGCTGGGTGGAATGCCGGCGGTGATGAACAGGTCAGAGCCGTTCTTGTGCACCATCAGTTTGAGCAGCTGATCAAAATCCATGGCAGGTGTATCCCCGAATGATTACTTGAAGGCGTCCTTGTTGGCCGCGCGCACACGTGCCTCCTGCTTGCTGACCGTGCCGCGCTGCACCAGCTCCGCCAGATTCTGATCCAGTGTCTGCATGCCGAACTGCTGACCGGTCTGAATGGCAGAGTACATCTGCGCCACCTTGTCCTCACGGATCAGGTTACGGATGGCCGGCGTACCGATCATGATTTCGTGGGCCGCGACACGGCCGCCACCCACCTTCTTCAGCAGGGTCTGCGAGATGACCGCGCGCAGCGACTCGGAAAGCATGGAACGCACCATACTCTTTTCCGCCGCCGGGAACACGTCGATGATACGGTCGATGGTCTTCGCTGCGGAACTGGTGTGCAGGGTGCCGAATACCAGGTGACCGGTTTCCGCGGCGGACAGCGCCAGGCGGATGGTTTCCAGGTCACGCAACTCACCCACCAGGATGATGTCGGGGTCTTCACGCAGCGCCGAGCGCAGGGCTTCGTTGAAGCCGAGGGTATCGCGGTGCACCTCGCGCTGGTTGACCAGACACTTCTTCGATTCGTGCACGAATTCGATCGGGTCCTCGATGGTGAGGATGTGGCCGTACTCGGTGTTGTTCTTGTAGTCGACCATACCGGCCAGGGTGGTGGACTTGCCCGAACCGGTGGGGCCGGTCACCAGCACGATGCCGCGCGGGTTGTCCGCGATCTCCTTGAAGATCGGCGGGCAGTTCAGTTCTTCCAGGCTGAGGATCTTGGAGGGAATGGTACGCAGCACCGCGCCGGCGCCGCGGTTCTGATTGAAGGCATTGACGCGGAAACGGGCCAGCCCCTTGATCTCGAACGAAAAGTCGGTCTCAAGAAATTCTTCGAAATCCTTGCGCTGCTTGTCGTTCATGATGTCGTACATCATGCCGTGCACCTGCTTGTGCTCCAGCGGCGGCACATTGATGCGGCGCACGTCGCCGTCGACGCGGACCATCGGCGGCAACCCGGCGGAGAGATGCAGGTCTGACGCACCGTTCTTGACCCCGAAGGCGAGAAGTTCGGTAATATCCATATTGTTCCCCCACCAAAGATTGGTCGTTATTCGCCCGCCTGTGCGGGCGCTGATGCGACTAAAGTATAACGCCCGCGCATGACGCACAACCTTGACAATCTTCACGCCAGGCTCGCCGCAGTGGACGCTGCGATCGCGGCCGCAGCGGCGCGCCACCAGCGCCCCGCCGCTGCGGTAGCACTGCTGGCGGTGAGCAAGACCCAGCCGGCGGCGGCCATCCGCACCGTTGCGGCGGCCGGCCAGCGCCGCTTCGGAGAAAATTACCTGCAGGAGGCCCTCGCCAAGATGGCCGAGCTCAGCGACCTCGACCTGGAATGGCATTTCATCGGCCCGCTGCAAAGCAACAAGACACGGCCGGTGGCGGAACACTTCGCCTGGGTGCACAGCGTCGATCGCCTCAAGCTGGCCGAACGGTTGTCCGCCCAGCGGCCGGCCGCCCTGCCGCCGCTCAACGTCTGCCTGCAGGTAAACATCAGCGCCGAGGCCAGCAAATCCGGTTGCAGCCTCGCCGAGCTGCCGGCCCTGGCGCATGCGGTGGCGGCCCTGCCGGGATTGCGCCTGCGCGGCCTGATGGCCATCCCGGCGCCGGCACAGGGACTCGAACAACAGCGCCAGCCTTTCCGCCAGCTGCGCGAGACGCTGGAGCGGCTCAATGCGGCCGGTCTGCACCTCGATACCCTGTCCATGGGCATGAGCGACGACCTGGAGGCGGCCATCGCCGAGGGGGCCACCCTGGTACGGGTCGGCAGCGCCATCTTCGGTGCGCGACCGGCGCGGTGAGAATCAAAAGACTCTGACCGGGTTACCGGCCGGTTCTGACGGTATACTCTCTGGCCTCACGGCCCAGGCATGGATTTATCGAGCAATGAAAGACGCGAACATCGGATTCATCGGCGGCGGCAACATGGCGCGCAGCCTCATCGGCGGCCTGGTGGCCGACGGCGTGACGCCGCAGCGACTGTGGGTAGCGGAGCCGGATGCCGAGCGCCGCGCCGACCTGGCCGCCCAGTTCGGCGTGAACATCACCGCCGACAACGCCATGCTGGCGACCGCCGTGGATGCCCTGGTGCTGGCGGTCAAGCCGCAGCAGATGCAGGCGGTGTGCGGTGACATCGGCCCCCTGGTGCAACAGCGCAGGCCGCTGGTCATTTCCATCGCCGCCGGCCTCCGGCTGGAGGCCCTGCAGCGCTGGCTGGGTGGCGAGCTGGCCCTGGTGCGCACCATGCCCAACACCCCGGCCCTGGTGCAGAGCGGCGCCACCGCCCTGTTCGCCACCCCCCAGGTGAACAACGTCCAGCGTGAGCTGGCCGAGGGCATCATGCGCGCGGTGGGGCTGACCCTGTGGCTGGATGACGAGACGCAGATGGACGCCGTCACCGCCCTGTCCGGTAGCGGGCCGGCCTATTTCTTCCTGGTGATGGAGGCCATGCAGCAGGCCGGCGTCCAGCTGGGACTTACCGCCGACATGGCCCGCCTGCTCACCCTGCAGACGGCCTTCGGCGCCGCCAAGATGGCGCTGGAGTCGCGCGAGGATGCCGCCGTGCTGCGCCGCCAGGTGACCTCACCCGGCGGCACCACCGAGCGGGCCATCGGCATCCTGCAACAGGGCGGGCTGGAGGCACTGTTTGCCCAGGCCCTCGGCGGTGCCCGTGACCGCTCGCAGGAGCTGGCGGCGCTGCTGGGGGGCGGAAAATGAACGGCTACCTGACCTCGCCGCTGACCTTCCTGATCTCGACCCTGGTCAGCCTCTACATCCTGGCGGTGATGCTGCGCTTCCTGTTCCAGCTCACCCGGGCCGATTTCTACAACCCGCTGACCCAGTTCATCGTCAAGATCACCAGTCCGGCGCTGCGCCCGCTGCGCCGCATCATCCCCGGCTGGGGCGGCCTGGACATCGCCGCCCTGGTGCTGATGCTGGCGCTGCAGATGCTTTCGGTGTGGCTGGTGTTCCTGCTCGCCGACCGCGCCATCGACCCGCTCAACCTGTTCATCGTCGCCCTGGCGCAGCTGGTGGACCTGGCCTTCAGCGTGTTCATCTTCGCCATCCTGATCCAGGCGATCCTGAGCTGGAACACCCCCGGCACCTACAACCCGGTGACCTCGGTGCTGTTCAGCCTGACCGAGCCGGTGCTGCGGCCGGTGCGCCGCTTCGTGCCCCCCATCAGCGGCTTCGACCTGTCGCCGCTGGTGGCACTCCTCGGCCTGCAGGTCATCCGCATGCTGGTGATGCCGCTGTTCGGCGCCCTGACCGGGGCCGGGCCGCTGGCACCATAATGGGCTGGTACCGCTGGCAGGGGGAGGACCTGCTGCTCACGGTACGCCTGCAGCCGCGCGCCAGCCGGGACGAGATCGTCGGCCCCCACGGCGACGCCCTGAAGATCCGCATTACCGCGCCCCCGGTGGAGGGGCAGGCCAACGCCCACCTGATTCGCTTCCTCGCCACCGCCTTCGACGTCAGCCGCAGCCAGGTCAGCCTGGTCAGCGGCGATACGGCCCGCAGCAAGCAGCTGCGTGTCCATGCCCCCCGCCGCCTCCCTCCCGAAGCTATGATTCAACCTGCAATTTGAGCTACTACTCATTGTCATGGCTTAAATTTTCGATATATTGGTCTTACGATTACTATCTTCAGCGCCCGCCTCGGATTAACCACGACCCCGCGGGCGCACAATAAGGACAGAAGGCGAATCATGGCGAACCAACGCTTCGACCGACAAATGCAGGCCTACGGCCAGTGGAAATCCGCGCTTCTTGCCGGCATCGAGCGCTATCAGCACTGGCTGGACAGCAACAAGATGGGCGAGGCCGAGGACGAGCTGCGCATCTACGAGGTGCTGGAGGCGCTGCGTGCCGATCGCCTGACCATTGCCTTCGTGGCCGAATTCGCCCGCGGCAAGACCGAGCTCATCAACGCCATCTTCTTCTCCGAATACGACCGCCGCCTGCTGCCCTCCGAGGCGGGCCGCACCACCATGTGCCCCACCGAGCTGTTCTGGGACAGCTCCAGCGACAAGGCCTATGTGCGCCTGCTACCCATCGAGACGCGCCTGTCCGACACCTCCATCGCGGAATACAAGCTGGAGCCGGTGAACTGGACCCACATCGAGCTGGACCTGTCCTCACCGGACAACATGGCGGAGGCCTTCCAGGAGATCGTCAAGGTCAAGCAGGTACCGCTGGAGGAGGCGCGCAAGCTGGGGCTGTACAGTGACGCCGACGCCCACATGCACATGAAGAACGGCAAGATGCCGGACAAGATCGACATCCCCATGTGGCGTCATGCCCTGATCAGTTTCCCCCACCCGCTGCTCAAGCAGGGGCTGGTGATCCTCGATACCCCGGGCCTCAATGCCCTCGGCTCCGAGCCCGAACTGACCCTGAACATGCTGCCCAACGCCCAAGCGGTGGTATTTGTGCTGGCCGCCGACACCGGCGTCACCAAGTCCGACCTGGAGATGTGGCAGCACAACGTGAAGCCGCTGCGCAGCGGCCACAAGAAGGGCCTGTTCGTGGTGCTGAACAAGGTCGATACCCTGTGGGACGAACTGAAGACTGCCGCCCACATCGAAAAGACCGTCATCGACCAGTGCCAGCGCGCGGCGCAGACGCTGGGCATCGAGGCCGAGCAGATTTACCCGGCCTCGGCGCAAAAGGGCCTGCTGGCGAAGATCCGCCACGACAAGGAGCTGCTGGCGCGCAGCAACATCCTGGCACTGGAAAACATCCTCGCCGGCGAGGTGCTGCCCTACAAGCAGAGCCTGGTGCGGGAACACATCCTCAGCAGCATCGGCTCGATGGTGAAGGAGTCGCACGACATCCTTGCCACCCGCCTCGCCTCGGCGCGCAAACAGCTGGAGGAGCTCAAGGGCCTGTCCGGCAAGAACAATGAAGTCATCGAGCTGCTGATGAAGAAGACGCGCGACGAGCAGGTGGCCTACTACAAGAATGTGGAAAGCTTTCAGGGCAACAAGCGCATCATTCAGGAACAGGCCAAGAAGCTGTCCGACACCATCAATCTGGCCTCGCTGGATCAGCTGGTATCGGATACCCGCAAGTCCATGTCCGACAGCTGGACCACCCACGGTCTCAAGGCCGGCATGAAGACCTTCTTCGACGGCATCAGCTCGCGCCTGTCGGACGTGTCCGAATTTGCCGACCAGCTCAACCGCCTGGTGATCACCATTTACCGCACCTTCCACCAGGAGCACGGTATCGCCGAGATCAAGCCGGCCCTGTATTCCCTGACCAAGTACAAGCAGGAATTCCAACAGCTCTATCAGGAGGCCGAGGCCTTCCGCACCAGCCCGGTGACGACGATGACCGAGCAGCATTACGTCATCAAGAAATTCTTCATCTCCATGGTCAGCCATGCGCGCAACATCTTTTTCAAGGCACAGCGTGATGCGGAAAGCTGGAGCAAGGCGGTGATGTCGCCCCTGGTCAAACAGATCAAGGAGCACAAGGAGACCATGGAGCAGCGCCTGGAGAATCTGCGCAAGATCAGCGAGTCGCGTGACACCCTGCAGTCCCGCATCGACGAACTGGAGAAGTCCAGTGCCTCGCTGATGAAACAGTACGCCGAGGTGCGCAGCATACTCAGCATCATCAACCAGCCGCTGGAGCTGGTCGAGGAACCGGAGCCCGCCGCCAAGGTGGGTTGATGGCACCGCACCCCGGCACAACCCTGTGCCGCGGAAGCTCCGGACGTATTCCGCGCCTCCCTAGAGCAGATCGCGCAGGCGGTAATAGAGCATCCCCAGCACCAGGGCCGGGGTGCGCAACCATCGCCCGCCGGGAAAGGCACGGTGGCGGACGCGCGTGAACAGGTCGAAGCGCTCCGCGGTGCCGGCCACAGCCTCCGCCACCAGTCGTCCCGCCATGCCGGCCAGCGCCAGGCCGTGGCCGGAGAATCCCTGCAGATAGTACACGTTGCCGCCGAGGCGACCGAAATCCGGCGCCTGGTTCATGGTGATGTCGACGAATCCGCCCCACACATACGGCACCTCGAGATCCGCCAGCTGGGGAAACACCTCGAGCATGCGCCGACGCATCTTCTCCTTCAGGCGCAGCGGCGTCGCCGTGGTGTAGCTTTCACCGCCGCCGAACAGCACGCGGTGGTCGGCGGTGACACGGAAATAGTCCAGCACCAGATTGGTATCGAAGGCGGCGGAACGCTGCCGGATCAGGGCCGCGGCGCGTGCCGGTGGCAAGGGCGCCGAGGCGATGACATAGGTCCCCACCGGCATGATCCGATCGACCAGTGACGGCGCCAGGGCGCGACCGAATTCACCCAGATAGACATTGCCCGCCAGAACCACGTACTGACAGTCCACCGCCCCGTGCGCCGTCTTGACCGTCGGCCGGCTCCCCGCCTCGATGGCCAGTGCCGGCGAATGCTCAAAGAGGGCGACTCCCGCCGCCTGTGCCGCCCGCGCCAGACCCAGGCAGTACTTCAACGGATGCAAATGCCCCGAACCGGGGTCGAAAGCGCCGGCGTGAAAACGCGGGCTGGCGATCCAGTCGCGCACCTCGGCAGGGGGAATGAACTGCAGTTCATAGTCGTAGCGCTGCGCCAGGTGGGCCACCCAACGCTCCAGTGCGCGGGCCTTGCGGCGGCCGATGGCCAGGCTCACATGTCCGGCGACATATTCGCAGTCGATGCCATGGCCGGCGATCTGCTGGCGCAGCCACTGCACCCCCTGCAGAGAGATGTCCCATGCCCGCCGCGCGTCCGCTGGCGCCAGCTGCACCTCGATGGCCTCCTGGCCGGCAAAGCCGAAGCCCGTCAACACCTGGCCACCGTTGCGCCCGGAGGCGCCCCAGCCGACCTGGCGCGCCTCCAGCAAGGCAACGCGGAAGCCCCGTTGCGCCAGCTCCAGCCCCGCCGCCAGGCCGGCATAGCCGCCGCCGACGACGCACACGTCGGCGCTGACCCGGCCCGCCAGTGCCGCGGCAGAGGCGCTGCGCCTGACCGTCGCCTCGTAGTAGGAGTGGCGCGTCAGTACCGCTTCTTTGTCCAGTAGTGCCATGGTGCATCCAGCCCGCCTTGCCGGCCATCGACAGGTACGTAAACCATAGTAGGAAACGGTGTCGAACAGGTGTCGCAGCCCATGCCGGCACACAGAATTTTGCACGGCCACCGCCCCCGCGCCGCGGCTAGCTTCGGCCCGGCATTCAGCGTGATACTATCGCCGCTTCGGCGACAGCCGCGCCGGCCACCACCGGCACCCCGGCCCTTACTTCCCGCGCCCGGAACCTGGCACGCACATGCGAAATCACCTTGTCATCAAAACCGCCGGCTGGCGCCTTGCCGCCGTCATCCTCGGCTGCAGCACCATGCCGCTGGGTGCGCAGCCCGCCCGCCTGTCGCTCGGCCCCCACGAGCACGGCGTCGGCCAGCTCAATGTCGTGCTGGACGGCGCCGTGCTGTCGCTCGAACTGTTGCTGCCGGCGGGTGATGTCGCCGGCTTCGAACACCTGCCGGTCACGGTGAAGGAGCGCATGACGGTGCGCCGCGTGGCGGCAGAACTGGGCAAGGCGGAGCGCCAGTTCAGCCTGCCGGCGGCGGCCGGCTGCGTCGTGGTGACCGCGGAGGTGGATGGCGAGCAGATGGAGGCCATCGGCCACAAGCACGAGCATGACCACGGCCATGCCGCGACGGCGCAGGGCGTTCATGCCCACGCCGAATACCACGCCAGCTACCGCTATACCTGTCGCGAGCCGCAGGCGCTGCATCAGTTGGAGGTGAAGGTCTTCGCCGCCTACCCGAAGCTGCAACGACTGCGCTATCAGGCCGTGCTCCCCGGCGGGGCCGAGGCCGGCGCGCTGACCCCGGCGGCCACCCGGCTGACGCTGGAGCCCTAGCGTGACAGGCGGCACCTTGCCGGCAGCGCATGCCGCCATCCAGCTTGCCGAGGTGCAGTTCCGCTGGCAGGCCCGCACGCCGCTGGTGGTGGATATTCCGCAGCTGGCGGTGGCAGCGGGCGAGCGGCTGTTTCTGCGCGGCCCCAGCGGCAGCGGCAAGAGCACCCTGCTCGCGCTGCTCGGCGGCGTCGTCACGCCGCAACACGGCACCGTGGAGGTGCTGGGGCAGCCGTTGCATCGCCTCGGCGGTGCGCGCCGCGATGCCTTCCGGGCCGACTATATCGGTTACATCTTTCAGATGTTCAATCTGATCCCCTATCTGTCGGTGCTCGACAATGTGCTGCTGCCCTGCCGATTTTCCAGGCGGCGCGCAGAGCGCGTGGCGGCACGCGGTGATGCGCACGCGGAGGCGCGTCGCCTGCTGGAGCGGCTCGGCCTGGGCGGCGCACTGCCGGCACGGGCAGCAACTGAATTGAGTGTCGGCCAGCAGCAGCGTGTGGCGGCGGCCCGGGCGCTGCTCGGCGGCCCGGAGCTGATCATTGCCGACGAACCGACCTCGGCGCTCGATGCCGATCACCGCGCCGCCTTTGTCGAACTCCTGCTTGCCGAATGCGCCGCCCTCGGCAGCACCCTGGTCTTCGTCAGTCACGACCGCGCGCTGGAACCGCTGTTTCATCGCGCCTTGTGTCTGACCGAACTGAACCGCGCCGGCACCGCTGCGGCCCAGCCATGACCATACTCAGCCTCACCCTGCGCAGCCTGCTCAACCGGCGCTACACCGCCTTGCTGACGATCGTCGCCATCGCGCTCAGCACCGCCCTGCTGCTCGGCGTGGAACGCCTGCGCGTCGAGGCGCGGGCCGGCTTTGCCCATACCATTTCCGGCACCGACCTGGTGGTGGGCGCACGCAGCGGACAGGTGCAGTTGCTGCTGTACGCCATCTTCCGCCTCGGCAATCCCACCAGCAACATGCGCTGGGACAGCTACCGCGACATCGCCCGTCATCCCGCCGTGGCCTGGAGCGTGCCGCTGATGCTGGGCGATGCCCATCGCGGTTTCCGCGTGCTCGGCACCACGCCGGAGTATTTCACTCACTATCGCTACGGCCGCGGCCGCACGCTCGAGTTTGCGGCCGGGCGTCCGTTTGCCGACGTGTTCGATGCGGTGCTCGGTGCCGATGTGGCACGACAACTGGGATATGCGCTGGGGCACGACCTGGTCATCAGCCACGGCACCGGCGCCGTGAGTTTTGTGCAGCACGACGCGCTGCCCTTTCGCGTGGTGGGCATCCTCGCCCAGACCGGCACTCCGGTGGACCGCACGATACATGTCGGCCTGGCCGGCATCGAGGCAGTGCATCTGGGCTGGGAAGGCGGGGCCGCGCCGCGTCATGCGCCGACCGCCGCTGCGGTGCGCGCCATGGAGCTCACCCCACAGGCCATCAGCGCGGCGCTGCTCGGACTCGAGTCGCGTCTGGCACTGTTCGGCCTGCAGCGTGAGATCCAGGACTATGCGCGCGAGCCGCTCACCGCCGTGATCCCCGGCGTCGCCCTGCAGGAGCTGTGGGACCTGATGGGTGTGGCAGAGCGCGCCCTGCTGGCGATCTCCGCCTGCGTGGTCGGCGTCGGCCTGCTCGGCATGCTCACGGCGATACTCTCCGGCCTCAACGAACGGCGGCGCGAGATGGCGATCCTGCGCGCAGTCGGCGCCCGTCCGTTGCAGGTGTTCGCGCTGCTGATGAGCGAGGCCTTGTTGCTGGCGCTGCTCGGCACCACCCTCGGTGTGCTGCTGCTCTACGGCGCACTGTGGCTGGGCCGGCCGCTCATCGAGGCGCAGTGGGGGCTGTATCTGGCCATCGGCCCGCTGGCGCTGCGCGAATGGGCCGTGCTCGCCCTCATCCTGGGCACCGCGACACTGATGGGCGCGGTGCCCGGCTATCGCGCCTACCGTTATTCACTGGCCGATGGCCTGACCGTAAGAGTGTGAAGATGAAAGCGTTATTGCTGCTGTTTACCGCACTGTTGCTGCTCGCTTGCAGCGACGACACCACCACGCCGGCCGCGTTGCCGCCGCAACAGCCGGCGGTCGATCTCTCTCACGCCCTCAAGCTGGAATGGTATGAGCTGGTGCCGCAGGACTGGCAGCCGGAAGCGGCCTTCGACGGGCTTGGACTGGAGTCCATGGAAGACGACGACCCGCGCGTGCAGGAGATGATGGCGCGGGTACGCAAGGAATGGGATCAGGCGCCGGTGATCGCGGCGCTGGACGGCCTGCTGGTGAAACTGCCCGGCTTCGTGGTGCCGCTGGAAGGTGACGGGCGCAGCGTGGATACATTCATCCTGGTGCCTTATTACGGCGCCTGCGTGCATGTGCCGCCGCCACCGGCCAACCAGACGGTGTACGTCACCAGCAAGGAAGGCGGCCAGGTGCGCGGCCTGTTCGATACGGTATGGGTGATCGGCAAGCTGCGTGCCGTGGCGCAGAGCACGCCGATGGCGCAGGCGGGTTACACCATCGAGGCGCTCAGGGTGGAACCCTTCGAATAGCGCGTCAGCCGCGCACCAGTCCCGCCTCCACCTCGGCGCGCCTGGCGCGCCCGGCCAGCACCTCGACCAGGTGCAGGGCGAAGTCCATCGCCGTACCGGGACCGCGCGAGGTGATCACCGTGCCGTCCTGCACGACGGCGTCATGGAGATAGGTGACGCCAGGCAGTTGCATCCGGTCGACGAAGCCCGGATAGGACGTGGCGCGCTTGCCGGCAAGCAGGCCGATGCGGCCGAGCACCTTGGGCGCAGCGCAAATGGCGGCGGTGTATTTGCCGGCGGCGGCCATCTTCTTCAGCACCGCCTCGATGCGCGGGTCGTGATCGAGGCGGTCGGCGCCGGGGCCGCCGCCGGGCAGGACCACCATGTCGTAATCATGCCGAAGGGCCTCATCCAGCGTGGTGTCGGCCAGCAGCACCACGCCGCGCGAGGCCTTGACCGGACCGGCGTCGAGGCCGGCGCTGACCACCTCGATGCCGGCGCGACGCAGCAGGTCGATGATGGTGACGGCTTCTAGTTCTTCGCAGCCGGGGGCGAGGGGGACCAGGACGCGCGCCATAGTTGGGGACTCCTCTCCTGTCGGGTGATGATCAGTTGCGATACCGGCACCAGGCGCACGCCGTACATGCCCAGTTGCGGCAGCACCTCGGCGAGGACCTGCAGGGTGCCCGGATAGGGGTGGCCGATGGCCAGGGCGCTGCCCTGCTCGTGGGCCACGGCCAGCAGGCGGGCGAACTGGCGGCGGATGCTGTCGGGATCGGTGGCGGAGTCGAGAAAGACATCGCGCCGCGTCGTCGGCAGACCGTGCTCCAGGGCCACATGCGCGGCCACCGTGCGCACGGTAGTCACGCTGTCCACAAAGAATAGTCCGCCCTGCGCATTCATCTCGCTCATCAGCCAGTCCATGTGGCCGGGGTGGCGGGTGAGCAGGCTGCCCATGTGATTGTTGATGCCGCGGGCATGGGGCACGGCGGCGAGGTTGTCCCGCACGGTGGCGCGGAAGGCCTGCTCGGTCATGTCCAGGGTGACGCCGCCGGGACCGAGGCGATTGCCCGCCTCCGCCTGCATCGGCAGGTGCAGCATCACCTCGCGCCCCTGGCGGTGGGCCTGCCGGGCGAAATGGGCCGCATACGGCGTGTGCGGCAGGATCGAGTAGGTGAGGGCGCCGGGCAGTTCCAGCGCGCGGCGGCCGTAGTCGTAACGATCGCCGATGTCGTCGATGATGATGCTGATCAGCGGCTGGGCCTGTGCCGTCAGCGCGGCACAGGCCAGCAGCAGCGCGGTGAGCGCGCGGCGCATGGGTCTACTGTCCGCGTGCTTGCAGGATGTGCAGACCCTTGAGCAGGTTGAGCGCCTCGTGCAGGGCGTAATCCTTGTTCACGAGGTCGTTGGCCTTGGCCTCACCCTTCGCATCCTTCACGTCCTTCGCCTCTTTGGGCTTCTTGCCGTTGCCGTTGGCCAGGTGGCCGGACAGATCGGCCTCCTTCAGGCGGCCGTCCTCGCCGTCTTCCGCATCCACCAGCCTCACCGCCTTGAGGGTGATGTCCGGCTCGATGCCGTCGGCCTGGATGGAGCGGCCACCCGGGGTGTAGTAGCGCGCAGTGGTGAGCTTGATGGCGCTGTTGTTGCTCATCGGGAAGATGGTCTGTACCGACCCCTTGCCGAAGGTGCGGGCGCCCATGATGATGGCGCGCTTGTGGTCCTGCAGGGCGCCGGCGACGATCTCCGAGGCGGAGGCGGAACCACCGTTTACCAGCACCACCATCGGGGCGCCGTTGAGTACGTCGCTCGGGGTAGCGGTATAGCGCAGTTCGGCATCCTTCGCCCGGCCTTCGGTGTAGACGATCATTCCCTTCTCCAGGAAGGCATCGGACACCGCCACCGCGGCGCCGAGGACGCCGCCGGGGTTGTTGCGCAGGTCGAGCACCAGCCCCTTCAGCTCGCTGCCGTGTTCCTTCTTCATGTCGGAGACGGCCTTCAGCACCTGCTCGCCGGTCTGGTTCTGGAAGCTGGTGATGCGCAGGTAGCCATAACCCGGCTCCAGCGGCTGGAACTTCACGCTCTTGACGCGGATCACGTCGCGGGTGATGGTGAGCTTGAGCGGCTTCTGCACGCCTTCGCGCATGATGGTGAGGTCGATCTTGGTGCCCGGCTTGCCGCGCATCATCTTCACCGCATCGTTCAGGCTCATGCCCTTCACCGGTGTCTCGTCGAGACGGATGATGAGGTCGCCCGCCTTGACCCCCGCGGCCTGGGCCGGGGTATCGTCGATGGGGGACACCACCTTGACGAAGCCGTCCTCCATGCCGACCTCGATACCGAGGCCGCCGAATTCGCCGCTGGTGCCCACCTGGAGTTCCTTGAATTCCTCCTGGTTGAGGTAGGCCGAATGCGGGTCCAGGCCGGACAGCATGCCGCGGATGGCGCTCTCCAGCAGGGTCTTGTCATTGGCCTCCTCGACATAGTCGGCCTTGATCTTGCCGAATACCTCGGAGAAGTTGCGCAGCTCATCCAGCGGCAGGGGCGCCGCCTGGCTGTTGGCCCGATCGGCCAGCACGCTGCCGCCGAGCGTGAGCGACACGCCCAGCACCAGGCCGGTGCTGAGGACCAGTAGAGAACGGGTGGCTTGTTTCATTGCATGACTCCGGGTTGCCCCTGTTTTGCTCACGCGGCCTCTGCCGCGCAGATTTCCGACGATATTACCCCAAATGCGTCCGCAAGATGTGAGACCTCGGCAGCGACGCGCCCAGGCATCCGGCACCTCACTTCCGGCACCAGCGGGTCGGGTCCTGCGGTTTGCCGTCGCGACGGATCTCGAAGTACACGCCGCTGCGTTCGTTGCCGCCGCTGGAACCGATGCTGGCAATGGTCTCGCCCGCCGTCACCCAGTCGCCGACATCCTTGTGCAGGCTCTGGTTGTGGCCGTAGAGGCTCATGTAGCCGTCACCGTGATCGAGGATCAGCAGGTAGCCATAGCCACGCAGCCAGTCGGCGTAGGCAACGCGGCCGTGCGACACCGCGCGTACCGGCAGCCCCTCCTTGGCGCTCAGCACCACGCCCTGCCAGCGCAGGCTGCCGAGGCGTTCGCTGCCGAAGCGCTCGACGATGCGGCCACGTACCGGCCAGGGCAGCTTGCCGCGCATCTGGGCGAAGGGCTTGTGGTTGCCCGGCTCGGCGGGGATGTCCTCCAGCGCCTGGGCCAGGGCCAGGATCAGCGACTCCAGCTCCTTTTCATCCGCCAGCAGACCCTTGAGACGGCGATCCTTGCTGTTCAGTTCCTGCTCCAGCTCGGCCAGCAGGGCGCCGCGCGTGGTCTGGTTTTTTTCCAGCTCCACCTTGCGCAGGCGCTGCTGCTCACGCAGCCGTTCCAGTTGCACGGTTTCCGCCTCGATTTCGTGCTGCACCTGTTCCAGCTGCTGCACGGTGCCCAGCAGCGATGTGATGCGTTCGGAGCGGGCGCGGTTGAGGTAGTCGTAGTAGGTGAGGGCGCGGCCGAGGGTGGCCGGGTCTTCCTGGTTGAGCAGGATCTTGAGGTACTCCTGCCGTCCCATGGCATAGGCGGCGCGGATCTGCTGCTCCAGATAGCGGCGCTGCTGGGCGATGGAGGCCTCCAGGTCGCTGCGGCGTTTCTGCAGCGCCCCCAGGCGGCGTGACTGCGCCACCAGGCGGTCATCCAGGTCGCGCAACTCCTGGCTGATGCGGGCCACCGCCTGCTCGACGCCGCGCAATTCCTCGCGCAGGCTGTCATAGCGGTTGCGCACCTTGCTGAGTTCGCCGCGCAGGGAGGCGATACGCTCGCGCAGCTGCAGCAACTCAGCCTCCTTGGCGTGGCGGGTGGCACTGCGCTCGGGGACAGAACCGCTGCGCTGGATGGTGCCGGAGGCCAGGGCCAGCGCCGGCAGCAGCAGAAACAACAGCAGAGCAGCACCCGCCCTCACGGCTGCGCGGCTTCCTCCGCGGGGCCGGCGGCGAGGTTGTGGCCGGTCATCTCGCGCGGCACCTCCAGCTCCATCAGGCCCAGCATGGTGGGCGCGATGTCCGACAGGATGCCGGGGCTGAGGTTGAGCTGGCGCGGGCCGAAGTACACCAGCGGCACCGGGTTTGAGGTGTGGGCGGTATGCGGCTGGCCGGTGTCCTCGCCCACCATCTGCTCGGCATTGCCGTGATCGGCGGTGATCAGCATCTCGCCGCCGACCTGCTCCACCGCCGCCGTCAGGCGGCCGAGGCAGACATCCAGGGCCTCGATGGCCTGCACCGTGGCCTCGAAATTGCCGGTGTGGCCGACCATGTCCGGGTTGGCGTAGTTGCAGATGATCACGTCGTACTTGCCGCTCTGCACCGTCTCGACCAGCTTGTCGGTCAGCAGCGGCGCACTCATCTCCGGCTTCTGGTCGTAGGTGGAGACCTGCGGCGAGGGAATGAGGACGCGATCCTCGAACTCGAACGGCTCCTCGCGCCCGCCGTTGAAGAAGAAGGTGACGTGGGCGTACTTCTCGGTCTCGGCGATGCGCAGCTGGTGCAGGCCGAGGCGGGAGATGTATTCGCCGAACACGTTGCGCAGGCGCTCCGGCGGGAAGGCCACCGGGATGTCGAAGTCGGCGCTGTATTCGGTGAGGCTGACGAACACGCCCAGCCGGGTCTTGCAGCGGCGCTCGAAGGCATCGAAGGCCGGCTCGATGAACGGGCGGGTGATCTGGCGCGCGCGGTCGGAACGGTAGTTCATGGAGATCAGCACGTCGCCGTCCTCGAAGCTCACCGGCTTGTCGCCGGCGGGGACGACCCAGGTGCCCTTGACGAACTCGTCGGTCTCGCCGCGCTCGTAGGCCATGTTCAGGGCGGTGATGGCATCCGGCGCCTGGAACTCGGCGGCGCAGCCGGTGATGAGGTCATAGGCGGCCTGGATGCGCGGCCAGCGGTGGTCACGGTCCATGGCGTAGAAGCGGCCGATGATGGATGCGATGCGGCCGCCGCCCAGCTGGTCGATCTTTTCCTGCATCAGGCGCAGGGATTCCGCCGCGCTCTTGGGCGGGGTGTCGCGGCCGTCGAGGAAGGCGTGGACGTAGACCTTCTTCGCCCCGCGCTGTACCGCCAGTTCCACCATGGCGTGGATGTGCTCCTCGTGGCTGTGCACGCCGCCGGGGGAGAGCAGGCCGAGGATATGCACCGCCTTGCCGCTGGTGACGGCCAGGTCCACCGCATCGGTGAGGGTCTGGTTGGTGAAGAAGGAGCCGGTCTTGATGGCGCGGCTGACGCGGGTGAACTCCTGGTACACCACGCGGCCGGCCCCCAGATTCAGGTGCCCCACCTCGGAATTGCCCATCTGGCCGGCCGGCAGGCCGACCTCTGCGCCGGAGGTGCGCACAAAGGTGTGCGGGCACTCACTCCATAGCCGGTCCCACACCGGGGTGCGGGCGCTGAGCACAGCGTTGTGGGCGGGGTTTTCCGAATAGCCCCAACCGTCGAGCACGATGAGTAGGAGCGGACGGGGTCTTGGGTTCGCTGACATTTTCAGGGTGTCGGGTGATGGTCGTCGATGAGCTTAGACAAAGTCTAATTGGAAAGATGCCGCCCCGCCACGGATCTGCCGGGAGCGGTGATTCCGGTGCTGGCAGGGCGCGGATAACTGCATCAATGTATTAGAATAAAACTCTTCTCAAATGAGCCTTTATTGTATATTGTTTTGCTGTGCAAAGGCAGCATCAGCCGCGGAGAAAAACAGGAAAATCATGACGCAACACAACGTGTGTGCGATGCCAGGTGGGGGAACGATGGCAGCAGCTGAATCGGACAACAGTAGCCTTATCACCCGCGACGAGGATATCGACCGCGCCTCCCGCTCCCTCAAGGCGATGTCCCACCCCCTGCGACTGAAGATTCTCTGCACCCTGGGTGACCAGGAAGTGAGCGTGCAGGATATCGTCGAACGGGTCGGCACCTCCCAGAGCAACATCTCCCAGCATCTTGCCATCCTGCGCGACAAGGGTATCCTGTCGGCGCGCAAGGACGCCAACCGGGTCTACTACCGGGTGGAAGACAATCGAACCCTGGCCCTGATCCGCATGATGCGCGACGTATTTTGCAGCATGGCCTGAGGGCGTGGGCACTGCAGCCCGGCCCACCCTCCACGCAGAGTCCACCGAGTCTTGAGGTTATTCACATGAATGTCGAACGTATCGTGCGCATCGTGGCCGGTTTCTTTGTCCTGCTCAGCCTGAGCCTGGGCGTCGAAGCCAGCCCCATCTTCCACAACGTCAACTGGCTGTGGTTCACCGCCTTCGTGGGCCTGAACCTGTTCCAGAGCGGCTTCACCCGGTTCTGCCCGCTGGACACCATCCTGAAGAAGCTCGGTGTCCCCTCCAGCGGCGGCGCTGCCTGCTCCTGATCGTTCCGCATCTGCCGGCGGCGCCCGCCGCCGGCCTCATTTCCCCCGACGAAGTCACCACTGACCCATGCAGCAATTCGGCGAATTTTTTCTCAATCACTGGGACCTGTTTCTGGCCCTGTTCGTGACCCTGGCCATGCTGGCCTACACCAGCTTCGGCGCGCGTCTGCGCGGCTACCAGGAAGTACCGCCGCTGGAAGCGGTGCAACTCATCAATCACCAGGAAGCCGTCATGGTGGACGTGCGCGAGGACAGCGAATACAGCGCCGGCCACGTGCAGGACTCCATCCACATCCCGCTCGGCAAGCTGGGCGAGCGCATGGGTGAACTGGAGACCTACAAGGACCGTGCGGTGGTCGTCGGTTGCCGCAGCGGCCACCGCTCGGCCCGCGCCTGCGCCATGCTGCGCAAGCAGGGCTTCGAGAAGGTCTACAACCTGCGCGGCGGCATCCTGGCCTGGGAAAGCGCCAATCTCCCGGTGAGCAAGGGCGGCAAGCGGAAGAAGAAGTGAGCGGCGCACGCGATCTCACGTAACAGAAGAGAGGTTCAGCATGGCCAAGGTTGAAATCTATTCCACCGGCACCTGCCCGTACTGCGTCCGCGCCCGCAACCTGCTGGAGCGCAAGGGTGTGCAGTACATCGAGTACCGTGTCGACCTGAAGCCGGAGCTGCGCCCGGAGATGGAGCGGCGCGCCAGCGGCGGCAACAGCGTGCCGCAGATCTTCATCGACGATCGCCACATCGGCGGCTGCGACGACATGCACGCCCTCGATGCCGACGGCCGCCTGGACCCGCTGCTGCAGAGCTAGGCCGCAGTCATGAGCGACGGTCTGCACATCGTCTGTCCTCACTGCGATAGCGTCAATCGCGTTCCGCGCGACAGGCTGGGGGCCGGCGGCAACTGCGGCCGCTGCAAGCGGCCACTGTTCACCGGCCATCCCCTGGCGCTGCGCGAGGCCAGTTTTGCCCAGCACCTTGGCCGCAGCGACATTCCCCTGCTGGTGGATTTCTGGGCCAGCTGGTGCGGCCCGTGCAAGATGATGGCACCGGTGTTCGAGCGCGCCGCCAGCGAACTCGAACCGCACGTGCGGCTGGCCAAGGTCAATACCGAAGAACAGCAGGGCCTGGCCGCCCGCTATGGCATCCGCAGCATACCCACCCTGATCCTGTTCAAGGAGGGGCGCGAGGCCGCCCGCATCGCCGGGGCGCTGGACCTGCAGAATCTGCTGGCCTGGACGCGCCAGCATCTCGGCGGATGATGCGCGAACGGCGGCAGGCGGTGCGTTGCAGCGGACCGCAACCTTCGGCATCTCACCGCTAACATCTAACACTCAACGTCAATAGGTTCGATCATGTCGGAAAAAGAAAGCATCGCCGCGGAAAGCCAGACGGCCCAGCCGCAGTTCGCCATCCAGCGCGTCTATCTGAAGGACGTCTCCTTCGAGACACCCAACTCACCGGCGGTGTTCGCCACCCAGTGGCAGCCCGAGGTCAACGTCGAACTCAACTCCGGCGGCAGCCGCCTCGGCGACGACGTGTTCGAGGTGGTGCTGACCCTCACCGTCACCTGCAAGGCGGGCGACAAGACCGCCTATCTGGTGGAGGTGCAGCAGGCCGGTATCTTCACCATTGCCGGCTTCGACGAAAACACCCTGGCCGGCATGCTGGGCAGCTACTGCCCCAACATCCTGTTCCCCTATGCCCGCGAGACCATCACCGGCCTGGTGAGCAAGGGCAGCTTCCCGCAGCTGCTGCTGGCGCCGATCAACTTCGACGCCCTGTACGCCCAGCACGTGGCGCAGCAGCAGGACGAAGCCGGCAAGGAAGCGCCGGTACACTGATGAACCAACCGACCATCGCCGTACTCGGCGCCGGTTCCTGGGGCACGGCGCTGGCGATCCTGCTGGCGCGCAACGGCGTACCCACCCTGCTGTGGGCGCGCGATGCGGGCCAGGTGGCGGCGATGAACGCCGAGCGGCGCAATGCCCGCTATCTGCCGGACATCGGTTTCCCCGCCGCCCTCCGCGCCACGGCGGATCTGGAGGAGGCCCTCGCCGCCGCCGACGACCTGCTGCTGGCGGTGCCGAGCCACAGCTTCCGCGCCACCCTGCAGGCCATTGTCCCCTATGTGACGCCCGCCACCCGGCTGGCCTGGGCCACCAAGGGCCTGGAGCAGGGCAGCCGCAAACTGCTGCACCAGGTGACGGCCGAGGAGCTGGGGACCGCTATCGCCCCGGCGGTGATCTCCGGGCCCACCTTTGCCCGCGAGGTGGCCACCGGCCTGCCCACCGCCGTAACCGTCGCCTGCCGCGATGCAGGGGTGGCGCGCTATTTTGCCGCCTGCCTGCATGACACCACCTTCCGCGCCTACACCAGCGACGACATCGTTGGCGTGGAGCTGGGCGGCGCCATCAAGAATGTGCTGGCCATCGCCGCCGGCATTGCCGACGGCATGGGCATGGGCGCCAATACCCGTGCCGCCCTCATTACCCGTGGCCTGGCCGAGATGATGCGCCTGGGCGTGGCCCTGGGCGGACGGCAGGAGACCTTCATGGGTCTGGCCGGTCTGGGCGATCTGGTACTGACCTGCACCGACGACCAGTCGCGCAACCGCCGCCTGGGGCTGGCGCTGGGGCGCGGCGCGGCGTTGCAGGCGGCACAACAGGAGATCCGTCAGGTGGTGGAGGGCGTGCAGACCGCCGCCGAGGTATGGGCCCTGGCCGACGCCATGGGCGTCGACATGCCCATCACCGAGCAGGTGTGGCGCGTGCTGCACCAAGGCCAGCCGGTACCGGCTGCGGTGCAGGCCCTGCTGGCGCGGGAACAGAAGGAAGAGAGGGCGTAGGCCGGACATCGTGCCTGCGAAGCGCTGCTTCAGGCAAAGCCCTGCTGCCGCCACGCCTCGTACAGGATCACCGCCGCCGCGTTGGACAGATTGAGGCTGCGGTTGCCCGGCCGCATGGGGATGCGCAGACGTTGTTCCGGCGGCAGGCTGTCGATGAGCTCCTGCGGCAGGCCGCGACTCTCCGCCCCGAACAGCAGCACATCGCCATCCCGATAGGCCACCGCGCTGTAGTCCTGCCGGCCGCGTGTGGTGCAGGCGAACACCCGCACCGGCTGCACCTCGCGCAGGAAATCCTCATAGCTGTCGTGCACCCGCACGCTGGCATATTCGTGGTAGTCCAGCCCGGCCCGGCGCAGGCGCCGGTCGTCCAGCTCGAAGCCCAGCGGCCGGATCAGATGCAGCTGCGCCCCGGTATTGGCGCACAGGCGGATGACGTTGCCGGTATTGGGCGGTATCTCGGGCTGGAACAGGACGATATTGAACATATACAGAGGTACGAGGGAAAAGGTACAAGATACAAGAAATACCTCTGTTCCTCTCGTTTTTTCCCTTGTATCTTGTACCTTTCACCTCGTACCTGGACATCATGCATACCCAAGACAAACAACTCCTCGCCGTGGACTTCTGCGGCATGAATTTCGCCTCGCCCCTGGTGCTGCTGTCCGGCTGCGTCGGCTTCGGCGAGGAGTACACCCGGGTCAAGGGCTATTCCAACCGCGAGGTCGGGGCCGTGTGCCTCAAGGGCACCACCCTGGAGCCGCGCCTCGGCAACGCCCCGCACCGCGTCTACGAAACCCCGCAGGGCATGCTCAACGCCATCGGCCTGCAGAATCCCGGCGCGCGCTACGTGGTGGACAAGATCCTGCCGACGCTGGATTTTGAAGAAACCCGCTTCATCGCCAACATCTCCGGCTCCACGGTGGAGGAATATGCCGAGGTGGCGCGCATCTTCGACGACTCGCCCATCGACGCCATCGAGATCAACATCTCCTGTCCCAACGTGAAGGCCGGCGGCGTCGCCTTCGGCAACGACCCGGCGATGTCCGCCCGGGTGGTGGAGGTGGTGCGCAAGGCCACCAACAAACCGCTCATCACCAAGCTGTCGCCCAACCAGACCGACATCGCCGGCAACGCCCGCGGCTGCATCGAGGCCGGCACCGACGCCTTCGCGGTGATCAACACCCTGATGGGCATGGCCATCGACATCGAGAGCCGCACCCCGATCCTGGGCAACAACCAGGGCGGCCTGTCCGGCCCGGCC
>Ga0172382_10003431_pt1 | contig 25134 bp, 32 predicted proteins | sample Leawel138RmetaG_FD_122245 | JGI IMG/M metagenome (GOLD analysis project Ga0172382, IMG submission 122245) | Leachate microbial communities from a municipal landfill in Southern Ontario, Canada - Leachate well 138R metaG | ecosystem: Engineered > Solid waste > Landfill > Unclassified | place...
GGATACGAGTTCCTGCCTGTGACATACCCGGCGAAAGTGGTGACGAGCGTGACCGATGTGCTAAATGTGTTGCCGAATTTGGGGCTTTTCAACCAGATAGTAAATACCGCGCTGAAATGGTGGTAGGGGTCTACTCATAACACTGGATTATCAAGACCGTGCAAGGTCGGCATTTATAAATCAACAACTTGGAAGGAAATAAAATGGCTAGAGGAATTAATAAAGTAATTTTGGTCGGCAACATTGGCCAAGATCCCGAGACAAAGTATATGCCCAATGGCAACGCGGTCACCAATGCCAGCGTAGCTACGTCAGAGTCATGGAAAGACAAAGACGGAAGCAAGCAGGAGCGTACAGAGTGGCACCGAGTAGTTTTCTTCAACAAGCTCGGCGAGATTGCAGGTCAGTATTTGAAGAAAGGCAGCAAGGTTTATATCGAAGGATCGCTTCGCACTCGCAAGTGGCAGGACCAAAGTGGGCAAGACAAGTACACCACTGAAATCGTGGCCAGCGATATGCATATGTTGGATAGCAGGGGTTCCGGCGATGCCGTTGTCACTGAGTCAGGCGGAGCTCAGGCTCCAAAAGCCGCCACTGATTCACAGGGCTTTGATGATTTTGAAGACCCAATTCCTTTCTGACGGGGGATGACATGAAACACGCAACTTGCAAAAAGTGTGCTGCGACAAAGCCGATATCAGAATTTTACAAGCACCAATATTCGCGCATTAGTGGGCTGGTGGCGCAGCCGTAACCCACATTGGTTATGACGAATGGCGGGCGCACCAGCGGAAGATTATCAAAGCGATTAAAGACAAATTAAAGGAGGCCAGCAAGTGAGAGATCGCGACTGGAAGCAGGCAGAAAGAGAAGAGCTAGAAAGGCATAGCGCTGAATTTTACGCTCGAGGCGGCAAGAAACAGATTATCCCTCCCGGCTTTTCCGGCGAAACATTTTCATTCAATAACCAGAAAAAAGAGCGCCAGGATCATTCTCGGCGTGCAGCTAAGAAGAGGTGGGAGAGGTGATCCATAAAAAGTGTGGGACGGACATACCGGATCATAAATTATACCGAGACATTGAGAATAAAAAAGCAAAGGTTCGCGGTCGATGTCCGACGTGCAAACAGGTGGTACATCTTTGCTCTGTAGATTTGCCTCAAGATCAATACTGCGCGGCGTTTCATGGCGTTAGCGAGCACTGGTTTAGATTGGCAAAGCGGTTTAATCATTCTGCGTGGTGCGCGTGATGAGCGAAAAAATCTATGACAAGCTGAATTCATTGTCTGCTGAGTATGCAGAGGCCGAGGCGAACAGGGTATTTTTGTCGGAGTTTCGCAAAAGCAAAAAAGCATTGCTAATGAAAGACGCAGAAGCCGAAACGCCAGGATTGTCCGCTGCGGCTCAGGAACGGGAGGCTTACGCACACCCGGATTACGTTGAACTTCTGAAGGGCTTACAGGGTGCGACGGAAATAGCACTGCTGGCAAAGTACAAAATGAAGGTTATTGAAATGCAGTTTGAGAGCTGGCGGACAAAGCAGGCAACTCAGCGGGCTGAAATGAATTTACGTTAACAACCAGTTCGCGGGTCGCAGATCCCGCGCAACGGAGTGTTAGAGATATGACAGATTTTCAGTTTTTTATGGTTTGTTTGGTTTTGATTTTATGGATGTTGATTAGCTGATACAGGGGATAAAAATGGGCGCAGTAAAAATCAAGGCCGTAGATTCATATTTTTCTCGTTGCATTAGGGAGCGGGCAGGGTGGAAATGTGAGCGTTGCGGGGCGCAACATCAGGAAAAATCACAAGGGCTTCATTGCTCGCACTTTCACGGCAGGGGGAAATGGGCTACACGGTTTGATCCAGACAACTGTTTTGCAATCTGTTACGGATGTCATGCTTACCTTGGCGGGCACCCAGAAGAGCACCGGCGCTTTGTCGAAGAAAAAATAGGCACAGGCATGGTGCAGATACTGCAAGAGCGGGCGAATGATACTAGCTTGGGAAAGCTGTCGAAAAAGTCAGAGGCGCAGATTAGAAAACATTATCGGCAACAACTGGAACGAATGAAAGAGCGCCGGTTGCTTGGCCATGATGGGCGTCTTGAATTTGAAAACTGGTACTGACATTAAGAAGACTTTATAGCAAAGGTGGGCGTATGAAAGCAGTGATGTTGCCGGTTTCGGTTGAAGAAGACGGGAAAACATGGAATCTGTACGGCTTCAAATGGCAAACCCCAGACGGCGAATTCGGCAGCTATCTGCACGCACTGAGCCACGATCATGCGGCAATGATGCTGGCAGAAATGCGGGAAACGGCGGTGATGGACGGACAAATAATGGAAGTGCTATGAATGAGAGAGACCCAAATGGGATTGAAATCGGCGCTCCTGGCGCAAAAATGGACGACGGGAAGCCCCCTGTTTCCAGGGGATTTATCAATTATTTCCCCCGCGCCGTGCTCGCAGTGTCCGATGTTAGCCGAAAAGGCGCTGAAAAATACTCATGGAATGGCTGGGAGCACGTAGAAAACGGGATTGATCGCTACACAGACGCAATGGCCAGGCACCTGGTTTCTGAGTCGTTCGGCGATACCGATACAGATACGGGCTGTTTACATGCTGCACAGGTCGCATGGAATGCTATGGCTAGACTAGAGCTGATTTTGAGAGCTAAAACCCAGGGGGAATGATGTCGAAAACAGACGATATAGTGTGGATTCGAGCGAGACTAGAGCAGTGGGGGATCTGGTGCAACTTTGACGAAAACCTACCTCCCCGAGCCAGGTTGATGACCGGCGGCGGTGATTATGTCGGGGAAGATGCTCACAACGAAGACACGAATTCCGCGATTATCTGTATTCGGAAATTCTACCCGCAGCAAGCCAAATTATTAAACATACTCTATGTGCCTGACGCTCGTGGATGGTGTCCGGCAATCAGCCAGTTTACCGACAAACACCTGGGTGAGTTGGGTATCAGCCACAAGCGATATGCCTACCAGCTGAGAAAAGAAGCCGAAAAGAACGTCGCCTTTTTCCTGATGGGTAGGGCAACAGACAGGGGCGACATGGCACTGACGGGCTAACAGCCGTCGATCCACTCCATTAAAATTAACGATGCTCTATTGTGCCGTCGCATCAGCAACAGCATAGAGATCGCCGTGTGAGCAATAGCCGGTGCTGTCTGCCCCTGCTCCCACTTGTGCCATGTGCTGCGGTCGATTCGCAGCAACCGGGCAAACTCTGCGGGGCGCATACCGAAGGATTCCCGGATTACCCGCAGATCCTCCGGGCTGTAAGGGGGCGACATGGCGTCGGCCTGCGCCCTCAGCTCGTTAATGAATGTTTGCCGAGGGAAACCGCTTAATTCGACACCCTGGGTGCGGATTTTCAGCCCGGCCTTTTTACATTGTTCGCTAGGGGTCATTTTTATGACCATGAATCAGCAAATTGTTTTGCAATGGAGAGGTACTCGCCGTAGGTCATTCCGTCTTGGCTGGCGTTTGCTATTTTATCCATCGCGGCTTTTTCCACCTGTTCATCCGCAATTTGCAATTCCTCGCAAACGGCTTCCATCATTTATTCCCAGTTGCTGTCATTAATAATGGTTTCGCTGTTCATATTGATCACCTTTCTTAGTTCTGGCTTCCGGGCCACTCCCGTCCATGTGTTAATAATAGCACAATGGTTTCTGACAGCAACATAAACAGGATAAACGGTAGTTAAAAGGCGACAAGCGGTAGTTGTCTGTATAAATAAACAGGCTGTAATTTTGTACAGTAAAATGCTTGACTTACGGTAAAAACAGGCTAATATTGTGGTATCTTGAGCTTTTCTCGCTCGCAAGCCCTGCCGTTGTGCGGGGCTTTTTTGTATCTTCCCTCCGCTGTGTAGCCACAGCACCCATTACCCGCTGATTGCGGGTTTTTTTATTTTAGGACGCGTGATGACGGATGAGCACGGCAGCCAGTGGCACATCTCAAAAACAATCAGTCTGGGGCATATCGTGACGACTGCCGTTGTTGTTGTTACCGGGGTGCTGTATCTGGCCAGCCTGGAAACCCGCATTGAAAGCACAACCCTGGAAGTGGCGCATCAGAAAGACGCTATTGCCCGCGTTGAGCAGAGACAAGAGCGGGATCAAAACGAGCTAACCAGGAAGTTGGGCGAAATCCGCACAGAACAGAAAGCCGACTCGGCCAGAATTGAGCGAAAACTCGACAAGTTGATCGAGCGAGAGCTAGACAAATGACAATCAACGACGCATTAAGAATTATCACTGCGTCACTGTCATTACTGCCCCCCCGGTACGACTCAACAGAAGCGCGGGCAATGCTGATAGCGATTGCACTGCAAGAGTCTGATTTGCGTCACAGACAGCAAATTGGTGGCCCAGCCCGTGGTTATTGGCAGTTTGAGCATATTGGCGTCAGGGGCGTATTAGAGCACAGCGCAACAGCACAGGTAGCAACAGAGCTATTAAAGCGGCTCGACTACGACACAACGTCAACAGCAGCTTATGGCGCGATTATCCACAATGACGTTTTAGCGGGCTGTTTGGCGCGTTTAGCGTTGTTTAGATTACCGCAACCCCTACCAGGGCGCAGTCAGAGCGACGAAGCCTGGCGGCAGTACATACAAGTATGGCGTCCAGGCAAGCCACATCCCGACAAATGGTCGCACAACTACGCGAGAGCCTGGGATCATGTTTAGCAAGATTAAAGCCTTCTGGTCGCTGTTTAAAGCCGGTCAGAGAGTCGCAGACGCGGCAAAGTGGAAATCACGGCAGATCGAGACCACAGCCATTGCTGCTGTTTTGTGGGGGCTGGTGAGTGTCGCTGAATCAATGGGCTATCAATTACCCGTTGGCGGGGAAACGATTGACGCTATCGCTGTTGGGATTATCGCTACTGTTAACGTCGTGCTCACTGTCACCACAACAAACAAAGTGGGGCTGCCAGATAAGCGCAAGACTGATCAACCCTGAACAATCAACCCCTATCTATTGCCCCACGGATTACTGTATCTCAGGGGCAGAAATCACAATCAACTGTGAGTATTAAAAATGAACTGGTCATTGGCGTATCAAGTAGCAAAATTCATAATCTGGTTGGTTCTCAACGTCCGTGAATTTGTTAAAGACGCTGAGGAACGTATGCCTGAATCCGGCAAAGGCTCCGAGAAGCTGGCGGCCGTCAAAGAAGCAGTTTCAATCGCCGCGAAAATCGCTGGCATGGCGGACTCGGCTATCGACGCAGTAGCAAAAACCGGGCTTGTCGAGCAAAAGATCAATGACGCTGTGGCGACTGAGATAAACAAGTAACAATCACTTTGCGGCAGGGCCGCATCATCGAAGCCGGGGGCGGAGATGCTGACAAAGAAACAGGAAGATTTCTGTCTCGCGTATATGGAGACAGGAAACGCAACGGAAGCATACAGGCGGGCATATAGTACATCTGGCATGAAGCCACCAACTATCAACGTCAGAGCAAAAGAACTGCTTGATAACAGTAAGATCGCGGTAAGGCTTGAAGAGCTTAGAGCGCCTGCCATCCAGCGGGCACAGCTAACCCTGGAAGAGCACCTTCGAGAGCTTGCTGAGCTGAGAGAGCTGGCAAAGCAGAAAGGCGACTACGGCGCAGCCACCACGGCGGAAACCAATCGCGGAAAGGCCAGCGGTTTGTATGTGACTCGGCTAAAACACGAGGATCTACCGCCGCCGACTATCGTCATTAATCGCCCGAATGGAGATTAACCCGACTGTCCCCCAGGACAGGTTTATTTTCAGCGAATCGAAATATCCGGCTTTCGTGGGTGGGTTTGGTAGCGGCAAGACGGAAGCGTTAATTGTCCGGTCGCTGATCGGCAAGATCGCTCAGCCAAAAACGGACAGGGCATTCTACGAACCGACCTATGACCTGATCAGAATGATCGCGTGGCCAAGGTTTGAGGAAATGCTGTCTAGTCTTAATATTCCTTATAGACTGATCAAACACCCACATAATGTTCTTGATGTCCAGGGTTGCGGAAGGATTATATTTCGCTCTATGGACACTCCGAGCCGCATTATTGGTTATGAGGTCGGCGATTCTGACGTTGACGAGCTGGACACCCTGAAAAGGGATGACGCGGCGGAAGTATGGCGGCGGATATTGTCTAGGAACCGGCAGAAGAAAGCGGACGGATCATTGAACACCGCAGCCGTAGCGACAACCCCGGAAGGTTTCCGGTTTGTCTATGAGACATGGGAAGCCAAGAAGGTTGACGGGTACGAGATTATCCGGGCGCCGACTTATAGCAACCCGCACCTTCCCGAAGATTATGTGCAGAGCTTGCGGGACATTTACCCGGCGCACTTGCTTGATGCCTACCTTGAGGGGCACTTCGTCAACCTAACCAGCGGCACGGTGTATATCGGATTCGACCGTCATGGCTGTAATACAGACGAACGGCACCATCCCGGTGAGCCGCTGTTTATTGGCATGGATTTCAACGTGGGGCAGATGTCGGCAGTGATCCACGTTAAGCGCCAGGGGAAGCCTGTGGCAGTGACAGAGATCACCAACGCCTACGACACGCCGGAAATGTGCCGGATCATTCAAGAGCGATTCCCCGGCCATGCTATCCACGTTTATCCTGATGCCAGCGGCGATTCCCGGCGCTCAGTCAACGCCAGCAAGACGGATATTCAGATTCTCCGAGATCACCGCTTCCACGTTCACGCGCCAAGCAAGAATCCACCAGTGCGGGACAGGATCAACGCCATGAACGCGGCATTCAGTAACGGATACAAGGTCAACGCTTCGTTGTGCCCTCAGTACGTTCGGTGCCTTGAGCAGCAAGCCTACGGAAGCAACGGAGAGCCAGACAAGACGCAAGGGCTTGACCACCTTCCCGATGCTGGCGGTTATTTCATTCACCACGATTACCCGGTTATCAAGCCGGTGACGAACATCAACATGAGATTTGCGACCTGATGGCCAAACACGACGTTACATTCCAGCGCCCGGAGTATAAGGCCGCTGGCTATGGCTGGACGCTGGTTGATGATGTTGTTGCCGGTAGCGAAAAGGTCAAGGCGAAGGGCAAGACGTATCTGCCGCAGCCTAACCCTAGCGACTTGAGCGCAGAGAATGAGGAACGGTATCGGCAGTACAAGGCTAGGGCGGTTTTCTACAACGCCACCAGCCGAACCGTGCAGTCGCTTGTCGGGGCAGCATTTCGCAAAGTCCCGGCTCTGACCTGTCCTGATGCCCTCAAATATGTCGAGGATGATGTAGACGGAAAGGGAATTTCGATCTACCAGCAGAGCCAGTCCGCAGTTCGGCAAGTGCTGAAAAAGGGCCGACAGGCAATCCTTGTCGACTATCCGCAGGTAACAGGGCCGGTTTCCCGTGCCGACATGGACTCTGGAAGAGTCAGGGCCACGATTGCCAGCTTCAACGCGGAGCAGGTCATCAACTGGCGCACTGATAAGATTGGTGCTACTCACAAGCTCGTTCTAGTTGTTATTTATGAGCAGGCCGAAGAGGTCACGGCAGACGGCTTTGGGGTTGATTTGATTCCGCAATACCGCGTTTTACGGCTTCAAGAAGGCGTTTACACTCAAGAGATTTGGCGGCAGGCAGAAAAGGGCTGGGACCTTCATATTCCTCCCTTCGTCATCCGCAACGGCTCCGGTGGTGCGTGGACTGAAATCCCGTTCACATTCATTGGTTCCAACGACAACGACGCCAGCGTTGATCCTTCGCCACTGTATGACATGGCAGAGGTCAACATTGCCCACTATCGCAACAGCGCCGACTACGAGGAAGGCGTCTACATGCACGGGCAGGGCACTATGGTTCTGTCTGTGGGCGAGATGGCGGTGGATCAGTTCGCCAGCGCAAACCCGAATGGCGTAATGCTTGGCGCAAGGGGCGGAATCGTCCTGGGCAACAATGGCCGCGCCGATCTGTTGCAAATGGATGCGAACTCCGCAGCCAAGGAGGCGATGGATCAGAAGGAAGAACAGATGCGGGCGCTTGGCGCTCGACTGTTACAGTCTGGTTCTGCCGTCAAAACCGCCACAGAAGCACAGGGCGACATGGAGCAAGATCATTCCGTCCTTTCCCTTGTCGTTTCCAATGTGTCCGAGGCGTACACCCTTGCCCTGCAATGGATGGCCGAATTCATGGCCACATCGGGCGATTGCGTGTACCAGATCAATCAAGAATTCACCCGCATGAACCTCGACGCGCCGCTGCTGACTGCGCTGGTAGGCTTCTGGCAGACTGGCGAATGGCCGCGCTCTGACATGCTCCGGGTGATGCGGAATTTCGGCCTGATTGATTCCGAGAAATCGGACGAAGATGTTGCCGACGAACTGGAAACCAACCCTCCCTCGCTGGAACTGGACGCGGCTGAGTAATGGCCGCAGTCATTGAGCAGCTTGTTGAGCAGTCCACCCGCCACCAAGTCTATATCGAGAGGCTGAAAACCGGGCAGGCCAACCAGTTTGCCGCGTTCCTGCTCCTGATTGACAAGAGCATTCGGCAACGGCTTGGCGACAAGGATTTGACGGAATACTCGCGGGCAAGGCTGGAAAGGCTGCTGCTGTCCGTCGAGTCTGACCTAAGCGCGATCTATTCCCGCCATTGGGATGAACTGAGAGGGGGATTGATTGACCTTTCAGCGTATGAGGCAGAATTCGAGGCGCGATCACTAAACGCTGTTGGGGCTGGTGCTTTTGAGGCTGTTATTCCCGCCTCCGCTCAAGTGTGGGCTGCTGTCACCGCTGCCCCCTTGTCAGTACGCGGGGCAGATGGCGGCAAGCTCCTAGAGCCGTTTGTGAAGGACTGGAGCGCCGCAGAGGTTAAGCGCGTTTCCGGTGCGATCCGGCAAGGCTATTTTGAGGGCATGACCACCAATCGCATATTGCAGATGGTGAGAGGCACCAGGGCCAACGGGTTCAGGGATGGCATTCTGGCGATCAGCAACCGTAACGCGGAAACCATAGTCAGGACTGCCGTGCAGCATGTGGCCAGCGTGGCAAGGGAAGAAACCTGGAAGGAGAACGGCGACATTGTGAAGCAAGTCCGTTGGTCGAGCACCCTGGATTCTCGGACTTCGCAGACATGCCGCAGCCTTGACGGGAGACTGTTCCCCGTGGACAAGGGGCCGCGTCCGCCGATCCACCCGAATTGCCGCAGCTCAACCACTGCTGTACTGGCTGACAGGTTCGCTTTTCTCAACGACAACGCCACCCGGTTCTCCCGCAGTGAAAACGGCGTGGAGTTTATCGACGCCAACGAAACTTATTATTCGTGGCTCAAACGCCAGCCCGCAGAGTTTCAAAACAATGCTCTTGGCAAGTCAAGGGCAAAGCTGCTTCGTGATGGCGGGCTGACCGCTGAACGATTCGCAGAACTGAACCTTGGCCGACAATTCAAGCCCCTGAACCTTGACGAAATGCGAAGGCTTGAGCCTACCGCGTTTGAGAGGGCGGGGATTTAATCAGTAAAAACCGTTTTACCAAAGCTCCCATCCGGGGGCTTTTTTATGTCAGCAGCTTGGGGCTGCAAACCGATCCGGGGGATCAACAACATGGCACTGAAATACCAGATAGACAGCCTTGAAGGCTTGGATGACAGCGTTAAGTCACTCTACACCGAGAAGGGCGGCAAGTACGTTTTGGGCATTGAAGGCTTGCCCGATACCGGCGAACTCGACGGCCTAAAAAAGAAGGTCGATGAGCTGCTTAACGAAAAAAAGGAAGCCAACAAGAAAGCCAAGGAAGCTGAAGAGGCAGCAGCCAGAGCCGCAGAGGAAGCCGCGCGAAAGTCCGGTGATGTCGCAGCCCTTGAAAAATCCTGGAAGGACAGGCTGGCGAAGCGCGAAGCTGAACTCTCCGCGCAAATCGAACAACTGAACGGAAACATCACAAGCCTGACCGTGGGCCAGACAGCAACCAAGCTGGCCGCTGAACTGGCGGTTCAGGGCAGCGCCGATGTTCTCCTCCCCCATATTTCCAGCCGACTGAAATCCGAACTGCGGGACGGGAAAGCCGTAACGGTGGTTTTGGACAAGGACGGCAAGCCTTCCGCCATGACGGTGGACGAGCTGAAAAACGAGTTTGTCAGCAACAAGGCGTTTGCGCCTCTGATTGCTGGCAGCAAAGCCAGTGGCGGCGGGGCCGACGGTGGCGGGCAAGGCGGCGGGGCCGCTAAGGGCAATTTCGGTGGCTCAAAGACCGAACGTGTAGCGGCCATAAAGGCCAACTTTCCCGAACTTAATCAATGAGGTAACACCCGATGGCACTTTCGAACATGAAGGTCTTTAACGAGTATCTGCAAACCGCAGTGATCGAAACCCTGTCCCAGCGCGTCGAGGCGTTCAATGCCGCGTCCCGTGGGGCTATCCAGATGACCACCCAAGGCTTTGATGGCGACTTCCTGCAAGAAGCCTTCTGGCAGTCCATCCACAGCGCACAGCGCCGGGTTGACCGCTATGCCACCAACGGCACGGCGTCACCCACCAGCCTTGCACAAGCCCAACTCAACAGCGTCAAGATTGCTGGTGGTTTCGGCCCGATCCTGTTTGAGCCTGCACAGTTGACATGGATTCAGAAAAACCCCGCCGAGGCGCTGGAGGTTATTTCCCGCAACTTCTCCGAGGCCATGCTGAAAGACATGCTCAACAGCGCCATTGCCGCTGCTGTGGCGGCTATCGAGGCACAGGGTTCCAATGTCGGGTACTACGATGGCGGCACTGGCCCTCTGACCTATCGCGATCTGAACAACGCCCACGCGCTGTTTGGGGATATGTCAGACACCATTGTGTGCAACGTGGTGGACGGCGAAACGTTCCACGGCTTCATCGACCAGAACCTTGCCAACTCCGAGCGGCTTTTCCAGGCCCAGGGTGTGCAGGTGGTTGATGTCCTTGGCCGCGTGATGATCGTTACCGATGCCCCGGCGCTGCGTGAAACCGGCACTGGAGCCGACTGTAAAGCCCTTGGCCTTGTGGCTGGCGGTATCATCGTCCATGACATCGGCGACCTGGTGACCAACACCGAAACCAGCAACGGCAAAAACCGCATCGAGACCACCTGGCAGGCGGATTACGCCTTTGGCCTCGGTCTCAAGGGGTATGCCTGGGATACCGGCAACGGCGGCAAGACTCCCTCTGATGCTGAGATTGCAACTGGCAGCAATTGGGACAAGGTAGCCACCAGCATCAAACATACCGCTGGCGTACTGGCGATTGCCAATGCCTAATGCTAACGGGGCAGGGAAGCCCCTCACCGTTGTTTGCTTCAAGTGGGCAACGCCCGGTTATCGGGCGGTTTTCACTTCGGAGCATGTCAACATTTTGCGGCGGATGGTGCTTCGGCACTATCCGGTTCAGCACCGTTTTCTGTGCATCACCGATGACCCGAAAGGGCTTGATGATGGCATTGAATCGTTCCCGATTTGGGACGATCACCGGGCAGTTCCGAACCCTACCGGTGGCGGCAGGCCAAGCTGCTATTTGCGGCTGAAATTGTGGGCACCAGAGATGGCCGCTGTACTCGGGCCACGATGGGTCATGCTTGATCTGGATTGCGTTATCACGGGCGACCTTCGGCCATTGTTCGACAGGCCGGAAGATGTGGTTATGTGGCAATCCCCGACTAACGAGTGGCCTTACAACGGGGCTATGATGATGGCCAATAGCGGCGCAAGGCCGCAGGTATGGGAGCAGTTCGACCCGAAGGAATCCCCCCGCATCACCAACAAGCGCGGCTATCGTGGCTCAGATCAGGCTTGGCTGAGTCACATCATCCCTGGGGAATCAACATGGGGCGAGAAAGATGGCGTGTGGTTCATGCAGAGAATGAGACCACGTGACAGATTGCCGAAAGATTGCCGCATAGTCTTTACCACGGCAGGCGATCCACCATGGAAACTCAATCACCCGTGGGCGAGGGAGCATTACCGTTGATCACCCTGATAACACCGACTGCTGATCGTCCCGTTGCGTTTGCCCTGTGCGAGCGGTGGATGGCGCGGCAGACCGTGGCGTTCGATCAGTGGATCGTCGTGGACGATGGGAATACTTCTGTCACTCCCACCATGGGCCAATTGCATATCAAGCGGCCACGGGTGTTTGAGGGCGGAGAGTCACTTGCCAACAACATCCTTTCAGCAATTCCGCACGTTCGCGGCGATGTTGTCCTGATTATCGAGGATGATGATTGGTACGCGCCAAACCATATCGCTCTGAGCCTGTGCAAGCTGGAAAAGCAGAAGGCAGCCGGTTGCCGGTGGATGAACTACTACCACCTCAAGTACGGCTGGCGGCGCATCAAGAATGCCTGCTCTACCCTGAGCAATACCGCTTTTCGTGGCGAGATGTTGCCCTTGCTGGACAGGGCAGCCCATGAAGCCATAAAGCAGCGGATTTATCACATTGACAGGCTCTTCTGGGACGCGGCAGGGCATGACGGGCTACACGACACCGTGACCGTTATCGGCATGAAGGGCTTGCCGGGAATGCCTGGGATTGGGATTGGCCACCAGCCACAAGGCTACACCCCAGACCCGGGCCACAACATACTGAAAAAATGGATTGGTGAAGATGCCAGTTGCTACCTTTCGTGATTTGATCCTCGCCCATAAAGGCAAGCGGATTTGCGTCATGGGCGGCGCGCCGTCGCTTGCCACCGATTTAGAGTCAGTTCAGGCTGATGTTTACATTTCCGCCAACGAACATGGAACGCCATTTCCACACGATTACATTGTCGCCATGGACAGGCAGCACGGCAGCGGCAAGCTGATGGAGACTGTTCTCCGTGGAGTCAGCGACAAGCCCATCATCTCCCCGGAAGAGTTCGCAGACTATCGGCTGACACAGTGGCAGGGTTCCCCGCGTAGGCTATACTCCGGCATGGTGGGCGCTTGGTGTGCCTGGGCGATGGGGGCCAAAGTGGTTATCCTCGCCGGGATGGACGCCTACGATGGCGCGCTGAGAGCCACAAGACAGGCCGACACCATAGCGGAAGAGATCAGATGCCCGGTGCGGGCTGTCTCCGGGCCTTTGGCGCAGATATTCGGCCAGTACGACCCATCGGAGCGGTTCGGACGATACGCGCCTCACAACGCCATACAGACGCTAATCGGCACAGATGGCGAAACCCGCGTAATTTGCAGAAAGCCGACCACGGTTGAAGGCAGGCTATTGGCAAAAGGCGAAGAGTGGGAGGGGCCAAGGCAGATTGTCTCCCTGGCGTTGAAGCATAGAATGGTGGTCGAGATATGACAATCGTAGTCGAGGATGGCAGCATTGTTGCTGGTGCGAACAGCTACGTCACAGAGGCGGAGTTCATCACCTATGCCGAGTCTCGGGGCGTCACCATTGCGACGGCTGATGATGCCGATGCCATGCTTATCAAAGCCGCCGATTATCTCGAATCATTCGCTGCACAATTCAAGGGCGTGAAGGTCGAGCGGGATCAATCCTTGAGCTGGCCGAGATCCGGTGCAGTGATCGAAGATTGGGAATGGAGTAATGACGAAATCCCCCGGCAAGTGCTGAATGCTCAACTGGCCGTTGCCCTTGAGATCAAGGCCGGAGAAGACCCGTTCAACCCGTCCACAAGCCTCCCCGTTGTCTCAGAGCGGGTAGAAGGCGCGGTGCATGTGCAGTACGCCAACCCTGGCGGAACGCTCAATGTTGCCAAGACGCAGCCCTCCCGCACCATTATCAATCTGCTGCTCAAGCATTCCGGCATGACTCCAGTCCGAGCATAACCCAATGACAGAATTCTATGACCGCATGGCTGCGACGGCCTTGCGGCTGCTGGCTCAATTCGGGCAGACGGTGACTATTCGCCGCGTTACCGGTGGAAGCGTCAACCCGGTTACAGGGGCCGTGGTTTCCGGTAGTACGGTGGACACAGAGGCAACAGCCGTAATGCAGGACTACTCCCTACAGGATTCAGCCAGGGCGAACATGACAGAAACGCTGATCCAGAAGGACGACAAGAAATTCATCGTTGCTGCCAGCGGAATTCCTGTTCCCTTGCTCACTGACAAGATCATTGCCGGTGGGCTGACCTGGAACATCGTCAACGTCAAACAGACGAACCCGGCAGGCACTCCGCTTGTGTATGAAATTCAGGGGAGAATCTAATGACATTCGCCGCTGACATGCAAGCCATATCAAAGCGCATTGACGCCACCCTTGAGGAATTCGGGCGTGCTGTGAAAATCGCCGCGTTTTCTCAGGTTATCGACAATACCCGCGTGGATACCGGGCGCATGAAAGGCAACTGGCTGCTGACCGAAAACCGGCCTGCCAGTATGCAGTTCACCAGTGTTGACCCTAGCGGCAGCCGCACGAAGGCGGATATACGCGGCAATGCAATGGGAATATCTGATTCATACCTGACCAACAATCTGCCATATGCGCCTATCTGGGATGAGAAGGACGCCATCCGGGCGAGAGTCCTTGTCAACATCCAACGCAATATCCGCAACGCTGCGAGGGCTGCGAAATGAGCCTTGCCGTCGATCAGGCGCTTATCCAGTCCTTCATCACTGGCGCGTTCGGGCTTCCGATTGCCCATGAGAATATCGACTTCATTCCCACCGTGGGCACCGCCTATGCCGAGATCGCCGTTTTTGATTCCGGCACCGAAGCCCTAGACCTATCCAACACCAACGACCGCATTGGGCTATTTCAGTGCGTTTTGAGATACCCGATCAACACCGGGGCAGTAGCGGCCAAGACGAAAGCCGAGGCCATATTCAACCGCTTTGAAATCGGATCAAAACACTCCTACAGCGGGCAGGATGTTTACATCACCGCCCACGACCGCCAGCCAGGTTATCCAGAATCCGGCTGGTACAAGATCGTCCTGAGGATGCGATACCGCGCATTCATCACGCGATAACGGCGCTTCCTGCGCTCCGTCCACAGACCCGCTTCGGCGGGTTTTTTTATGTCCGTAAAACGAGGTAAACCATCATGGCTATTCAAACCAGCGCGGGAACTACCCTTAGCATTTCCGCATCATTGCCGAACAGCGAAACCGCAACGGCTTACGGCGCAATCACCTTTACGCCCATTGGCGAGATCACCAACGTCCCTGAATACGGCAAGTCTTTTGCCGAGGTCACGGCGCTCACGCTGGGCAACCGCAAGACCCGCAAGGCCAAAGGCTCCTACAACAACGGCACCATCAACGTGCAGGTTCTCCGCGATACCGCAGACGCTGGACAGGCTATCCTGATCGCTGCCCTGGAAAGCGACGATAATTACGCTTTTGAAGTCGAGCTACAGGACGGAACCATCCAGTATTTCAGCGGCAAGGTCATGAGCTACACCACCAACGTTGGCGCACCTGATCAGTATGTGGGCGCGTCCGTCACCATCGGCATCGACACTGACATTATCGAGGTCGCTGCACCGTAAGGAAGGCAGAGCCAGCAAGCAAAGCCTTATCACTGCCCCTCCTCGGAGGGGCTTTTTTATCTCGGAGATTAAAAAATGGATCTGTCTCAACTTGATGTGCAAGCCGCCGCCGAAAATGGCGCAAATCTTGAAGTCCGCCACCCTGCCACCGGAATCGTTATTCCCGGGATGACAATCACCGTGCTTGGCACGGACTCGAAAACCTATAGAAACGCCATAAAGGCACGGCTTCGCCAACGCGTGAACCAGCGCAAGAAAAACGACTTTGACCCGGAAAAGGCCGAGAAAGAAGCCGTGGAATTGCTGGCTGACCTTACCGTTGACTGGGATGGCATTTCCCTTGACGGCCAGGTTCTCAAGTGCAATCGGGAGAACTGCATCACTGTCTATTCTCGGTTCGCGTGGATTCGAGAACAGGTTGACGAATTTATCGGGGATCGTGCCAATTTTTTGCCGAGTGCGTAGAGGAACTGACCCTCTACGCGCAAACAATGGCATGGCTTCACGCTGTGCCAGAAAATGGGAAAGACCCGCGAATTAAAACCGTGGACCCTGACAGCGTAATCCTCCCCGATGTTTCCCTCCCTCACATGATCGAGATGCTGCAATCCGTTGGCTTTGTTTCGGCAGGGTTCAACGGAGAGCAGCAAATTACATGGCAGGAAATCAGGGCATGGCAGGAGGCCACGGAAACGGACGTTACACCATGGGAGGCGGAAACGCTCTACAAGCTGTCTGGCGTTTATGCGGCCATGCTCCACAAGGCCAAAGACCCAGGCTGTCATTATCCATCCGCATACGCGCCAGATCACGACCAGCGCAAAGCCGTAAATGACTTTTTCAAAAATCTGCCGACAAAGAAGGTAAAGCGCCGTGGTTGATATTGCATCAATTTCGCTCAGAGTTGACACGTCAGACATCAAGCGCGGCCAGGTTGAGCTTAAAAACCTGGAGCGCACAGGGTCCGGGGTTGAGCGCAACGTCACCCGGGCCACTGATGGAATGTCTGGTGGGTTTGCATCGCTCCGCAAAACCATCGGCCTTGTCGGCACCGCCCTTGCTGGTATCGGTTCGGCGCAACTGATCCGCGAAGCTATCCAGTATTCCGACGCATGGAAGCAGGTCAACAACCAGCTTCGCCAAGTCACGGGCTCAGAAACCGAGCTTCGTGGCGTTCGGCAGACACTTCTCGACATTTCCCGCCAAACCAATACAGAGCTTGATTCCACCGTTGCCCTGTATTCCACCCTGACCCGCTCCACCAAGGAGATGGGCATATCCTCGCAGGAAGTTGCTGACGTTACCAAAACGGTCAACAACCTGTTCATGGTTTCCGGTGCTTCCGCACAAGAGGCAGCAAACGCTATTCGCCAGTTGTCGCAAGGTTTGGCCGCTGGAGCGTTGCGCGGGGATGAATTCAATGCCGTGGCGGAAAACGCGCCGCGCATCATGGATGCCATTGCCGAAAAGCTACAGATGACCCGTGGAGAATTGCGGGAATTCGCTGCCCAAGGCGGTATTACCTCACAAGTTCTCGTCGAAGCGTTGCAGGACTACAACGAGGAAGCGCAGCGCATGGCCGACCAGACGGATAGAACGTTTGGCCAGCACATGGTTAACGCCAATACCAATGTTACAGAATTTGTTGGCGGCCTCAGCGGGTTAAATTCCTCAGTCTCGACACTAGGACAAGAGATTGAAGATTTTACCAAAATATTTTCCGACAATACCGCAGAAATAAACGGCTTTATTAATGAAACCCTTGTTTTTGCAAAGTCCGCAAGCCTTATTCTTAAAGAAATAACCGCCCAGGGTAATGATGATCCTTGGTATATGAAGCCCTTGACTATGGGGCCGGCGGGGATGCTTTATCGCTACATGGGCTTTGGCGGCAAGGACGAGTTTGAAAATTCAAAAGATAAAATCATCAAAGGACTAGAAGACATAAGGAAAGAGGCCGACGAAAATAAAAACGAATTTGATATGCTTCGCAATGGCGAAATACTGGCTGAAAAATTCGGGATAGCACTCGATGAGACAGCAGGAAGCGCGGAAGACGCTGCTGGCGCAGTGAAAAAATTTACGTTTGAGTCAAAACAGCTTAAAGACACACTCGGCAACGAGGTTATAAAGGAAGTCGAGGCGCTTGCTTCTGAGTTTTCAAAAATTCGTGATGAAATCTATCCGCAGCAGGCGGCAGTGCGCGGCCTCATGCGCGAATATGAGGTTTTGTCACAGATAGCGCCGGGAATGATCAGTGATTGGATAGATCAGCGCATAGCAATAGACGATGTGACGCGCGCAACCGTTGACCTCTCAGAAGAAGCCGACCCTATGGCCACAGCCTATGTGCGCGGCTTAGAGCGTATGAGGGATCACTTCGGCGATTTCATGTATGACCTGCTCGACAAAGGCAAGGTCACGTTTGACGGCTTCCTAGACATGTTTAAGCGGATGGCGGCGGAAATAACCGCAACGAAGATATTGGTTTCTATCGGCCTGGGCGGCAGTGGCGGCGCTATGGCGGGCACTGCTGGCGGTGATGGTCTGTCAAGCCTGATGAGTCTGTCCGGCATTAGCAAATTCCTGGCGTCAAACCCGTTGCAGTCTTTGGGTGCCGGTTTAAAAGATTGGGGTTGGACAAGCCTTGGTGACAGCCTTGGCAATATGTCCGTCATGGATATGGGCTTATCAGCCCTCGCTGGTTATGCCGGTAATTTTATCGGCGGCTCCATCGGCAAATCCCTGTTTAACAAGGAGGCCGAAAGCGCCTGGGCTGCCACCATCGGCGGCATTGGCGGCAGCATTTTGGGCGGCCCCATCGGCGCCCTTGTTGGCTCCACCATCGGCAGCCTGCTGGATTCCGCTTTTGGGGGCGACGGCAAAAAACGCTCAATTTTAGGGGTTACCACGCGCCCAGACCAAGACCCATTTAATTTAGTCACCAACCAGCAGCAAACGGAATCCGGTTTATTGTTGTCAACCTACACAATCCGTGCTGGCGAACAAGCCCAAGAAGTTGCAGACGGGTTATTGGCCGCCATGAAATTAAGCGATTCCGCATTGTCCGGCTTATATCGCACTCTTGGCGCTGATGTTGATTTTACCGGCGTTGGCCTTGCGGGCAAAACCCCGCAAATAGGCACTAGCGAAGCTGCAAACTTTTTTGGCGCGAGCGACTACAACAATTTAGATATTGCAGCCGTCGAGGGCGCGGTAGATGCATTTGTAGAAGCCTGGATAGCGAAAGCTAACGAAATGACGAAAACCGTCATCGACATTAACGCAATAAAAGAATTACAAAAAGAAGGCGAATTATTAGTTGATACAATTATCCGCATTAGTAACCAGCTACAACCTGTCAACAGTATTTTAGATGCGATGGGTTTTGCTGTTTACGATTTAAGCATTTCTGGCATGGCCGCTGCTGATAGTTTATTGCAATTATTTGGTGGCTTGGAAAATTTAACCAGCGCCACAAACGCATATTATCAAGCGTTTTACAGCGAAGAAGAAAAACTTGCGGCAACCACGGCACAATTGCAGTCGGTGTTTGACTCGTTAAATATCACAATGCCGACAACACACCAGGAATTTAGAAACATTGTCGATGGCCTGGATTTAGCATCTAATGCTGGTCAGAGTATGTTTGCCGCCCTCATGCAAATTGCTCCCGCGTTTGACCATGTGACCAAAGCCGCCGAAGCCGCCGCAGAGGCTGCGCGGCAGGCGATGGTTCAGCAGGTGACGGGCAGCGCCGGGGGTTTCCTCGATCAATACAACGCCACCATGAAAACCCGTGCGGAGCTTGAGCAAGACCTCGCCGGTATCAATGCCGACATTGCCGATCAACTGGCGAAGATGGCCGATGTTGCCGATCCTCTGCAATCGGTTTCCACCGCCATTGACGCCATCACCACCAGTACCGATAGCCTCACCTATAGCAGCAGCCAGCTACGGGGCTGGGCTGACAACATCCTGGGCACCGTCAATAGCCTGATGATGGGCAACGGTTCGCCCCTCACCAATCTCGCCAAATTCAACTTTGCCCGCGATCAGTTCAGTAGTGCCCGCTCCACGTTTGAAAGCACGGGTGATGCCTCTGGCCTGGCCAGTGCAGCGCAAGCCTACCTGCAAGCCAATACCGCCTTTAATGCCAGCTCGCAAACCGGGGTGGGCATCTTTAATGATGTGGTGGGCTACCTGCAACAAGTGGGCGTGGGGCTGGAATCCGAGGCCGACCGCGCCGAACGATGGGAGCAGGAGCAGCAACGGCTATTGGAAGAGCAGCGCAGCGCTACTGATGCGGTTCGCAGCGCGCAAGTAGAAGCCGACAGCGCCGCACGGGAAGCCGCCAAGATGGCACAGGAGCATGCAAAGCTGGACGCCCTGTATCAGCAACAGCAGGCCATTGAACTGGCGCTACAGTCGAGCCTCGCCATTGATGCCGAACAGATTTTACGCGATCAGCTACAGGGATTGGTGGATATGAACACCAGCCTGATCGACATTGCTGGCCTTCTGGACGTGCTGCCAGAGGATATGGCTGTTGCCATCGGTGACGCTCTGCTGGGCAACGTACTCGCATCCGTTCCCGGTTTTGCCAGTGGCGGCAGATACGGCGGCGGGCTGGCCCTGGTGGGTGAGCAGGGGCCAGAGCTAATCAACTTCAACAGACCAGGATTCGTTCACAACGCTGGCGAAACCCGATCAATGATGGACAGCGACCCCGCTCTGATTGCCGAGGTAAAAGCCTTGCGGGAAGAGGTTTCCGCATTGCGCCGAGAAACCGCGCAGGCTGACGCCAAGAAGCTCCGCGCAGCAGAAAACACCAATCGCGGCATAGAGGACATGGGACGGAAAATCAACAGGAAGCCCGTCGAGGTTTTAGCATGATCACCGCAATGTATTACCCCTGCGCCGCCGTCGGTTTTGTACTGTTTTTAAAGGCTGTTGTTGAAGCCAATACCGCGTTAACCAACGCCCCGCGCGACATTGCCAGGGCATTGAATCCGGTGGGTGTGTAATGATAGTACACATCGGCACAGCCTCCGGCGAGTCATCCGCAATAATACCCGCGCACCAGGCGGGCGATTTAATTTTGCTGTTTGCAATCAATGATGCGGGCACCTCCCCTGCGCAGGAAGTGGGCGACACATGGGTTTCTAAAGCTGCCACCTCGCCGACATATCGGGCATGGCGTTTATCTAGCAAGATTGCAACAAGCAGCGCAGAAACAACAGGCACGTGGTCTAATTGCCACGCCATGATTGTGTCAGTTTATCGCGGCGTCCATACAGACAATCTCGATTGGTCATATGGACTCGGGCATGCTTTCTGGTCGAACGGGAGCAGCACTCCTGCCACGCTCGGTGCGAGCAATTTATACGCGGAAGATAGCTCCGACTGGATAGTGTCATTTTTTGGTTTGATCCAGCTCGTTACATTAGATGCAGCTCCCGCCGGGCGTGTTGAGCGCATCAGATCTCAAGTCGCGAGCGGTAATCCGTCATGGTTGAGCGGGCTAACTGTCGCCGCTTACGATTCCGGCGAGGGTGTTGCTACATCTACAGCTAAAACCGTCGGTTGGCCGGATGTTGCCAACGACAGCTGGGCGTCTGTTAGCGTTACATTAATTGCAGACCCCGACTATACCGGCAGTCCATCGTTTGAAATCAACCAAGACGTAACAACAATAAACGAGGGCGAAACTGTCACGTTTACCGTCACCGGGCCAGACGGCACTTATTATTATCGTATCTCAGACTCCGGTACCGCTGGCGCGGCAGATATTGTCGGCAGCTCCATCGGCACCGGCGAGGTCGTTATCTCCGGCGGCACCGGCGAATTTGAAATCACCATCCGCAACGATCTAAACACAGAGGGCGCGGAAACCCTAATTATAGAGTTGCACGAAACAGAAACCGGCTTGCCAACCCTGCTGGCCACTGCCGATGCAGTTACAATCAACGACACAAGCACAAGCGCCGACCATAGCTGGTCTGGCATTACCTACGTCGGCGGCATTGAGGTCGTCGGCGAAACTGGCATAGCAAACGAGGGACAGACGGTCTCAGTAATCATTACCGCAGAGCCGCCGCCTCCCGCCGGTGCAAGGCTGAGAATGAGTGTGCTTGGCACTGTAGACGATGACGACTACAGCATAGCAGGTGGGTCGAGCTGGGTTGAATTTGACGGCGTAGCCGCCACGGTTGGCTGGGGTGTTAACGTGCTCGCAGACACCACCACCGAGGGCTCGGAAACACTCCAGATTCGCGCTCGCACGGGCTGGCCAGCCACCGACGGTGATATCGTCTACGAGAGCTCAATAATAACAATCAACGACACCAGCCAGGCTGCGCCCACCTATGCCGTCACCCCGGACGACACCAGCGTCAACGAGGGCGATACCGTCGTTTTCGACGCGGCCTGCACCACTGTCGCCACCGGCACAGTGCTGTACTGGACGATCACCGGCGACCTTGACGACGACGACGTGGTGGGGGGCGCGCTCTCGGGCACGGTGGAAATCGACACTGGCGACATCATCGCCAGCAGCGGGCAGTTTTCCATTACCCTGGCCAATGACCTTACCACCGAGGGCGAAGAGACCTTCGCGGTCGAAATTCGCACCGGCAGCATTGCTGGGCCGGTGGTGGCCACAAGCGATACAATTACCGTTGCGGACACCAGCCTGACCCCGCCGGAATATGCCGTCACGGCGGGGGCTTCGACGGTGCCCGAGGGCGGCACGGTCAACTTTGCCGTCGTCACCAGCTGGTTTACCGGCGACACCCTGTATTGGACGGTTTCCGGTACAGCCAGCGGGGATGATTTTTCCGAGGGTGCGTCTGGCTCGATTGCGATGTCGGAAACGACATACCCGGAAAAAACTGGCTCGCAAACGCTGAATGTATCAACCGATGCGCTGATCGAAGGGCCGGAAACCTTTGTATTTCAGCTTCGCACCGGCAGCACCAGCGGGCCGATTGTTGCGACATCCGGCACCATCACGATCATCGATGAGGCGTACTCCGTCACAGTGGATAAGACTATCGCCACGGAAGGCGAGACCGTCACCTTTACCGTTACGGCTCTGTACTCCAATCCCGGCGAGGAGCTGGCCTGGGACATCATCGGCACCGTAGACGGCGCGGATTTTACCGTCACAGCAATGAGCGGCACCCTGACACTCTCCGGTGGCACTGCAACCATCAGCAAAACCCTGGTAGACGACGCCACGGCAGACGGGGCGGAATACCTCTACCTGCAAATCAGCCGCAACGAGTCCGATGGCGAGGTACTGGCGGTTTCCCCCGCCGTGCTGGTGCGTGACGCCACCATTGACTATGACGAATGGCTAGGCACCCAGTCGGGCACCCGCATTGTTTTGGTCGAGATGCAACACGCCGATGGCTGGGTGTACTTCGGAAACTATCCCTACATTTCCCGGCCAGACGACACCAGCCCCAACCGGCCCTATGACGACAAGCTGGCGGATGTGATCGACATCGAGACCCGCATGGATGGCGATTTGACCGTGGGCGAGATTAGCATTTATCACGACGGCACCCACAACGACTGGATCAGCAACAACTGGCGCGGGTACACAGTCCGCATCCTGATGGGGCAACCGAATTGGAGCCTCGATGACTTCCGCCTGGTGGCGGTGTGCGTCAACGGCGGGCTGGAGACTGTAGAGCGTGGCCGGATGCGCTGGGCGATTTATGACCGCAAGGCGGTACTCGCAAAACCATTGCAAACCAGCATCTACGATGGCGGCACGGGTGCGCCAGACGGTACAGGGCCAGTGCCCATTGCCATTGGCAGCCCCTTTAACGTGGCCCCGGTGTTGATCGACGGGACTGTGCATGAGTACCAGCTCCACGAGGCAGCTGTTGTTTCACTCGACCCTCGAGACAACGGGGCGGACGTAGCCAGCAGCGACACCCTGGGCGCTGGCATCTTTGAGCTTTCCGCAGCACCAGCGGGCACGGTAACAGCAGACGTGACCACCAGCAACAACACTCCGGCCCTTGCCGTGGCCTGGGTATGCGACCGCTACGGGGTAGACGTGGACAGCGTAACCGTGGCCGCCCTGCCATCCTATGACATTGGCATGTACTACAGCAGCCCCACCACCGGGGCGCAGGTGCTTACCGATATTTGCCTGAGCATAGGAGCGTATTGGCTGGTTGGCCTAGATGGTGAGGTGGAGGTCTATGTACTGGATGAGCCTGCGGAAACCACGGATTTCACGCTTGAGGCCGAGGATGTGGTTGTTGGGGGCTTGCGGATGATCGGCTTTGACGATCCAGTTAAAAACCTGACGCTTAACTACCGGCGCAACTTTGCCCCCATGGCTCGCAGCACGATAGCGGGCAGCGTGATTACCGGAGACCCGGATTTTGCCGAGGAACTGACACGGGAATGGCGACAGGAAACCGTGACAAACACCGTGACGGACTTCCCCCTTGCTGGCGATCTGGTGCTGGACAGCTATCTGGTGGATCAGGCCGACGCGGCAGCCGAGGCGGCCAGGATAGCGTCCCTTCGCTCAGTGCGCCGGGAGAGGTGGGAGGTGGAAGCCTTCGCCAGCTTTGCAGATGCACAGGTGGGAAACACGGTAAAGATCATCAACCCACGGCATGGATTCGAGACCGGCAGGAGCGGTGTGATTGTTGCGGTTTCCAGGTCGCTCACCCGAAACCGTGTGATCCTTGAAGTTATGATCCCTGCTGAAATTGAGAGCTAAATAATGGCAAATATACGCATGATACTAAATGACGGCCACCGCGAAGCCGTGCTCACCGCCACCAGCGAGGCGGCAGGGCTGGAAATCGAAAACACGCAGGACGAAAGGCGGGCGCTGGTGTGGCGATCCGAGGATACCTCTGGCGCTGACGCGACGGATCAGGAAATCACCGCTGTGATGCCGGTTACCATATCCGGCCTCGGCGGAATGGTATTGAGCAACACCAACCTGACCACAGCAGCGACCGTTTCCGTGGCCTTAAAAAATGGCATGACCACCGTCGACACCGTGGCGCTCGACTGCATCGAGGAAAACCTCGACGGCACCACCACTTGGGTTGCCTATTTTGAGAAAGAGGACGACATAGATCAGTACGCCCTGACCATTGACGACCCCACCAACACGGACGGGTATCTACAGATAGTACAGATCATGTGCGGACCAGTCCTGACCACAGAGTACAACCCGGCCTATGGTGCAGAGATGGAGTGGTCGGAGGATGTGGAGCATTACGAGACAGACGGCGGCACAATCAGATCAGAGGGCACCGGGCAGCATAGGCGGCGCACATCGATCAACTTGGAGCTGGTGCCCGAGGCAGACCGGGCAGCCCTGGTGGCTGGCCTGATGCAACACGGCCAGCGGTTCCCGCTGTTCCTGAGCCTCTACCCAGGCAACGGCACGAGCAGGGAGGCGCAGTACCAGTATGTGTGCAAGAGGTTGACCAACATCAGGCACCAGCACTGGACGCAACAGTTTTTCAGGCAGGGGATTGAGTTTAGTGAGTGCTGACAGTCAAGAGCAAGGCACACCAGTTCTCTAACTGAGTGCCTGTCACGATTTGGTCACGCTGGAAAATTTTGATTTTAAAAATGCTTGTAAGTTATTGATTTTTGGTCGGAGAAACAGGATTTGAACCTGCGACCCCTGCCTCCCGAA
>Ga0172382_10003432_pt1 | contig 25128 bp, 32 predicted proteins | sample Leawel138RmetaG_FD_122245 | JGI IMG/M metagenome (GOLD analysis project Ga0172382, IMG submission 122245) | Leachate microbial communities from a municipal landfill in Southern Ontario, Canada - Leachate well 138R metaG | ecosystem: Engineered > Solid waste > Landfill > Unclassified | place...
CATAGAGTAGCGTGTCTTACGTTCATGCATATCTTAGGTATACAGCACAGAACAGGCTTTGTCAAGAGGACCGCCTTTCATCCCCTCCCCTGAAGGAGAGGGGTCTTCCCGGCGAAGTTATAATATTACAAGGGCGGGGGCATGATTCTAAGCGAGATGATTTCCTGGCCTTGTTCCAGAAGTTCGCCCCCGAGGCGTACTTCTCGGCGTTCTGTGCGGCCGAAATGAAAGGGATGAACCTTTAACCGCTGCGCCAATGCTAATGCTAAGGTGTTGGCGCCGATCCAGGTCCTTCGTTTTCTTTTTGCATCGTGAATCTGGTGATCCTGTCATCTGTGACACCATATTTGGTTTTCAGATATTCGAGGTCGTCTGAGGCCTCGACAACCTGCGGCTTGCCCTTCCCTGCATCGTAAACCCACACGCCGTATCTCGGCACAATAATTTCAACAGCACCGTCTTCCTTCCTGCACTCCATGGTCTCGCCAAGATCGGTTATAAACAAAGCCATGTTTTACCTCCTTGTCAGTCATTGATACCCCGTTCCATTTAACGGGGGAACGGCTTCGGGAACGTTTTCTTTCTCTCTCGGGATATTTAGTCAGGGAAACGGCCTTGTCATCACAGAAACGAATCCTGAGGCTTCTGGACGGCTTTCGCTCTGTGGCCAGGGGATGGTCCCGGACATTCTTTTCCCGGGATTCATATCCCGGGACCGGCGGAGGTGCAATAATCCTCGAACAGATCCTCGCTGAAGTCGGTCTGGAACGTCCTGTAAAATGCCTCTTTTTCTCTCTCTATGCGGGCATCAAAAACAGCTCTGGCGATCCCGGCATATTCTTCAAAGCCCTGTTGGAGCGACCCCAGCAGCTGGGCGGGGCTTGCCCTCAATACTGACACAAAATCGCTGCCCGGGTTCTGGTCGGCAAACTGGGCCATGAGCTCGGCAATGCCGATCCTGGAAGCGCTGTGGCCCCGTATCTTGAAGACCGGTCCCCCTCCCGATCCGTCGCGCATCTCGACGTATCCCTCAAGCCATGGCACATCGCGCAGTGTGCGGAACGTCATCTGGAACGTCATCTGGAGCGATTCAACGCCTTCCACGGCAAACGAAATTAATTGGTCGCCGATACCCGCGTCGACTAATCCGGCCTCCCTTGCCTCCCCGATTATGGCAAGGTAAGACTTTATGCCGTCGATGACAGACTGGGCGATCTTGAATATCCAATCCTTGTCCGAATGCTCTTTTCTTTGCCTGACTATTCCTGGGGCCTTCGTCTCGCCTTTCATAATGCTGACAAGCACGGCATTGCGCCCCGAAGCCATCTTTTCAATGACGCCGTCCAGCACGCAGGCAAACCCTTGTATGACGTTACGGGCGGTTTCGTTCAGACCTTCCGCCGTATTCGGGGCGCCGGCCACGAGATCCAGAAAATGGGCATACTCTATTGCATTTTTAAACAACTGGTCTACCGACGAACTCGGCGGATATCCTTGGCAGGGATAGCCAAATTCGGCCTCCCCTCCCCCCAGGGCCGCCGGCAGCGGCACTCTAAGGGTCATCTTGAGGTACCAGCTCTCCATGCTGCATATGATTTCAAGTATGCTCCTTACGAGAGCGGCGGTATCCGTCTTTTTATTCGTCTGTCTTAAGTTGGAGCATACGGTTGTCAGGGGATGACTTAAATCATCGTCATCGAACCCTCCCCCGCCCAGGACAACCGAAATACCCCTGTAAACATGGAATCTCTCGGACGGCATGCTGTTCAGGGCTTTTCGGGTGTTGTCCACAAATGCCTCCTGCTGTTTTTTCGTCAGCAGGGAAATATCGCCGAACCTCCGTCTAACAGCTTCTCCGAAGGTTTTATAGCCCTTCAGCCGTGCGCATGCTTTCAAGATCTGCGTAAAAATTTCCGGCTTTAAAGCGGAAAAAGAGTGGAGCAGCGGGTGGTTTTTCTCGTCGGCGCAGGCCCGCAGGGCGTCAAACAGTTTTTGGTCTTTCAGAAAAGGCGCGATCGAGAAAGCGGAATGCAGCGCGTGGAAAGGTTTGTCCTCCAAGCGTGTGATGTCCTTCTGGTTCGACAACACGCTTTTAATCTCGTTGATGCTATGCTCGTTAAACTGTATGCCCCTGACAAACAAGCTCCCGATAACCGGGACCTGGCCGGGCCGGGTCATGATCCCGATCCCAAGGACGTGATAGTCGCTATGACCGGTGTTATATAAAAAACGTGCGGCTGCCTCCAACAGATCCCCGTCGAATGAATCGGCCATGCAGTCTATCCGGGGAAGCGCCCTGACCCTCGCTTCTGCATCGCTCAATATCGGCTTCGCGTATTTGGAAAATGTGATCCCCAGATCGCCCAGGTATCCTGCCGGGCGGTCTTTGTTCTCCTCGTCATCCGGCTCTACCCTGATAGTGAATTGCGAGCCCTTGGAGCCGAGTATGATGTACCCTACCCTTTCGTCCCCGGAGAATATTTCCCCTTTAAGGTCGATAAAAGGCAGCCCGTTGTAACCCTTCTCCAGGGCAATGCCGGCTATTCGCCGCAGGTGTTTATCGATGATCTTGTCGGCGAGGGTTCGCTCTTTTAAGAAATTGGTTCCGCTCATGCATCATGTAAATAGCCTACACATTGCTCGCTGTGAAAAACCTGGCTTTTTCCACGAAATAAAAACTAAATAAAGACGAAATAAAAACTAAAGACACTAAAATTCAGGGCCGGTCTTCTTTATTTCGTATTTATTTCAGTATATTTCGACTTTATTTTAGTTGTATTTAACGACATTCTTAATATGTATGGGACACGAAGACCCTTGATTGTCAGGCTTTCCCGAAGATACGTGAAATCACCCGCCGGGTGCTGCACCATGTTTTAAACATCGCTTACTATTCTTTGTATTTAAATAAATAAAGAAAGAAATAGTAAACAGCCGGTTTTGTAAATCTTCAACTCAATTCGTGGGAAGATCGATTTTTCGTTTAAGACTCACCCGCAAAGAAAGCTCGGGGATTTTGGAAGGGGATGTTGAAAACCTGGCTTTTTCCACGAAATAAAAACTAAATAAAGACGAAATAAAAACTAAATAAACGCTAAATTAAGTATTCCTTGACATGAATTGGAATTAAAATATAATTATTTCAAGTTTATTTCAAAAGTGTTTGTATTGATTTGCCGTTACTTTAAATTTATTTCAGGATCAGCACATGAAAATCATGGATACGCCAAATCCAGAGATGACACCGATTGAAAGCGAATTCATCGATAACAAATCGCAGATTTTTCTCGATTTAGATATTCCCCTCTTACTCAACTGCACGGTAAAAAGATTTAAAGACAGAATAGTGATAGAGACATCTAATGCCTTATCCAAGAAAGAAATTATCCAACGGCTTCAAGAATTAAAAGACTATTTTTCGCAGGATGTCGTGGTGCGAACCACTACGGCAACAGTGGTGACGGAACCGGACAAGGGTATGAGGACGCCTGCACAGCAGGCAAAAAGAGGATCCCTTTCCGGGAGGATCAGCGCGGAATATGTGGAAACACCGTATATAGTCGGGGCCAGCAATAAATTTGCGTATGATTTTACGAGAAGACTACTGATGCATACAGAGGAAGGCCAAATACTTTTTTTGTACGGGGATTCTGGGACGGGTAAATCTCATCTCCTGCATCAACTGGCAAATGACTTCCTCGAAATGGGGAAAAACGTATATTTGACGCGGGGAAATGATTTTGTCGAAACGATAAAGGCAAGATATCTGGCCAAGACTGACGCGGGAAGCCGAAAAAAGTCCTTCTTGGCAGAACTTAGAAAATATGATCTTTACATCATAGATGATTTTCAATATCTTTATCAGGAACAACTGCTCAAATTTATACCTGATCCACTATTTGAAATAATAGTCCAACAACTCGAAGCAGGTAACGTCCTGGCCTTTAGTTCGGACACACCGCCTACCTTTGCCAATCCTCATTTTTACGAAAGGATAGTCAACAGGCTGATAGCAGGTTTAGTGGCCCAGCTCGAGCTGCCGGATATGGACATGAAGCGAGCCTACGTGAGATATTTCTGTGAAAAAAACGAATTCTCCATTACTCCAGAGATGGAGAAATATATTTTCACGATCGCGAAGAATCTCCGGACGGTTAAAGGAATTCTCAGCTACTGCCACGCTCTTCACGAACAAAAAGATCTCCGAATCGACAAGCTCGTCGAGATAACGGGCAAGATCTTTGGCGGTATCGGCGCCGTCAGGAAAAGTACGGAACAGGGCATAGTGGAGAGTATTTACTCGCTGCTAAAGGAATACTACGGGATCCCGGATGAAACGATCAAAAAGATCGAGGAAGGAAAACAGGTCCGGAAACCCCGGGCGCTGGCGAAGATCGATAGCATTGCCTACTACCTTCTGCACGATAAAGTGGCCGACCGGGATTACCTGAAAAAATATCTTCACATAAAATACAATACCGAGGGATATTGCATTAGCAGGGGTGAAGAATTTTATAACACGATGATACAGAGCGTTAAAGATGAGATCGAAAAGATTCTCAGCGTGGACACCGAATCAATAAAATCTGGGCAAGGAGCATTATGGGAGCAATAATAACGGTCGCCAATCACAAAGGAGGTGTCGGGAAATCCGCTCTGGTCAAAAATCTTTCAAGCTACATGACTAAATTCTACAAGAACATCCTCGTTCTCGACTTCGACCCGCAGGCGAACACATCGAAGGGCTTGTTCAATCTGGCAGGGCAGCAGGAATTCTTTATACAGGATGTTTTAAAATACGCAGTTACCCATCGTCTGGAAAGCAACGAAGACTACGATATGTTTAATCAGATCATCTGGAGCGCTCGTATTGAGATGACCAAGAATGACGGACGAGTGTCGTTGATCGGTTCATCGCTGGATCTTGCCAAGACAAAGAAAGAGCTTTCTACGTACGACAGTGAAGTATATTTCAGGATAATTGAGGCGATCAGGTATTTGGCAAAGGATTACGACCTGACGCTCATTGATACGCCCCCCAGTCTCGAGATGCTCACGGCCTCGGCGATCTATGGCTCCAATTATCTTATCATCCCGATCCAGCTCGACCTGGACGCAATCAGCGGCGCTACCCAGATATTATCGGACATAGTTTCTACAGCCCATAAATATTACAACCCCGAGCTACGGCTTCTGGGAATTATCATCAATCTGCATCGGGATACCGTGTCCCAAAGGGTTTCGAACGATGTTGCCAAAAAAACATTCGGCAAGTTGCTTTTTAAAACCATAATAAGCCAGTCCGAAAAAATATATCGTCTTGCCACGAGCGGCGGCACCCTTGACAATTATTCTTCCAAATCCAAGTCACACGATCAACTCACGGCTCTCGCTAAAGAAATTTACGACAGATTAGAAGAGGCGGGGAACCATGGCCAAAAAAAATAAAAGTCTTTTGGATCTGCAGAGAAGTGCTGAGCGATTCCTCGAAAAAAGTTTTGCGGACGACGTCGCCCCGCTGATCAATGCCGAGGTCGAATTCAGCCACATCCAGCTCAAAGATATCATCGTCCACGACCAGGTGCGCTCCAAAGACGACATGGACCCGGAGTCCCTCAAGGAACTGATGGAGAGCATAACCGAAAAAGGGGTCCTCCAGCCCGTGCTGGTATATAAGGAGCCGGAGAAAGGCTCTCACAAATATATCCTTGTGGCCGGCGAAAGAAGGTACCTTGCAAGCAAGGCCTTGAACAAGCCGCACATCCCGGCCAGGATACTCCTCCAGGAGCCGACGGGAATTGAGATCATCGAGATGCAACTCATCGAGAACCTCCAGAGGAAAGACTTAAACCCGGTCGATGAAGCGCTTGGCTACGTCCAATACTATGCGACGCGCATTGACTGCCCGGACCTGCAGTTCGAAAAGATGTCGAGTGATCTTTACACATACACCACCCGTCCCGAGAGCCTGAAAAACGACGTTGCGCTAATAATTAGCGCAATCGAAAAATTGTCTGGAAAATCCATATCTTACGTCAGAAAAGTGATTGGTTTATTGCGGCTTCCTGATGAAGCGATTCTGGCGGTCAAAAGCGGGACATTAGGGGTTACCCAGGCGATCATGCTGGCCGATTATTCGAAGCACCCTAAATTCGACAAGGTCCTTGCCCAGGCGCTTTCCGGCAAGATGACCGTCAAGGCGATCGAGGCCGCATTCAAGCAGAAAACACCGAATAAACCGGTATTCAGCACCTACAAAAAACGCATCGGCCAGTTGTCAAGGGACCTCCAGAAAAACGTCGATGACATCCCGAGGGACTTCGCCGAACAGCTTCTTTCGCAAACTGAAGAACTGTTAAAGACCATCAAATCCATTCTGGAAAGAAAATGACCATCGCCCCGTCATGAAATAAAAACTAAATAAAGACGAAATAAACTTGGAACGCCGTCTTTTTCAGAGAAGGACAGTTTTATTTCGTGTTTATTTCAAAAAAAACTAAATAAACACGAAATAAAAGCTAAATTAACCCATCGGCCGGAGCGTCGCCCATTCGAACAGCTCCTCCGGGAATTCCTGCCGGAAAGTGTCGTAAAACTGGTCTTTTCCCTGGTTCATCTTGATCATTTCCTGTTCGTACAACCTGTCAAACCCCGTCTTTATGCCGCCTATCAGCGCATTCACCTCGCTCTCGTCTGCATAAAGCAGCGGGTGCCCGTTCCAGGCCGGGTCTTTCGCGGCCATTTTAAGCTCACGCGACATAAGCCTGGCGATCTCTACGCCCGAAGTCCTGCCATTATAAAGATCGTAGATCGGCCCGACAGGATATGTGTAACCATCTATTTCCAGGGATGCCTCGCGCACCGAAACGGTCTGTGACCACGAGCTCAGGTTGGGGAAGCTCAGGCTGAATTTGATCTCTCCCCTGTGAACCCCGCCAACGACAACCGGGAAGACATGTTCGGACTTCCCGTAGTTTACGTTCAGGGCCTCTCTTCCCAAACGCCTTGTTTCCTTCAGGAATATTCTCGAGATTTTTGTGATGGAGGAGAAGAGGACATCCTCGTTGGTTTTGACGGGGGCTTTCTTCTTTTCAACTTTCACTTGCCGGACCGTCTTGACGAGATCGTTCATCAAGGTGTCCAGAATGTTCGTCAGAAGTTCCTCTGAAGCCTTTTCAAACCTTGCGTCAAGCTCGTCCATGATCTTGTCCCGCTCGTCCTGGGTGAGGCGTGAAACGCCGTTTGCGGCCTGTTCCCTGAGGATATCTATCAAAATGGCCTGCTTCATCTTCGAAAACACATACAGGTTGTTATCACGGGGGAAACCGGAAGGGGAACAGGCCGAATACCTGAGATCTTCCACTTCTATGGAACATGAAACATCCGGGAAGAACGCCGCGGTTGCTTCCGTGCCGGGGGTGATCATTATGCTGCCCCGATGGTTCAGGGAACCCAGGAAACCGGATCTTACGCTGAGGAGAAACGCGGCAAGATAATCTCTCAAAAAACTCCAGTCAAATAATTTTGGGCGTCTGGCCGTTATTATCTCGGGCGTGCATCCACTCAAGTCCCGGGAATTGACCACATGGAGGCTGAATGAGTCAGTGACCCGGGCCGGAATGTCAAACTTTGACTGGAAAATAGCCTCGACAACCGCGAGTTGTTTTTCTTTTGTGAATTCGGAGATGTCCCCGAGGCGTTGCTGTATGTTCTTGAATTCGCCGGCCAGAAGGCGCGCCCACTTCGTTTGGAGCGGTTTTTCGTCGGCATGGGTTATGCGTTCGAGGGCGCCCGGGGCTTCCACCAGCTGGACGAGGATTTCGTTTTCGCGCAGGAAGGGCAGGGCGGCGAGAATTGTCCCATGTATATGCCGTTCGTTGATCCAGGACTTCGGAGGGGCGGTTTTGTGGATTTGCTCGAGGATCTCGTAAACCGGCAGGTTCTTGTCCTGCAGTTTGTCCAGTATCTGCTCAAGTGTTTTGTAAGTATCGGTGTCTTTTACGGCCGAGGCAGTGATTGAGTGGGGATAGGGCATGAGGGGATAGGGCATTTTGATATGCCCGAATTTTATCTTGTAGTCGGTTTTGAGATTCCAATTCAGTTTAGCCTGCAGAAACAATAACGGGACGAACCGGTTCTCACTGTTGAGAAGCAGGGCTTTCATGATCGTCGATACACTGCGGCGGGTGTTTTCGTGGTTCACCGGGTCCGTCAGAATAGTTATGGACGGGGCGGACTGGACGATCGATTCAAGATCATCCAAAACAGGTCTGGCCAATTTCGAAAAAAGGTCCGGATAGTGAGCGACATTGATGAAGCGCTCCCGATCATCTTCGGCGATGACGACATAAGAGAGGGCCTCGGTAGACGAGTTGTCGTAAACGGTGTAGGCAGCCTGGTTGAAGCCGGTTAATTGTCTCACGGGACGCTTGATTTGGCCGTCATTGAAATTGAAGAGCCAGCTTGAATAGCCCTTACGGAGAAGGGTCGTTAAATGTTTTCTGATGTATTTGTTGAGGATGTGGGCGGCGAACTCCCTTTCCTTGTCATAACTCATTTTCTGCAATCCTGACCTCCATGAGGGAACTGTGCAACTGCGCCTATAAAATAGCACCGGACGGGGGAGGACAGGGGCGTCCCCGGCATTCAAATCCGCAAAAAGGACACGGACGATGCTATTAGCCTACCAACGGATGCCTGTGGAAAGCACGGCGCGCGTCCAGGTTTCTTAACTTTGAAAGGAGGTCAGAATTGCGATACGTACGAGAAAGTCTTCTGCCGGATGAAAAGGTTATTTCCGAGGCCTCGGTGCATTGGTGGGTGTTCGCACCGGGCGCCATGCTTTTATTCCTCGGCGTGCTGTCCCTGCCGCGGGGGCCGGGCGTCGGGGTTGTCCTGATCCTGATCGGGGCGATCCTTGCAGGGAAGGGGTACATCACGAGGATGTCTACTGAACTCGCCCTGACCGACAAGAGGATCATCGCCAAGTTCGGGCTATTCAACCGCAACACCGTCGAACTCATTTACAGGAGCGTCGAGAGCTTCCACGTAAAACAGAGCATCCTTGGCAGGCTGTTCGGTTACGGGACGATCGTCATCCGCGGGACAGGGGGAGGATCTGCGCCGATCCCGATGATCTCCTCGCCGATCGAGTTCAAATCTGACGTTATGATGGCGCTCCAGAAAAGCTCACCAGAAGCCGAAAGATAATCCAAAAGAGAAAAGCTGGAAGTTTCGAACACTGAACAGGGACCCCGGGGGTCCCTGTTTCCCCATTTTGCGTATACTTGGTATACTCGCCCGAGACAAAAAGCGAGTTTCAGAACAATATCAGTGAAGGTCCAGGGGAGAAAACTGATCCTCCCGCCGGGCGGGATGATCAAGCCTTTTTTGTTCCTCGCGGTCAGCTATCCGCTGCTTTTGTTCTTTGAGGAGTTCCGCAACAGCCGCGCTGTCCCCCCTGCTTTCCGCTTCGGCAAGCTTCTCTGTGATCCTTTTAGATCTTTCCATGAAAAATTGGTGCTCGAGATGCTTCACGTAGCCCAGGACAAATTCTTCGGGTTCCTGTGTGTCTTTGTGGACGGTGTCGAAAACAGCGGCGAGAAGAAGTTCTTTCAAATCCTCGTTATCAGGTTGTTCGATAAAATCCCTCTCGAGCTTTTTCCCCTGTTCAAAATACGCGGTCAGCTTTGTAATAATTTCCCTTACCCTGGTGTTTTTGATGTGGAGCAGGGTTTCTTTCCCCTTAAAGTGTTTAAGGAGACCGGGGTGTTCCAGACATGCGTTGATAACCCTTTTCTCGATCCAGGCCATCGATTGGGGCGTATTCGTTTTCAAGTCGGGTCCGGTGACGGTTCTTCTCGCGGCGAAGTGCTGTTCGGCGACGCCTGTCAATTCGGAAAGCCTTATTATGTAGAGTTGCCTTTTGATCGGGTGGGCGATGGAATTGATGTGAGGCGTAACCTGATTGATAAACGCCTGTTTGCCCTGGATGGTCGCCATTGCTTTTCTGTCCGAATAATGATCGAAGTAGTAATCAAGGATCGGTTTCTTGTTCTTTACGATCTCTCCAAGCGCACCGGTGCCTTTTTCGCGGACAAAACTGTCCGGGTCGTGGCCGTCGGGCAGGACAACCATCATGCCGTTCACGTTCATCTGGGCAAAAAGGCCGATCAATCTCAACGCGCTTTTTATCCCGGCGGTGTCGCCGTCCAGCATAAGCGTGATATTCTCGGTATAATTCCTCAGTTTCGATATTTGTCCTTCCGTCACGGACGTGCCCAGCGTGGAGACGACATTTCTGATCCCGGCGGAATACAGGGAAATGAGATCAAAATATCCTTCCACGATAAATGCTTCATCCTGGTCGATGATGTGCTTTTTTGTCTTATCGATACCGAACAGGGAGTTGCGCTTGATAAAAACAGATGATTCCGGGGAGTTCACATATTTCGGGAGCCCGTCCTTTTCCAGGGTCCTCCCGCCGAAGCCGGCGACCCTTTTGTTGACATCGATGATCGGGATCATGACCCGCCCGCCGAACATGTCACAGAAGCTGCTGTCCTTCATACGGACAACACCCGTACTCAGAAAGATATCCGCGGGGATGCCGGAGGCCTTTATGAAGGCGTCCAGCTCGGCATGGAGTTGTTTCCACGATATATCCCGCGGGCCCATGCTGTACCCGAGGCCGAATTCGCTGGCGATATCATCCGTAATGCCGCGTCTTTCAAGATATTCACGTGCCGGCGCGGACCTTGCCAGACGTTTCTGATAAAAACCGCATAACCTGTCGAGCACATCATAATGACACGCCCTTTTACTGTTGGCTCCGCGCTCTGTTGCTATGCCGTATTGCCTTTCCAGGTGGTCGATCGCCTCAACGAAGGTAAGGTTTTCATATTTCATTATGAAATTGATGGCGCTGCCGCCTTCTTTGCAGCCAAAACAGTAGAACATCTGTTTTTCAGGGCTGACCGTGAAAGAAGGTTTTTTCTCGCTGTGAAACGGGCACAGGCCTGTATAGTTCTTGCCCGCCTTCCGCAGTTTCACGTGCCGGGACACAACATCAACGATATTTAGGCTCTGAAGAAGTTCTTCGGTCGACGTTTTCATCCAACCTCTATGAGGGACCCCCGGGGTCCCCGTTTCCCCATTTTGCGGTATGGGCACGTTTTAAACTTGTGCTTTTGGTCGTTTCTGTACATTTCAGGGAATGGGGGCGGGGACCGCGGGCCCGGCTGCCAGTCTTTGGTTTGATATCCTGATCACATCGTCGGCGTAGGCCTTTGCCTGATCGCTGGCTTCATCATAGGCGCATCCTCTGACCGCTTCCCCGCTCTCTTCCCAGGCTACAAGGCACTTTGTCGGCGTGCGGTCTTTGTTCTGCCACCAGTTGCTGGTCGTGGAGTTCGTTGTTCTGCGGCACCCAAGGCAAGTTCCTGTGGGCATATCAAATCCCCTCGGGACCGTTTACGTCCCGGGCCAGGACAGTGAGGATATACTGGTGCAGGGACATGGGTCTGTCATTTTCCTTCAACGTCCGGGAGGCCTTCTCTTTAAGCTCGGCATGAAGCGTCCTCGGGATCCTGAGTAAAAATGTCTTGTCAGTGTCGTACATCTTATTGATATTATTGGTGCTATCTGGCATTATAGGCCTCCTCAAAATCGTCGTTCACGTCGCATTCTTTTACCGCGTCCCAGACAAGCCCGTCGTTCAGGTCTGTTTTCGTTTCCTCTGCAGGTCTTCTATCGCTCTTCCTTGACTTTGTGTCCAGCCGGGAAACACACGCCTTCGTGACGGCATTCGCTGTCCGGATCGGTGTTGTTCAGAACGCATTTGTCCTTACTGTGAGGGCAGGGGACGAAGTGAGGTTCGATGGTTCTATGCGGTTCTCCCCGATCGAGGCATTCCGGGCCGTCTTCGACCCCGGCATCTCTGTCAGGGTCAGGCGGCGTTCCCCCCGCCGGAACTTTTCCGGCCCTTATCCAGTCGTCGAGGTCCATCGTCAAGTAATAGATCTTCCCTGCCTTTTTGTAATAAACGGGCCCACGCTTCTGCACGTGCAGGTTGTTCAGCGCTCCGGGCGTGATTCGCAAATATGCGGCCGCCTCGGCCCGGCTGAGCCATGGCGATTGGGGCGCCTGGCCGGCATCTATTTGCTTGGCGATGGACGCAGGCAGGGGTCTCGGCTTATGGGCTTCGTCGCGTTTTGTATACTTGGAATAGTCCCGCTGTTTTCTTGATATAGCCATGTTTGCCTCTCCTCTCAGGAAATATCCGGTCCCTGGGGTAATTCCGGTTCCGGTTCCCGCGTCAGCCCGAGCAGGAAATTCCTGACCAGCCGGAACTCATTGTTCCGGTAGCTTGAATCGGCATAGATGCGGGTTTCGCCAAGGTTGTGACCATTGAGACGTATGTAGTCCTTGCATCCTTGTTCAGTGAAACAGGCGGTGACAAATTCCCAGCGATCGCGATAGCCGACCTTTTGCCAGGCACCCGTATCCTTCCCACGTTCGTACGCTCTATCAAGGATACGAGCCTGTTTTTTGTCGGCCTCGCAATATTCGTTGGAACTGTCCAGCCAGGCGAAATTCTCGGCATACCCGTTTTTAAAGCCCCAGTCCCTTACTTTTCGCTGGACAACGAATATCGGCTGGTCGGTGATCCGGTTGTCCTGGGTGTGCAATAATTTTGAGATTTCCGTGAGCCCATCCGCCGTCTGCCCGATTTTAGGTCCATTACTCATGCCTTGCTCCTTCTGTGGTATTTTGAAGTGCAAAGCTTCCGTCATCGTATGCCTCGCTATAATCGCTTGCGGTTTTCTCCCAAAAAGGTGTTGTTTCCTTTACGTCATCTGACATATTTGGCATTATTTACCTCCATTTCAGTTCTGAAAAACCCTGTTTACCCACATTCTTCTCTCGCTTTTTCGAAATACGGATCTGTCAGGAATTTTTTGAATGTCAGATCGGGGAAGACATCGCGAGCGTATAGAAACCTCTCGTATCTTTTTTGTCCCGGCGTTCTTGTGTCCTTCGGAAGATGTTCAAAGGCAATCTTGCAGCCCCGATCGGTGACGTAGTAATAAACCGTTTCGGAATTGACGGGGGATTTGCCAGCGCTTGTCATGAGTCCCTTATCGACAAGCGCCTCCAGGTCCTGGATACAATCGCTGTCTGTCCCCGCCGCGTAATAGTTCCGATACGGTTTGTCGTGCCGTTTAGATAAGCCAAGGCTGTGTTGCAGGATATGTATCTGCTCCGGGGTAAGATTATTCATTCTTATCTCCTTGTCCATTGTGCCGCCAAGTTCTCTTTTCCTGCTTGACGAACAACCTGATGTCTTCGCCTTTTATCGTTCCGCCCTCTTCAGGAAGCGTTGCGATGAATTTCCATTTGAATGCCTGGTGCAGGAGCCCGGCCGTTTGCGGATCTGTGAACCGGGCCAGTATATTCAGGGCAAAATCAGCAGGGCCGCTGCCTCCATACCCCCATTCCATGCCCGTGGGGCTGTGCAGGATAATCGACTGCTCGATATTAAAATGCTTTGATCCGTCAGGATCTCTGCGGCATACGACATCGCCGTTGAAGGGAAGGCCGCAATACTGATCAGTTTCGACATTCATGACTAACCCCTTAAATCCATCTGGCAACCGCTTTGTGTGACATTCTGGGCCTGTTCCCATTCCCGAATGAAATGGCTGACGACGGGCAGGGAAAGGATAACTGTGCCTCTTGTATGTAAAGTAGTCGGTGCCGTATTGATCTTATTCAAAAAATGCATCATGGACAGGACAATACGGTCCGCGGAGCTATTCTTCGCATTGCGAACGCCCTCCAGAAAAGCGTCATATTTGGTCTTTGAGTCGATGAACATCGGAATCTTCTCAAGGGCATCGGTTATCTCAAAAAGCTCCTGTTTGCGCGAGAGTATTTGTTCCAGCAACCAGGCATTGAATTCGGCCTCGGGAAGTTCAGGCGGCTCCGGGAACGATTCGAGTAAAACGCCGACTTTTTCCATATAATTCTTACTCATCGATCTTTTCCTCCTTTTTAATTTCCAGCCCCGCGTTTTTCAAAAAGCGGTCGAGCGCCCGCACGACGTCGCTTTGGCATAGGCGAGGGGATTGATGATACCATTCGAGTCATCTTTGTCGCACCATTTCCCCGCGCTGAACATCCTTGATGGTTCGCAGTTCATATTCAGGCATCTTTCACCCCTCCCTTTTCCTTTAAGTGGTCATCCTTCACGTGATCATAAAGAATATTCTCGATCGTGGAAGACAAGGACCGCCTTTCGACTTTTGCGATCTGCTCCAGGGCGCGTTTTAATTCTTCGCTGAGTCTGAAACAGATTACGGCATCCTTTTTCATTTAACTTCCTCCTTCAAGGGCATCGACAATGCCCGCTGCCTGACCGCACAACGGCAACGTAGAATCGCAGACATCCCGGACGAGGCACCCGTCACAGGGATATCCATCCATTTCGCTCCCTTTCGCTATCTCCTTCGCTTTGGCCCACTGGGCGGCTTTGCGTTGGAGTTCAACGAGGGTGGGGGTTCCATCCAGGATGCAGTTCCCTTCCGCGATCCCCGTTCGTCCACATCTGCAGCACATCGCCGATGGTGACAACGTCGTCGATGGGTATGTCGAGGATTTTGTCGGCTAATTCAACAGCCCTATCATGAGCATAATATCCGTAGGCATTTTCAGTTTCGATTATCCTTGCAATCTCTCCCCTAAACACCCCCGGCCTCCTCGATTACGATCTTGCCACCACAGCAGGGGCAGAAGGGTGTATATTGGATGTCAAACGTGATGTCGCGTGTCTCTACCTCTACCATCGTATCTCCCTTGTCGTGTGCTTCTAATACATCGCAGGATCAATTCTTTGGGGTCTGTGATGCATTTTCTTGCTTTGTCGCACCGTTTATCCGTCCCGAATCCCTCAAAAGCGTTCTGGGGGCATTTTAGGGCCCGACCTGTTGTCCTCCAATTCCGTGAACCGAAGGCTTCTTCTGCAAAGGTTCAAAACAATGAAGAGGCCCTTTGGCGTCGCCTCCTTGTACGGTTCGCCAAAAAAGACGCAATTATCATTGCAAGGGCCCTCCCTGTCCGGACAGTCCGCTTCGGCGCCCCGCCCCTTGCGAAAAATGTGCAGTACTCCGCTCCCTGTAATATATCCCTTCAATATTTCGCCCATGATAAGCTCCTTTCTTTGGTTTTATAGATCGGGGAGGGATTCCTGGTCCCATTCCCTCACGAACTCGTCAGTATGGCGCGAAGTGCTCTGTGAATACTGTGAAAATCCCACAACATTGCCCACATCTGTCGCGACCCCGGCCGCTTGCCTCAGTTCCTCTTCCGTGGGCTCCCTCCCGTCGTCCTCCCCATACAGGTTGAAGAACCGGGTGCAGCTGCCCTGGAAACCGAGCTTCACCATTCCCACAGGTCCGTTGCGCTGCTTGCCGATATTGAGCTCGGCTTTGCCGGCCTCGGGGTTGTCGGGGGCAGGGTTGTACACCTCATCGCGGTATAGGAACATAATAACGTCGGCGTCCTGTTCGATGGCGCCGGACTCGCGGATATCTGACAATTGCGGTCTCTTGTCATGGCGCTCCTCAACCTTGCGGTTAAGCTGGGAGAGAGCGACGACGGGGATGTTGAGTTCCTTTGCGAGGGCCTTCAGGAACCGCGAGATCTCGGAGATCTCCTGTTCCCGGCGGTCATTTTCCCGCTTCCCCTTGATGAGCTGAAGATAGTCGATGAAAATGATCCCGACCCCATGTTCCTTCACCATCCGCCTTGCACGGCCACGGAGGTCCAGGATATTGAGGGCAGGGGAGTCGTCAATATAGATCGGAAGGTTCTGAAATTTGAATGTCGATTCCCCGAGCTTTTTCCATTCATCCTCGTTGATATCGCCAATCCTTATCTTGGAGAACGGGATGTCCGATTCCATGGCCAGGAATCTCATCGAAAGCTGTTCCATGGACATCTCGAGTGAGAATATACCGGCCGGTATGTTGTTCTCGGCTGAAACCTGGGCCATGCTCAGGGCGAGCGCGGTCTTGCCCATGGCCGGCCTCGCGGCGATAACGACCATGTCGGACGGCTGAAAACCCGCGGTGAGAAGGTCTAATTTTTCAAACCCTGTGGGCACGCCCGTGACAAGTTTCTGGTTCGTCCACAGCCGTTCGATCCTGGGGACCGCGTCGAGAAGGATATCGTAGACCTTTCTTGCCTTCTTGCGTTCGCGCTGGCCGTCGATCGAGAAGATGAGCATCTCGGCCTTGTCCAGATATTCCTGGGAGGTCATCGTCTGCTCTTCATAGCCCAACACCTGTATCTTGTTCGCGGCGTTGATGACGGACCGCATTGTGGACTTGTCCCTGATGATGTCGGCGTATGCCTCGATATTGGCTGACGTGGGCATGTTGTCGATGAGATGATTGAGATGCGCGGCCCCGCCGATATCGATGAGCTTGCCCATATCGCCGAGATCGGACGAGACGGTCACCAGGTCGATTGGCCTGTCCTTCTCGTAAAGGCCGAGCATCGAGATATATATTGTCCGGTTGATGGCGGAGTAGAAGTCATCCGGCGCCAGGATCCCGGCGATCCGCGCAATGGCGTCGGGATCGATGAGAAGACCGCCGAGGAGAGACTCCTCTGCTTCCACTGAGGAGGGAACGACCCTTGAGGCCTGGTTATGCCGCTGCTTTTCTTGTTTTGCCACTCTTTTCACGAACAAAAAGATCTCCGTATTCTTTCATTCCGTAGTACCCAATTAAAATATCGTCCGCTTTATTATGGTCCTGGCCGATCGGCAGGGCGGCGATCTGGCCGGCGCGGATAACCGACGCGGCTTTGTCGGAGGCGCTTATTCCGGCGCCTTTCAGCATCACCGCTTTCCACGTCCGCGGGTTTACCGGTATATACGGTATGCCCAGTCCGACACATATCCCGCGCAGGAGACCGTAGTTCTCCATGGTGGTGCCGCTGCTCACGACCCCCTGCGTCCTGCCGTTCTTCGAGGGCGGCATTGTCTGCGCGGCCTCAATAACGAGAAGGGAAGGGGAGTGCTCCATCAGGAAGCTCCGGATCGCCTGTTCGTCGAGGAGGGTCTTGGTTTTAGGATTGCCTTTTAGCGTCTTGCCCGATTTTTTGACTTTTATGACCGGCATCTTTTCGACCAGCTGAAGGCTGCCGCCCTTGAATATCGCAAGCGCTCCCTCGAGCCCCGGATCTATGCTGCATAGGATGAAAGGTTTTTTTTCTGGTTTCATGCGAGCCCCCGTGCGGTCTCTTTTATTTTTTATTTAATCCTGCCCAGGCAGGTTGCTGGCTGAAGCGCAGGTGCGGAGCCCTCTGGTACCCCGCGCCTGCACCCGGATCACATATGTCGAAAATTATTTCATGGTCGCCACTCCTTTCTTTGGTTTTATATAGTATATCTTTGAGTTCATAATTAAGTTTAAACTTACTTACTAAGTTTGTCAAGAGAATAACGGCATACTTCCGGTGTTTGGTTTGCCCCAACTGATGCAAGCCACGCGCTTCAGCGGCCGTGAACGGTCGGTAACAAATATTGGTTTAAAAGGAGAAATTGGCGCCGGGGGGGATATTCGAGATATCTTCGTCTGTCTCGGCATTATCCGGTCCGGGGATGGCCGGGGCAGGGGGCGGGTTCGAATATACGCCCGACTTCAGGTTGTCGTAAATGACGAGGAAGCGTTCCAGGAGCGGCACATCGTCCGTGATATACGCGGGATCGAGAAAAGGTTCGACAAGCTCGCGCTCGTCGGGGGGCAGGGAGGCCCCGTTGCCGGTCTTCCGGAAGATGGCCTTCGCAAGTGCCGTGATGTCTATCTTTTCCCGCTGCACATCCACCACCTTGATGTCGGTTATTTTGAAATTTATGGCCGGGAAGGCGGGTTTCTTAATGTGCATTCATTATCTCCAGGCGTATCGATCTTCGGACCGCAAAGGGGGCGACGTCGAGCCGCCCCCTTATTATTCCTCAATTCGGGACACATTTTCAACTTCATCACGGGGAACTCATGCCGATACCTTCGTCATCGATTATTTCCCGCTGGCCGACGGGAAAACGTTCGATATGGCTGACAAGGGGTTTGCCGAACAGATTAAGGACATTTTGAACCTTGACGTCCTTGATGTCTTTAAGCTGCATCCTTGCAAGGTTCTCGGCAACCCCGCTATCTTTCACGTAAGTGTTTGCCCAGCCGAAGAGCTTCGCCACCGCCGCGTCTCTCCCCTGGGTAGTGGCGGCCCTCTCCAAGTCGTCAAAAAAACCTTTAGGGCAGGCGACCGTAATGCTTACATCGGTCATTCTGCCTTTGATAAGGCCGTCAGGCGTGCCGCTTTTACCGGGGATGGTTCCCGTAAAATCGTACTCCAGAATGATCTTTACTCTTTCATATTCCATCTTCTTGCCCTCCTGCGCGGGTGTTTTATGTCAAATAGCGGCCCCTTAAGGTTATGGGGAAGGGGAGTTTGAAACATGGTTGTCAGGGGAAGGCCAAAAGGCCTCGACGTCATTTCTGTCGAACCGCGTGAGATCGCCCCAGGGCGGGCTGTTAGACCTGTCCTTGTTGTTGTAGACCCAGAGAACGGGGTAGGGAGGTTCCTTCTCGGGAAACGGCGCGTACCCGTCGGTAAGATAAACTACAACGTCGGGTTGATTGCCCGGGTCCTCGGCGATCCGGGCGAAAGGCACGCGGAAATCGGTCCCCCCGCGTCCCATGATGGACCGGTTCTGTTCAGGAAAGCGTTCTCCGCCTTCGAGTGTGAGATCCTTGGTTATGTTGGTATCGCATTCCATGTAGCGGATACGGCCGATCGGAAGCCGCGAGAGAATCTCGTCCAGGATCCCGCAGAAAAACCCGGCGTCTTCGTTGGTGACGCTTCCAGATGTGTCCATAATGACACCGACATTGAGGTTTTCGTTTATCTTGCTCGGCCAGTACTGCCCCGTCGTTGCAAGCCAGCGTTTATTGGGACGGTTCCAGTTGGACCTGTCTGTGAGTCTCCGCGTGATATGGTTGCTCAGTTTCTCGATAACGTTGGTCCTCACCCTCTTGATGCTGTTGATGACCTCAACCAGCTCGCCGGCCATACTGCCGGGCTGTTTACTGCTTTCCCGGTGCATCTCGGCGATCTGTTTTTGCGTCATCGCGTCGATAAACCGGCGTTTCCATTCTTCGGCCAGGCTGTCTTCCCCGCCGGGTGATCCAGCCTCTGTGCTTTCACCGTCTTGCTGCGGATCCTTGCCCTGCCCACCGGCGAAATCCATGTGCTTGTCGATAAGTTTCCCGCCTCCCAGGAACTTCTCCAACTGCTTCATGGCTTTGTCTTTCATGGCCGCAAATTTCTCGTAGATCTCTTCGGCGCACAGCCCGTGGAATTCCTCCTTGTAGAGCCAATTCTTCCCGAGTGTGAAACCCTCGTCGACAAGGACTGCGTTTGTCGCATAGTCACACGCGTAGTTCCAGAGCATCATGTCCCGGGCGCCGGGCTTTCCCTTACGGCTCACGTGGGTATGCCGGAGCATGTTGTGATAGGTCTCGTGTGCTATGATGGCGATGAGTTCCTTGTGACCGGAGATATGCCCGGCTTGCAAGATGTCGGGATGATAAAAAATATGTATCCCGTCTGTGGCCATCGTGGGGACGCCGTTCGATGTACAGTTCGGGTCTTCCTTGAAATCGAGGTACATGGCGGCCGAACCGATGTGCGGTGCGGCGGTGATGAGCGACACACGGGCGGCAATGAGGCCCCTGACGAGCGCGTCATCGCGCGCGGGATCACTGACGGCGTCTTTCATCGCCTGTTTTACCGAACTGAAATCCAGGGCCATAGTCTGTCTCCTTGGGGTTTTTCTGCGTTTCTCTGAATGTTAAATAGCGTTGGAACGGGGAAGGAGGGACTGGTTAATTTGGCAGGTTCGGCTGGCGGGCATCAACCGGGGTTGAAGAAGGATCTCAATAATCGTAGCAATCGGCGTTCTTGCAGCACCACACCTGGGCGATGACCCTCACATGGCTGCTATCGGCGTAGTAGGCCCCATTCTCAATTCTTATTTCTGCAAGTACCTGCCAGTATGTGTCGTGGTCTGCCGCATACGCGTTCACGGCGGTGATCCCGTAAAGATGGCCGCTCGCGCCTTGTCCAAGCATGTGGACCGGATATACAAATATCTGCGGGAGGGGAGACGAGGCCGGGCAGACGGGCTTGGGAATGCTATCCCCGTGCCACGTAACCTTGCTGTGCTTTAATGCGTTCGCCTGTGTCGACCCCGAAGCGGTCGGGATTATATAGACCGCTTCGGCATTAACGGTCCGGGAGAGAGGGGCGAGGAGAAAAGCCAGAATTGTGAGACCGCACAGGCAGGCAAAATATTTTTTCTTTAATGGTCCTGAATTATTCAACATATTTCCTACTTGACGCAAATGTAGCCGTAGAACCATTCATCGGGCCAGCAGCCGCCCCATTCACTGTTTGAACACCCGCCAGCCTTGGCGAGGCCAGTCATCGAATGGGAGGCCCAATATCCGCCCGGGCAGGAACACCACCCGGTTTGTGGATTGCCGGCATAACAAGCTCCATTCGAGTGCTTAAAAAAGTGGCCCCCGAAAGACGGCCCGGTGCCGTCCCCGGGTTTGGTCGAGTAACCGCTTATCCCCCAACTCGCATTGGCCGTGGAATCGGCAAAGACCTGGGGCGACCAGACCAGAACCGTTGTGAGGATAAAAATGGCGGTTACGAAGCCGGCGGCGAGAAGCCTGCTGCTTTTTCCTGCACTCATCGTCTTAAACCTCCTTTTACTATGACAAGGCCCCCTCGGGGCTATCTAACTGTATAATTTTTCTTAAACTTTATCGCCGAATAGACAACGTTGTCAACATACTGGTTATACTCGCCTTTTGTTGAAGAGGGCGACGCTCCGAGATACATGAGAAGAGCCCGCCTGAGATTGTTGTTCGACTTGTTTAGATACAGCCGGAGGATCCCCGTGCCGACGGCCAGGTTCTTGTGCAGGGTATGCGCATCCTGTTGCGAGTTGAAGTAGCGCCCCCACGTCGGATAATGGACCTGCATGAGGCCGCGTGCGTTTTTGTTACTGAGCGCCCGGGGATTGTATCCGCTCTCGATCTTCATGATCCCCATGAGGAGACTCAGAAAATTGAGGCGGTGTTCTGCCGACCTGTACCTAAAATTGTCGTGGACGTGGTCCGTTATCGCTTTCGCGACTATCACGGAAACAAGTCCGTGTTGTTTTCTGTTCTCTTTCCTGATGTGCGTCGCGACGTTTATGAAATCCTGGTATTTCTCGGGGTCGGTTTTTTTCATCTGCTCCGCCTCCGCGATAATGCGTTGCCGCATCTGTGTGTCGCCGGCTGCGGCGGTGGGGGTTGTTTTCCCCCACGCCGCAGATGCGACCGAGAGGATAATGAGGATAAGCAAGCAGCGCAAGAAAACATCTTTATATCCCACCTTCCCCATCTGGTCCGGAATGAACGGACGGGTTGTGGTCTTCGGCTTCGAGAACATATTCTTTAAATAGCACCATAAAACAATTTATTTCGGATCAGGAAAATCTTACATAGCTGCTGTTTTCGACCGCGAATTTCTTGTACGCGGCTTCTTTTGTAATATGGCTCCAGACTTGGGGCATTGCGCCACAGTCACGGAATGACTTGATCGCGAACTCCTTCGGTATCGCCTCGAGGAACTCGATGTAGTTTTTGATGACCTCAGGGTTCTTGTGCAGGGACGGTTCCCTGAGATACGCGACCATGGATGTCAGAAGGGCCCAAATAACCGCATTGTCTTTCTTCCCGGGGCGCTTGTCTTCGGGAATCGAGTTTATGCCGCTCTCGAGGATGTCCCGGGCGCTCGGGAGACGTTCGTATATTTTCGAGAAATGCGCGAAATCAACGCCGGCGCCTTTGCCTACTGCGCCGCCAACAAGAAACATGATCTCCTTGAAATTCTTGTCGGATATGTCGATCGTCCCGTCATCCTTTCCAAATTTCATCTTTTTTATGGCATCTGACGCCATGACCCAGGTCCTCGGTGACGGCCAGGCATTTTCCGTTCTTGCGTAGGTCATGTCGTGAATATACGCAGGATTCATCTTGAGAAAGGCGATGATCGAGGGGTGCACATCATTCTTGTATTGCCAGGTAAACAGATCCTGACGGGCATCGTCTGTGCACGGGGGGTTTATCGTAAAATGATAAATCCTGTTCTTCAGAGGCTCGGGAAGGTCCCGGATAAGCCCCGGCGCGTCCTCGGGCCTGTTCCCGGCCAGGACTATACGCCAGCCCGGGGGAAGAGTGTACCCGCCGATCTTTTTTTCGGTCAGAAGCTGATAGCCGGCCTTCATGACGTCGATCGATGCGAGGTTTACCTCATCGAGAAAGAGGATCCCCGTCTCTCCGTGGATCTCGGGGATGGGGAGGACGTTCTTGAACGGGACGAAATCCGCGTATCCCTCGCCGTCCAGTTTCGGAAAACCCCTGAGGTCGATGGAATCCAGCTGCGAAAGCCGCGTATCGAGGAACCCTATATTTTCTTCTTCGGTGAACTCTTTGATCGAGATGCTCTTGCCGATGCCGGGGGCGCCCCAGATCATGATGTTGAGGGCCTGCGGGTCGTCCTGGGTGGCCTTTATCAGCTTCTTTATGTAACGCAGGTTTTTGAACTCTTCAAAATCGTATTTCGCTTCCGACATTTTCTCCTCCGTATTTGGTTTCTATGAAATAAATAGCAACTGACGCGGAAGCAGGATAAAAATAACCGGCCGTGGCCGGACATATAAGTCTGTGCGGTTTGAGGGTTGACGAAGGTTTTTGCGAGCGGGGGCGGCTTTTATGGGGCCGGAGAATGATAGCAGTCTTCAAGTTCCTCGAGCTTGTTTTCATTTATGCGGGAGACGACAAGCTGTGAAAGCGTCTTGAAGAGCTTGAAGAGTTTTGCGGGATTCACGCCTTCAGCGGCATCGGCGTGCGTTTGTCTGGAGACCGGGTTTGTCCGTTCATAGTGTCTCTTCAGAAGATTGATCATCATTATCTCCCCCCGGGTGTCTGTAAGGGCCTCCCCGCCGTACTGGAGCAGATATTCGGCAGAGCGCCGCACGCCCGGCGAGATCTTTAGCCTGCTCCGTTCATCGAGGTCACGGATGATGTATTTGACCGCTTCGGGTTCCATGGCGCCACCAATATCCCCCGACACGCAGATCAGGTCCAGTTTTTCATTGATGATGTCCAGGATCCCGGTGTCGTTCTGCAGATGTTTTTCCCGGATAATGGTTTTTGTTTCCTCCATATTGTGGAGAAAAACTTCTCTTCGGCCGCCAATCCAGTAATCCATGGCCTCCGTATACAGGGAATCGAACTCTTTAAGGTTAAGTGAGTCGGTAAGCGTCGAGTCGTAAATATCCTTGAAATCCTTCGGGTAGCCCCTGGCCGTTTTTGAGATGGCGATATCAACCGGCGAGAGAGTGAAAAGATCTATATTGCCGAAGGAGCTGACCGGAATAACCCTTTCCATGTAATCCGGGTGCAGGTATGCGATGGCATCGGTGACCACATGCAGCTCTTCCATAACATCACCAAGGCCGTGGAGACCTTCGGTGTGTATGGCGTCGATGTCCATCGTCCATCTTTTGCCCTTGTGGCCAAGCATTACGGCGGCCCCGCCAAGGAGGACAAGGGTGATCGGGCGGGGAGGGGGGTTCGGGGACCGGGCGAGCTTGCGACTCGCATTTTTCACGCATTCGATAATGTCCGACGCATATTTTAACATTCCAGGTCCTTTCCCTGTTTGGATGTTATCACAGCACATTGGGGTTTACAATATCAGGCGGCCGGTCCTGATGTTTCAAACCCCGGGGTCGAAATACCGTCCGGCTGCTTTTCCCGGGTTTTCAGCGCGGCCTCTTTTTCTTCGATCTCGTGAAAGGTCTTTGTCAATTCGGCCCCCTTTACTTGTTGGTTCTTCTCCAGTGCAAGACCCTCGTCCGCGATCTTGATGAGGACCTCTCCGTGACATCTCCTGGGCGCACACCAGCAGCCCAGCACCTTGCCCGGAATTTCCTTTCTGATTTTTTCCATCAGGTCGGGGCTGGAACGCACGTATTCTTCATATTTCTCGATAACCTCGTCCCGGGTCCCATCCTTGCCCACCACGAACGGATTGCCGAAGGGGCCGGGACGGCCGATGTAAATATCGTATTTCGCCTTCTTCCAGTGGACTATGCGGGGAGGCGGCTTCTCAAACCCGGGAAGAAAAGACTCGTTATTCTTCATATCGTCGGCCATGTTTTTATTCCTTCATGCCTCGTATTTGCATCGGGACATCGTCTTCAGGAATGAAATCGTCATCGAACGAATACGGCTTTGAGCCTGTATTCACCGGGCGGGCGCTGCCGGCGGGGTGTTCGCCCGGAGAGGACTGCCCGCGCCTCGATCCGTCTGGCATCATCTTGATGTCGGATGCCACGATCTCGTACGTTTTTCGCTTGTTGCCCTCTTTGTCGGCCCACTCGCGGGACTGGATCTTGCCGTCGACATAGACGAGGCGGCCCTTTTTCATGTATTCCCCGACAATCTCGGCCAGCTTCCGCCATGCGACGATCGAATGCCACTCGCTCTTTTCCTGCTTCTGGCCGGACTTGTCCTTGTATATCTCGGACGTGACCATCCTGAAAGTGGCAACAGGGGTTCCATCAGCGGTGTATCTCAGTTCGGGATCGGCCCCGAGTCTTCCGATGAGCATTACCTTGTTCAGATTCGACATGCTTCCTCCAAGTTTGATTTGGCCTGATACTTAATCAATAGCAAACCCGGCAAGAGTTTTCCGACCTCCCCTGCGAAGAAAACCCACGATCTTCAGCCGTGGGAGTATATCAAAAAAGAGACCGCGAAGCTACGCATTGGGCCCCGCCGTGCAATAATCCTCGAACAGATCCTCGCCGAAGTCGGTCTGCAATATCTGTGAAAAATGTTCCGCTTCCGCTACGGCGGCTCGCTGAAGGTTGTCCATATAGGCCTCAAACGTCTTATGGACCGTTTGCAGTATTTCTTTCCGCCGGTACAC
>Ga0172382_10003437_pt1 | contig 25093 bp, 25 predicted proteins | sample Leawel138RmetaG_FD_122245 | JGI IMG/M metagenome (GOLD analysis project Ga0172382, IMG submission 122245) | Leachate microbial communities from a municipal landfill in Southern Ontario, Canada - Leachate well 138R metaG | ecosystem: Engineered > Solid waste > Landfill > Unclassified | place...
CACCACCGCAGGTCGATCAATGGTGCGAACTGTTGCTCGTCGACGTCGATCGCGCTCACAGCTCTAGATTCTGGCACTCATGTCACTTATAGGCAATGTCGGGTAGGCGTTAGTTGAGGGGATTGCGCGGTTTTCCCCTCCTTGATCCGCAGCGATATCTAACATTAGTGTCACTAGTGGTCGAGTCCGCCAAGAGGCGATCGACAAAGGACAGCCGAGGAGAGCACATGACGGACCGCACCCCGCTGAGAGTCGGCATCATCGGTGTGGGGTGGGGCGCGCACGTACAGGTGCCAGGTTTCCGGGCGGCGGCGGGCTTCGAGCCCGTTGCGCTCTGCGCCCGCACCCCGGATCGTCTGGAGCGCGTCTCGGCCAAGCTCGGGATCGAGGAGACGTCGACAGACTGGGAGTCATTCGTCCAGCGTGACGACCTCGACGTGATCTCCGTCGCTACGCCGACGGTGCTGCACCGCGACATGACGCTGGCCGCCCTCGCCGCGGGCAAACCCGTGCTGTGCGAGAAGCCGCTTGCCGGCGACCCGGAGGCGGCCCGCGAGATGGTGCGTGCCGCCGCGGCAGCCGGCGTACCCACGGCATGCTGCTTTGAAAATCGCTGGAATCCGGACTGGCTCGCTGTTGCTGATCGGGTGCGTTCGGGGTTCCTCGGTGACCAGTACCTGGCACGGGTGAGCCGCAGCGCGTCTTACTGGCACCCGAGCCATCCGCCGCAGGCGCGCTGGATGTATGACCGGGAACAGGGTGGCGGCTACCTCGCCGGGATGCTGGTGCACGACCTCGACTTCGTGTGCAGCCTGTTCGGTGCGCCCGAGGAAGTATGTGCCGAGGTCACCGTCAGCGACCCCGTCCGTCACCTCGCCGACGGCGAGACCTTGCGAATCACCGCAGATGACACCGCAGCTGTGCTCATGCGGATGCCGTCCGGAATGACTGCGGTGCTCAGTGTCTCGGTGATGGGTGCGCATGCCGACCACTACCGCCTCGAGGTGTTCGGCTCCGAAGGCACCATCATCGGGGACGGCGATCTTCGATCGGCACGGTACTCGGCGGGTCTGGCCACCGATGACGGATTGACCCCGCTGCAGGTGGATGAGCGTGAACCCGCCCACCCGGACCAGCTGCCCACCGGCCTGGCCGGCCATGCCAGTCGGGCGATGGCGCTCATGCTCGAGGACTGGCTGCCCGCCTTCGACGGCGAGCCCAGTACCGCAGCCACGTTCGAGGACGGTCTGGTGTCACTCGCGGTGATCGACGCAGCGCACCGCTCCGCCCAGGGCGGTGGATGGGAACCGGTACACGCAAAGGCGTGAGCGGTTCAGCCCAGCGCGGCCTCGGCGGGCGGATAGATGAGCACGCCACGGATATTGGCACCGGCATGCATGTCGGCGTAGCCGTCGTTGACCTTCGCCAGGGGATAGGTGCGGGTGACCATCGCATCCAGGTCGACCTGTCCGGCACTGGAGAGCTCCAGGATCTTCGGGATGTCCGCCCGTGGATTGCCCGAGCCGTATAGGGTTCCGACGATCTGCTTCTCGGTGAGCGTGAGATCCATCAGGTTCGCTCGGATCTCGCGTTCCAACATCGGGTGGATATTGGTGACCACCAGCTTGCCGCGTTTGGCCGTCATTGCCAGCGCCTGCCCGATGAGTTGACCATCACCGACGCCCATCGCGCAGATGAACTTGTCCACCCCGCGGTCCCAAGTCGCCTCGGCAACAACATTTTTCGCCTCTTTCCAATCCGCTGCCGTGTGGGTGGCGCCCATCTTGAGCGCCTCCTCCCGCTTGTACTCCGACGGGTCGATGACGGTGATCGTGCGGGCGCCGGCCAGCCGTGCACCTTGCACTGCCGCGGCGCCGATGCCACCGACGCCCGCAACAGCAATCGTGTCACCCGGTCGGACGTCGGCGGCATAGACAGACGATCCCCATCCCGTGATGAAGCCGCAGCCCAGCAGGCACGCCCGGTCCAGCCGGTAGTGGTCCGGGATCTTGACGCAACTCGCCTCGTGAACGACGGTGTGGTGCGCGAACGATCCGACACCACAAGCCAGTGCGAGATCCTCGCCGTTGAGGCGGTGGCGTGCGGTTCCGTCGTGAATCTGCATGCCCGAGTAGATCTTTGCGCCAAGGTCGCAGAGGCTTTGATGGCCCGTTGAGCACGACGGGCACCGGCCGCAGGACGGGATGAAGCTGAACACGACGTGGTCGCCGGGGGCGAGCCAGGACACGTGGTCGCCGACCGCCTTGACGACGCCCGCACCCTCGTGACCGCCGATGCAGGGCAGCCGGATCGGCATGTCGCCGGTGACGAGATGGTCGTCGGAATGGCACATACCCGAGGCATGCAGCTCGACGAGTACCTCAGTCGCCCTCGGCGGGTCCAGTTCGATGGTCTCGATCGACCATGGCGTGTTGCGCTCAAACAGCACGGCGGCCTGTGTCTGCATTCCGTGATTTCCTTCCGGCCTAACGGATGATGGCTTGATATTCGACGAAGCCCGCGAGGCCCTCGGGGCCGCCCTCGCGACCGATGCCTGATTGCTTGAATCCGCCGAACGGACTGCCGAAATCGAGGACCGCGGTCGAGTTCACCGCCACCGAGCCGACCTGAAGTCGTGCTGCCACCTCAGCGGCCCGTTGCTCGTCGGCCGACCAGACCGCGCCCACCAAGCCGTAGCGGGAATCGTTGGCAATGCTGACCGCATCTTCTGCGTCCGGTTCGCTGTCGTCGTACGCTATGACGACGGCCACCGGACCGAAGACCTCCTCGCGAGCGATCTCCATGTCGTTGGTCGCCGCCACCAGCGCGGGCGCGACGAACCATCCTGGCAGGTTCGGTCGTTCGCCGCCGACGAGCACGGTGGCTCCTTCGTCCCGTGCCCGCCGCAGGAACCCTTCCGCCTTGTCGCGAGCGGCTTCGTTGATCAGTGGACCGATATCGGTGGATCTGTCCGCGGGGTCTCCGACGGTCAGCGCTTCGACGGCCACCTGGAGCGCACTCACGAACTCGTCGTATCGGCTGCGGGGCAATAGGATACGCGTCAGCGCGGCACACAACTGACCGTTGTTGCCCATCACGCCGCCGACCAGACCCTTGACCGTCCGTTCCAGCGGCGCGTCGGGCAGCACGATGGCCGCCGACTTGCCTCCGAGTTCGGTGCTGCAGCGTCGCACTCTGGTGCCACACGCCGCGCCTATCTTGGCGCCCACCGTCGTAGATCCGGTGAAGCTGATTTTGTCGACCCCCGGATGCTCGACGAGCAGCTCGCCGGTCGAGGTGCCTCCGTTGACGACGTTGACCACACCGTCAGGGATGCCGGCCTGCTCGATCGCCTCCATCAGCACGCCGAAGGCCAGTGGTGCGTCCGGAGCGGGTTTGAGCACCACCGTGCAGCCGGCCGCCAAGGCGGGGCCGAGTTTGAGAGCGGCGATGAACAGCGGGGTGTTCCACGGGACGATCGCCCCCACGACACCGACGGGCACCTGGCGTACCTCCACGGTTCCACCCGTCATCGAGGGGCGGGTGGCGGTGAACGGATACTCGGGTGCGATCGCGGCATAGGCCTTCAATACGCCGGTGGCGGTGAGGACCTGCCCGAAGGTGCTCCACGACCGCGGCGAGCCGATCTCCGCCGTGGCCAGATCGGCCAGTTCGCCCTTGCGGGCAGTCAACGCGTCGGCGAGCCTGCCCAGCGCGGCGCCCCGGTCGGCGGGGGAGACCTGCCTCCACGTCGCCAGCGCTGCACGCGCGGCGGCGACAGCGGCATCAACCTCTTCGGCGCCCGCCACGCCGATCGCACCCACCACTTGGCCCGTAGCCGGTGACGTCACCTCCACAGTTTCCGCGAGTGCACCTGCAGCCCACTTTCCCGCTACGTAGCTCGCCGCCAACTCGACCATGGGCACCGATTCTGGCAGCAATGTCATTTTCAGACAAGCGGTTCATTGGGGATGATGGGAGATCAACCTACCCGTGGAGAAGATCTTCTGACACTATTGGTCACTATGACCGCTATGCCTGACAGTGATACCGATGGGACCGAGGGCCGCCCGTGGGAAGTGGTTGTGGAGCGGGGCAAGATCGCGGAGTTCGCCGAGGCCATGCTCTCCGACAACCCAGACTTCCACGGACCCGGCGCGATCGTGCCACCGACCTTCCTCACCACCGCCGCCCGCTGGGCGCCGCCCGGCGTGCGCGTCAATGTGGGGTTCGATCGAAAGCGACTGCTTCACGGCGAGCAGGAGTACACCTTCCACGGCGAGGTGCCCACCGCCGGCGCGGTCCTGACCGCGCGGGAGCGTCTCGTCGAGCGATTCTCCAAACCGGGTAAGCGGGGCGGCACCATGCAGTTCGCCACCGTCGTCACCGAATACCGCGACCCACAAGGAGCACTCGTGGCGGAGGCCAGGGCGACCTTCATCGAGACGGCCGCGAAGTGAGCGCCGCACTGCAGGTGGAAACGCAGGCGCCGGCACGAGAGTTCGGGCCGCTCACCCGTCAGATGTTCGTCCGCTACGCCGGGGCGTCCGGCGACCTCAACCCGATGCACTACGACGACGAACTCGCTCGCTCGGCGGGGTATCCCTCGGTGTTCGGGCAGGGGATGTTCTCCGCGGCCCTGCTGGCTGGATTCGCCTCCGATTGGCTTGGGGCAGGCAACGTGCGCCGATTCGGGGTGCGTTTCCGTGAACAGGTGTGGCCCGGTGACGTGCTCACCTGCTCGGGGACGATCGTTGACGTCACCGAGGAGCCGGGCGCGGACCGGGTGACAGTGGAGTTGGCGGCCACCCGCCAAACGGGCGGGGTGGCTGTGACCGGCTCGGCGGAGTTCCTGATTCCGCGAAACACGACAGCGAGCGGCGCCGTCAGCCCAGCCAGACCATAGGCTGGACGCATCATGTCCGAAGCATCGATCGTCCGCCGGGCCAGCTACGGCCCATCGAGTCCTGCCATCGGTGCCCGTGGTGCCAGTACCCGCACCCGGATCACCGAGGTCTCGCTGGAGTTGTTCGGACGGCTCGGATACTTCGACACGTCGGTCGATGCGATCGCCAAGGCGGCGGGAGTGTCGCGGGCCACGCTCTACCAGTACTTCAGGGGCAAGGACGAGATCTTCCTCGAGTTGCTCAACGAATGCGGTAGCGCGCTGTTCCGGGTGGCGCGGCGCATCGGTCCTCTCGGGCCGGACGAGGTCGGCTTCGACAACCTCAATTGGTGGTTGGGCGAGTGGAGTTGGGTGTTCGAGAAGTACTCAACGATGTTCGTCCAGTGGACGGCGATCGCCTCGTCGGACGCGAACGTCCGGCCCGAAATCGCCCGCTTCGTCCGCAGCTACAACCACCGGGTGGCCGAACGCCTCGCCGCCTCGGGTGTGACAGGGATCGATCCTGAGATCGCGGCCATGACGATGACCGCCCTCGTGCACCGCATCAACCTGTTCGTCCACACCGACGGCGCCTACGGCCGCAGCGCCAAGGATGCCGTCGACACTTTGTCGGTGTTCCTGCAGTTGGTGCTGTTTCCCGACACCCCCGCCGCTGTGTTGACCTCGCTACGGCTGCGCGCCAGCAACGACCCCGCCGCCGAGGTGGATGCGGTGGAGGTTCCTGAGGAACCGAACGTCGCGGGACTGTCCATCAGCGAGCGCACCGCCCACCTCAGCAAGCGGGCGGTGGCCACCGTGACCGCGCTGGCCGACGCGGGCGCCGCGCAGTTCCGGGCCCGCGGATATCGCAGTACCAGCGTCGACGACATCGTGGAGGCCGCGGCCGTGGCGCGGGGCACCTTCTACAAGTACTTCAGCGACAAGCAGGATCTGCTAGCGGCCATCGCCAGCGAAATCTACGGTGCCGCAATGGCATTCGCGGACCGGATCGCCCTGCTGGATCCCGTCGCCGACGAATCCACGCTTCAGCACTGGCTGGCCACCTACGTCGAGTTCTACGACAGGTATTCCGGTTGCATCGACGTGTGGGCCGACGACGCCACCGACGACGCCACCATCCTCGGCATCGGCGAGCACGGTCAGGTGCTCATGGACCTCGGTGCGGCACGGATGCTGATCCGGCGACCGGGTGTCTACCCGTTCGACCCCGTGGTCTCCGCGCTGATCGTGCGCGCGCTGGTCACGCGGGTGCCGCAGGCCACTCTGGATCTGCCCGACCCCGTCGACGACGACGAGATCGTCACCTTGCTGATGACTTGTATCAAGCGGGGCTTCTTCGGGCGCTCGACCTAGCCGGACGTCACTCCCGCATCGAAGAGGCCGTCGATCGCTTCGGGCGAAAACCCAAGTTCCCGCAGGATCGTTCTGCTGTGCGCGCCCAGGGCGGGCACGTCACCCATCGAAGGCTCGACGCCACCGAGTGCAACCGGCGGCGCCAACGCGTCTGCATCCCCGCCCGGGGTGCGTACCGTGCGCCAGCGGTCACGGCCGGTCAGCACCGGATGGTGCGCCAGTTGCTCGACGTCGTTCATCCGCGCGTGGGCGACACCGGCGAGCCGCAGGCGCTGCTCGAAGGCGTCGGTGCGTATGCCCCCGGCCGTCGCGCTGATGATCGGCTCGAGTTCGTTGCGGTGTGCGACCCGGTCGGGATTCGTCGCGAACCGGGAGTCGGTGATCAACTCGGGCGCTTCCAATACGACTTCGCAGAAGCGCTGCCATTCGGGCGTATTCTGCACCGCCAGCAACACCGTGTCGCCATCACGGGAAATGAACGGCCCGTACGGCGCAATCGTCGGGTGGCGCGCTCCCGTGAGTAGAGGTGGAGTGCCTCCGTAGCGGCCGTAGTAGAGGGGCTGTGACATCCACTCCACGAGCGCGTCGAACAGCGACACCGACACCGGCCGAACCACGCCGGTCATTGCCCGCGTGTAGAGCGCGGTGAGGATGCCCGAAAAGGTGAACATCCCGGCGGCGATGTCGGCGATGGATACACCGGTGCGCGCCACGTTGCCGGGCGAACCTGTCACGGACAACAGTCCGGCTTCGGCCTGGATCAACAGGTCATAGGCCTTGCGGTCTGCCCATGGGCCGTCTTTCCCGTAGCCACTGATGGTCGCGGTGATGATCCTTGGATGCGAGGCCGCGACCGCATCGGCGTCGAGTCCCATGCGGGCGGCCGCGCCCGGCCCGAGATTGTGGACGAGCACGTCGGCCGTCTCCAGAAGCTGGTGCACGATGGCCAGCCCGTCTGGGTGCTTGAGATCGACGGCCAGCGACTCCTTGCCGCGGTTGAGCCAGAAGAAATAGCTCGATTCGCCTCGGACGGTGTGGTCGTAGCCGCGGGCGAAGTCGCCGCCAGGGGGCCGTTCGACTTTCACGACACGTGCGCCGAGGTCAGCGAGCTGTCGGGTCGCGTACGGCGCGGCCACGGCCTGCTCGAGGCTCACGACGCTGATGCCCGAGAGCGGCTCCTGCTCCGGCGCGGAGATACTCACGGTGCGATACTCCCATGCGGTATGACGTTGATGTCAGATTAACAATGCCACAGACCGCGTATTAGATCGTCTGGGCCTATGGCTGCGATATTAAATATGCACAATCTGTCAGATTATCGCTAGGGTTGGGATCGTGGAGCACGCCGTTTCGTCAGGTCCGCTGTCTGGGATCCGCGTGGTCGAACTGGCGGGTATGGGTCCCGGTCCGCATGCCGCCATGATGCTGGCCGACCTCGGCGCAGAGGTGACCCGTGTGCAGCGACCCGGGGGCGCGGTCGCGGGCCACCGCGGCAGGCGAATCGTGGCCGCGGACCTGAAGAATCCAGACGAACTCGCCGCCGTGCGTGAACTCATCGACAGAGCCGACGTTCTCCTCGAGGGGTTCCGCCCTGGGGTCACCGAGCGGCTCGGCCTGGGTCCAGACGAGTGCGCACAGCTCAACCCGCGTCTGATCTACGCCCGGGTCACGGGGTGGGGGCAGACTGGTCCCCGCGCCCAGCAGGCCGGGCACGACATCAACTACATCGGTCTCACCGGCTTGCTGCACGCTATGGGTGCCCCGGACCGGCCGCCACCGCCGCCGCTCAACCTCGTCGGTGACTACGGAGGGGGCTCGCTGTTCGCGGTCGTCGGCGTGCTCGCCGCCCTGATCGAGCGCCAGAATTCCGGGCGCGGGCAGGTGATCGACGCCGCCATAGTCAACGGAGCTTCGATGCTGGGCCACGTGGTGTGGTCGATGCTGGCCGACGGACGGTGGTCGGATGAGCGGGGAGCCAATGCATTTGACGGCTCGGCGCCGTTCTACAGCACCTACGAGTGCGCCGACGGCCGTTACGTGGCGGTCGGCGCACTGGAGCCGGCGTTCTATGCCGAGTTGCTTCGACTGCTGGCCATCGATCCAACCACTCTTGGTCCGCAACGTGACCCCGCGGGTTGGCCGGCGATGCGGCGGGTGCTGTCCGAGCGGTTCGGTGCGCATCCCCGCGACCACTGGTCGCGGCTGTTCGCCGACAGCGATGCTTGCGTCACACCGGTGTTGACCGCCACCGAAGCCATGGATGATCCACATCTGAAGGCGCGCAACATCTTCGTCGACGTCGGAGGAACGCTCCAGCCGGCACCGGCGCCGCTGTTTTCCCGCACGCCTGCGCCTACCCCGAAGCCCGGCGCGGACGGTCCACTCACGCCGACGCGGCGACCGCCATCCCGGTGATCCATTCCGGCACCGGCTCGTAGACCAACGGTGATACCGGCCGTCCGCCGCCCGCGGCCCCGGCTGCCAGCCAAGTGCGGACTTCGTTGGCTCCCGCCCCCGCTCGCGCGTGCGCGTTGTCTACGAGTCCGACCAACCTCTCGACATCCCAGGCCGACATCGCTTGCAACACCTCGGCATCCCAGTCGGGCCGGATCTTGGTGCGAGCCTCCGGCATTCCGTCGGCGATGATCTTGGCCCGCTGTTCGTCACCGAGGTCGTAGGTGTCGACCTCCAGGCTGGGCGGCGAGTGCGACAAGCCGCCGGTCCCGATGACCACGGTCCGTTCGTCGAGGCCGTCGAGGAACCGTCCCACCGCCGCGCCGAACTCGGCGACGCGGCGCCCCCTGGGCAGGGGAGCGGTCGCACAGTTCACTGCCACGGGGATGACAGGTTTGTCGGCCAACTCGCCCACCAGGTCTCGGATCGGCTGTGCGAATGCATGATCCAATCCGATGTCGCGGCACGCGGCGACATCGAAGCCTTCCCACAGCAGGTGTTCGCACAGGAGGCGGGCAGTGTCGGGTGGCACGTCGAGATCACCGCTTGGATGCCGGCCCTCGGCGAGAATCGATGCGGACAGCGCGATCCCGAACGCCGGCACGACATGGCGGAAGGCCCGGCGGTGGTCACCGCCGAAAACCACCACCAGGTCGGGATCGAACTGCCGGACCCGGTCCGCTGCCATGTCCAGCGCAGCTCGGAAGCGGCGCCCGAAGGCGTGCTCCACATCGCGTTCCTTGCCTGGGCTGTGGCTCGCGCAGACCACCAACCGTTCTGACGTCACTTACGCACCTCCGGTAGAAGTGACACCAATGTTAGATGAGTACGCCGCTGGGCGGGAGGCTCGCACCGGCTAATGCCGCCCGTCTCCATCGAGGAGCTGGCCCGAATCCTGTCCTTTGGATTGCTAGACAACGCTATTGCACTGCGCCCCCTCGAACGACGGGATTACACGCTGACGACGATGCCCTGCGTCAGCGCCACGATGACGCCGAGTATCGCGATGAACGCGGTGCACCCCGCGAGCAGTCGGATGTTTTCCTTCAGCGCCTCATTGCTCTGCGGGGGAAGGAAGAACGCGGCGGGCATGTCCTTCGTGTCAGGCTCCTCAGTGATCAGGGGATGTAGGGGCTGTCGGCGCCGGTGGCACACCGCATGATCACCAGCGGCAGAATAAGGAAAACGAAGAAGCTGACCTGGAAGACGATGTACCAGGCCCCCAGTCGCATCAGCTCGAAGCGCCACCGCGGAATGGTGGCCTCGTGGTTGAGGTAGTCGCCGAACTCCTGCTGCTTGGTCAACGGTGCCTGTGTGGCAGCAAGGGCGACACCACCGGGAGCATCTCTCACGCTGGACATGTGCGGTGACGTCTTGGGAATGGTGAAGCGATCTAATCGGCAGAACCGCTCGAAATGGTTCAGCCCACGGACCGGCGGCTTGCCGGCCCAGTAGGCGATCAGGTTGGGCCACGTGCACATGATGCCGATGGTCCAGAGCAGCGTAATGCGACCACCGTTGCTCCATTCGAGCACCGGGCCGATGCCAGGGTCGTAGGTCCACCAGCCCATCGCCGTAGCCGTGCCCTCGACGACGAAGTCCCATACGTAGTTGACCGGAATAGCAAGCACGACCATCGATTTGAGCATGCTCCAGCCGAACCGCGGGACACCCACTGGCTAAGCCACAACACCAGGAGTGCGTGTACGCCCCAGTAAACGGCGTAGGCGAATGGCATGAACAGCGGATCGTTTGGCGTCTAGATCGGCAGCCAGTCGAGTAGATGATGTTCGGCGAAGGCTTGCTGAACCCTATAAATGTCTAACGAGCTGTCACGTTTCTTGTGTAACCTATTCGGCTATATGTCGATGTCACGGAAATCGTCGATGAACCGCGTCGCTAGCGCGGACAACCTCTCCGCCGTCGGTAACCGGCTGCCGCAGTCATGCCGAAAGTGCCTGGCACGGGACCGCCTTCGGCTTCGGAGATCACAGCCGACTGGCTGACGCGCCATTTAAGCGGTTCGACGCCGGGCGGTGTGGGCGCAGCCGGATTCACCCCTCGGCGGCGCGACGGGCGCCACGGACCGCAGGTTGGCCGTCGAGGCGCGCTTCTACAAACCAGGCGGCAGCAGAGTCGTCGGCATGACACCACGTGCACGGCATGCCTACGCGGGGGCGAGGCGCGAGGCCATGACGCTGATGAACCGCCGCTACCGCTAGCCGCGCATTCTCGTGCGACCGTTGACACTGTGACAGTGAACTGCCATGTTTGGTAGGTCATTGCCGAAGGGATGGTTGCCTTGACCGCCTTGAAGAGCGCCGACGAGGTCGGCGGGATCGCGCCCAGAGCTGCGCAGCCGCAGATCAGAACCATCCGACCGGTGTTGTTCTGGTCGGCGGTCGGCGCAGTGTGCATCGCATTCGCCACCTACGTCTACACCTCGTGGATCGTCTCCGGGAATGCGGCGCCGGTCGCTCCCGGTCCTGATCCGATCCCCGGCGGGACCCAGGCGGCGATCATCGCCTTCCAGATCGCCTGCCCGCTACTGGCACTCGGTGCGATCGTCTACGTGGTTCGCAAGTGCCTGCGCGAGCGTCAGCTTTGCGTCGAGGCGGCCGTCGTCATCGGATCGACGATCGCCTGGTGGCACGATCCCCTGATCAACTGGTTCCAGCCGGTTTTGTTCTACAACGCCGGGTTGGTGAACTTCGGCAACTGGATGGAGAACGTCCCCGGATCGCTGAGTCCCGGCAGCCGGTTCATGGCCGAACCTGTGTTGATGATCGGCATGATCTACATCTGGATGCCGTTGGCGATGGGATCGCTCGCGCGGTGGGCGATGGGACGGGCACGGCGCCGCTGGCCGGCGCTGGGACCCGTTCGCACGTTCTGCTGCGGCTGGCTCGCGGTGTACGTTATCGAGTTCCCGCTGGAGATCTTCGCGGTGCATCACGGGCTGGTCGCCTATCCCGCTTCGATTCCGAGTGTCACGCTGTGGGCCGGGCAAACCATGCAGATCCCGCTCTACGGCCCCATCCTGTGGTCTCTGGTGCTGAGCACGAGCGGAGCGCTGATGTTCTTCCGGAACCGCAAAGGCCAGATCCGGGTCGAGTCCGGCATCGAGACTCTGCACTGGGCCGGGCCGAAGCTCAAGGGACTGCTACGGGTGCTGGCCGTCGCCGGTTTCATGCATGTGATCGCGATCGGCGTATACGACGTGCCCGTCAACATCGCCGGGCTCTACGCAGGCCCGACCGATACGTACCCGTCATATCTGCGCACGCAATACTGCGGCCCGGATACACCACGGCGCTGTCCCGACGGGACGCTGTTCGACGATCGCTAGCTATTTCAGTACTACGGGTAGTGCGGCGAACTCCTCGCGGATGATGTCGTCGAGGCCCCGGCCCGGTGTGGCCAACCACTGAATGAGGGATCGCTCGACGAGCAGCATCCCGACCGATGCCAACAGTTGACACTCGTCATCCGGAGTCGCTAGATGGCGCCGTTCGGCGATCGCCTTCGCCACCGTCTCGGCGTTGGCCTCGTGGTTCCTGCGCTCACGCCCGAGCAGCACCAGCGACGATGCGACCGCTTCACGGTACTGCGCGATTCGCTTTCGGATGCGCTTGAGTCCAGGCGCAAGGAGTGCGAACGAGTTCGCCATGGCCTCGAAATCGGACAGTTCCTCAGGCTGGGCGAGATACACGCCGCTGACGGCGTCGATGAAGTCGTACTCGCCGAAGAACAGCACCGACTCCTTGGTGGGGAAGTAGCGAAAGAACGTCCGCGGCGACACGCCGGCGCTCTCGGCGATCTGGTCCGTTGTGGTGTCGTCGTAACCGTTGACGCTGAACAGGTTCAGGGCAGCCTCGAGTAGTGCATTCCGTGTCCGGTCCGCATGTGCGTCCCGTGGTGAGCGATCCCCACGTGCCATCACGCCGCCTCCTCGATCGCCTCGGCTGAACCGACACTACAACGCGGTTCGGTGAGCTGACGTCGTTGACACTCGTGGATTCGCCCGCAATACTTCCGCATATGTGACAGTTTACTGTCACAGTGTCTCCGGATGTGTAGTTTGCGGTAACGCGCAGAGAGGATCTCCACCCATGAACAAGCTGGAAGTCAGTGGAACTGTGAACCTCAGCGAGCTTCCGTTCGGACAGGATCGGTCGCGCGCATGGCGGGAACTGCGGGACGCGGGGGAGGCGGTGACCGCGGGCGAGGAAATCGTGCTCACCAGCGCCGACGCGGTGGAGATCGCGGCCAAAAGGCCTGACATCTTCTCTTCGGCCAAGGCGTTCGATCGGCTGGGCAGTCCCGTCCCGATGATCCCTATCGCAATCGATCCGCCCGATCACACCAGGTACCGGCGCATGCTCGACCCGTTCTTCAGCCCGAAGAAAATGGCCGAACGCGAGCCCGAACTTCGGCGGCAAGCCGGCGAGTTGATCGACGCGATCGTGGCGAAAGGCGTGTGCGACGTTCTGCCCGATCTCGCCACACCGTTTCCATCCCAGGTGTTTTTAACACTGTTCGGACTGCCCATGGAGGATCGCGACCGCTTGGTGCAGTGGAAGGACTCGATACTCGAGTTCACCGACCCCGGTAGCTCGGAGGCCACTCCCGAGGTTCTTGCGCACGCAATGGAACTCTTCGCCTATCTGACGGAGCACATCGCCGCGCGACGGACCGACCCGTCCGGTACCGACATGCTCAGCCAGTTGATGCAGGACACCGACGAGGGGGCTATGGACGACAACGAAATTCTGGGCCTGTGCTTCATGTTCGTGCTGGCAGGCCTGGATACCGTGACCTCGGCGGTGGGCTTCTCTCTGGCCAAGCTGGCAGGTGACGCGGAACTCCGAGGCCGGATAGCCAGCGATTACTCGCTCATTCCCGCCTTCATTGAGGACATCCTGCGCGTCGACGGTCCCGTTCCGTTCGCGCCCCGCGTCACCACCCAAGAGGTGGAGGTTGCCGGCCGCGTCATACCGAAGGACACCACCGTGATGCTCAGTTACGGCAGCGCAAATCGCGATCCGCGCCGCTACGACGACGCCGACACGGTTCACGTGGACGGCAAGGCCGTGCACTTCGCGTTCGGTCGCGGGCCGCACCGCTGCCTGGGCTCGCACCTCGCACGGCTCGAACTGCGCCTCATCCTCGAGGAATGGCACACGCGCATTCCCGATTACTCCCACGTCGACGGCAAGGAACCGCAGATGCCATGGCCGACGGGGACTATGGGCCTGCGTTCGGCACCGCTGAATATCACACCTGCGTAAGGGTCGGCGACTAGGTGCGATCAACTAGACCTCAAATCGACTGAGGCCGTTGACGGTCCGGGAACTTGACTAATGGAGCCGCGTGGCTGATCGCGTGTGGAGTGAAGAGCACCGAGTCAGGCGAGCCAACCGGCCTGTGGTTGTGCTGAGGTATGCGGTGGAGGTCAGCTAGGGTCTCGGAGGCCTCAACAACCGCTCCAGTGCACTGTTGCACTGCCAACGGTGGCCCAGTCGAAGGTGGCGGAGAAAGTCATCCATCTGCGCCAGCCTGCTCAGCATGACCGGCTTGCTGCGCCTCGACGCCACAAAGGGCCACACCGGCGAATCAGTTTCTTGTCGTGGCTGCGGTTCCAAGTCGAGAAAGGTCCATACCGACAAAGGGGCGGAACGTCAGCCCAACTTCTACTGGCGTCCCTGACCGTGGCATCGGCCATATCCACTCCGGCAGCTACGCCCAGGCTTAATGGGAAAGTGTGTGCGCTTGCACCGCATCAGCGGCCTCTGGGTAATCTCGGCGGCCAATCCCGTACGCAAGACTGCTAAAACAGACCCAGGCCGGACCTCAGCCGGTCTTCGTCAGTCGCACAACTAGTTTCGATTCAGCAATTTCATATCAGGAACGGGACTCCCACGTTCCTGGGCATCACAGTCAGCCGATCTTCGGCATGACCTCTTCGGCCACCCACTGCATGTGGTCCAGGTAGGCGTTGAAGTCGTTCACCGGTGGCGGGTTGACCCAGGTATCGGTGACGCCGCGCTCAGCGAGCATGTTGCAGTTGTCGATGACCTGCTGAGCGCTCTGGCCGAACTGGGCGTTCGGATCGTCGACGATCGCGTGTTCCTGACCGATGGACAGCACCGCCAGGCTGTAGAACACCGAGAACGGCCGGTCGTCGAATCCGGGTTGCGAGCGTAGGTAGTCGAGCTTGGCGGGCAACTCGTCGGGCTTGGTCAGCCATGGTGCCCATCCGTCGCCGAAGCGGGCCGCCCGGCGCAGCACCGCGTCGGCATCTCCACCCATCCAGAGGGTGGGGTGGGGAGACGAAACCGGCTTCGGCCCGAAGGCGATGTCGTCGAATTTGACGAATTCGCCGTCATAGCTTGGCGAGTCGCTGTGCCATAGCTCAAACATCGCCTCGAGGCACTCGTCCATCACCCGGCCTCGCTTGTTGAAGGGCACGCCGATCGCGTCGAATTCGTCCTTCAGCCAGCCGACGCCGACCGTGACTTGCGCGCGTCCGCCACTGAGCCAATCGAATGTCGAAATCTGTTTGGCGGCGATGATCGGGTTGTGCAGGGGAAGGATGGTCACCATGGACCCGATAGAGATCGTGGACGTGGCACCCGCGATGAACGCTTGGGCGGTGGTGGCATCGAAGTAGTGGTTGCCCGACAACTCGACGTGCGGCCTAGGGGTGAAAAAGTGCTCGGGCAGAAAGACCATGGAGTAACCCAGCTCCTCGGCCCGTCGAGCGACCTTGACGATGTCCTGGCCGCCGAGCTCGTATTCCCAGGGCTGGGTGACAGCGGCGACGTGCATACAGTTGGGCAGGTAGACGGTGAATCTCATTGCCAGCCTTTCGGTTCGGTTCAAGGATCGCCAGGAGGCGCACTCGGCGGCCACGGCACCAACCATGTGACCGAGAACACTATGGCAGTGCACTGTCACAGTCAACTTGTCGACTGGAGGATCTGGGAAACCGCTACTCCCGGCGACCCGACATGTCAGAATCACCCAGAGAATGACAGTAGACTGTCACCAGTGGTCAGGAGGACCATGCCCGACGACAGTGATTCCGCAGGCCTGACAGACCCGATTCGGGGCCGCAGCGAGCCGGAACGGATGTGGACGCTGACCAACGTCGGCGAGGCCACTCCAGACATCCTGTCGCCCCTGTGCTGGTCACTGTGGGGCGGCGGTGTCGAACTCGCGTCTCGCGCAGGCATCTACGACTTCGGTGTGTTGCCTCGGTCCGAGCTGGCTGTCCCCGACGACCCGAACCAGTGGGCGACGGCGTGCTTCTACGGCAGGCAGGCGATGAATGTCGATCGCGCCCGTGAGCTGGCCGGGCTGCTTCCCGGAACCACCGGTGACGACTTCGAACGAGACCTGCTGGGTTCGGTGCGTGCCGACGCCGCCCCCACCAAAAGTGATCCCACCCGCATCCCATTCGTACTGGTGAAAGCGCCACTGGCCGCAGCACGGCAACGCTGGGCGCCTCAGCGTGCATATGACGACCAGATGCAGTGGTGGCGAGCCGAGGTATTGCCGGGCACTCCGGTTGATGCGCGCGCGCTGTTGACCGATTCCGTCGCCCGCTTCACTGCGGTCATGCGGGTACATGTCCGTACTCGGATGATTCTGAATATGCTGCGGTCCCAGGTGGAGTCGATCAGCGTCCGGCTCGGCCGCTCGGATCTGGTTCCTACGTTGCTTGCCGGGTACGGCGGGGTCATCGAGACCCGGCTCGCCGACGATGTGTGGTCATTGGGGCAGGGACAGCTATCGGTCGCGGACTTTCTCGAGCGGCATGGCTTCCACGGTCCCAATGAAGGCAACGTGATAGGGCATTCGTGGCGGGAGGATCCCGAGGCGGTGGTCCGGATCGCCGCGGTTCATGCGGGCCGACCCGAAACCGAACGACCTCGGGTGCGGGCGCAGCGTGCTGTGGTCGCCCGAGAGCGGGCGGAGGCAGAACTGCTGGCCGGCTTGCCTGCGTGGCGTAGGCCTCTGTTACGCCGGCTGATGCACTTCACCGGATTTCAGGTGCGGTCGGTGGAACTGACCAAGGCTGGCTTCCTCACCGCGGTGGACGGAACCAGAGCGGCCGCAGGCGCACTCGGCCGGGACCTGGTTGCGGCAGGCAAGCTCGATTCTCCCGACGACACCTTCTACCTCACCACAGAGGAGTTGCTCGGCCCGCTACCGCGCAACGTACGCGAACTCGTTGCCTACCGAAGGGAACGGCGCGAAGCATATCGGGACTTCGAGGTTCCGGTGACCTTCATCGGTATGCCGGAGCCGGTTGGGCCGACCGGGTCAGACAACGTGGGTGACCGCAGCGACGCCACCGTACGCGGCACGCCCGCGGGACCCGGCGTGGTCGAGGGGACTGTGCGGGTGGTACTCGACGCCGATTCCGACGACGTTCTCGAGGACGGTGAAGTGCTGGTGTGCAAATTCGTCGATCCCGGGTGGACGGCGCTGGTGTCGCTGGCGGGAGCGCTGATCACTGATATCGGAAGCCCCGCCAGCCACGGCGCAATCGTGGCACGTGAACTCGGCATCACCTGTGTCGTCGGGACTGGCAACGGAACCAAGGTCCTTCGCACCGGAGATGTCGTACGTGTCGACGGCTCAACCGGCGAGATCGCCGTGCTGGCCGCGTCGGCCGGATAGAAAGGATCATCCATTGAGCAGCACGATCCGGCAGCTGTCCTCCGGGCTGAAACCGGACAGCGAGCGCACCGTGCGGGCGTGCCCCGATATTCCGGCATGGACTGAGAACCTGCTGTTCACGCCGTACGATCCCGTAAACGACGTCGGCATGTGGTTGCACTTGGGCACCGTGGCCGATAAGTGGGAGATGTGGGAAGACCGGGTGCTCATTGCGCTTCCCGAGGACCAAGGTGTGCTCAGCATGTGGGCCTATCACCGCACGGTCGCCGAGCGTCAACCCGCGGGCGCGAATCTAGAGTTCCAGTGCGAGCAACCATTCCAGAAGTGGCGTATCACTTTTGACGGATACTGCCTCCGTTCATCCTATGAGCAGATGCGCACCGGCCTGCTCGTCGACGGCCCCAAGAGTCACGTGCGCATGGACCTCGAGGTCGAGTGTGCGACGCCGGTGTGGGACGCCGCCACCGCCGGCGAAGGAATGGCCGAGCAGAGTTGGGCGCGCGAACACTACGAGCAACTCACCCGCGTGACGGGGCACGTAGTTGTCGACGGCGTGGCCATCGACTTCAACGGTGTTGGCTGGCGAGATCATTCACGTGGGCCCCGCGGCGCCGACACTCTCAGGGACTGGGGCGGCCATGTGATCACCGGCGCGGTATTGCCCGGCGGCCGGGCATTCGGGATGTGCCGCTACTGGGCCCGCGACGGTCACACCACACTAGAAGGCGCCTACGTGGTGGAAGACGGCACTTTACGTCACGTCGACATCGTCAGCGCACCACCGCCCGCAACGCTGGCTCGGGACGGGGAGACATTTTCCTTCACACTGGGGGGCGGTCGCGTGATCGACGGTGTCATCCGCTCGTCGATGTGGATAACCATGGCCGACGGATTGCCCTACGGTGTCGCCGATCCGGTGCGGGCGTACACGGTCAGTTGGGCAGAGGTGCAGTGGGCAGGCGAAACCGGCTACAGCTACATCGAGCGGTCGGCGATGACGCCGAGCTCCGCTCGTTGACTGTGACAGTCGACTGCCATAGTGTGGAGGCCTAGCCCGGAGGGGCTCTGTCGAAAGGCGTGCAGGTGACCGGAAGTCGGTTCGTAGTCCTGAGCAATCCCATCGAGGGTGAGGACGACCAATTCAACAAGTGGTATGACTCCGTCCACGTGCCCGAGGTGCTCGACGTTCCCGGCGTAGTAGCGGCGCAGCGCTACGACCTGGCCGAGCTGACGATCCCCGACGACGAGGACCTGCCCGCGCAGCTTCCTCCGCCCACCCACCGCTACATGGTGATCTACGAACTCGACAGGGAGCCGCAAGAGGTGATGGCGGAATTCCTGAACCGTGTGATGACGGGCAAGTTGTCGCTCGGCGAGACGCTCGACTTGTCCACTGTGTCCATGACCGGCTGGACGCCTAGGGGCGAACGACGGTTGGCCGACTGAGATGAGCGAATTCCGTACACTGGTACTGTCACAGCGCGCCTGCAGGCGATTCGATCCGAACGGCAAGGTGCACGAATCCGATATCGAGCAGATGCTGCAGCTCGCTGTGCACGCACCGAGCGCCGAGAACACGCAGCCGTGGTCGTTCGTCGTTGTCCGCGACGAGGAGAGTCGCAAACTGCTCGCCGACTGGTGGACCGAGACGTGGAATGCCGGCGGTGGCGACTTCGTGAAGCAGAGTCTGGACGACCAGGTGCTCATCGACGACCTCGAATTCGGTTTCGCGCGAGGCGGATTTGCTGCGGCGCCCGTCGTCATCGTCGTCTGCGCTGACACTGCACGGGTCGCCGAGATCTATGCCCCGTCGTCGATCTATCCCGCCGTGCAGAACCTGCTGCTGGCGGCGGCTGACCTCGGATACGCGTCCTGTCTGACCACCGGACTGACCACGTTCGGCATCGAGCGCGTTCGAGAGCTGCTGGCGCTACCGGACACCCTGCTGCCCATGGCGGCGGTGTATGTCGGCCAGTCGTTGAAGAAGCTCTCACCGCCCCGGCGCCGACCCGCCCTCGAGGTGACCTACCGCGAGAAATTCGGCAACGCCTGGTAATTCGCGAGATCCAGGATCTCCTTCCAGCCGTAGGGTGAAGATTGGGTCACGGGTCCGGTACGGGCCTAGGCGCAGCGCTTGGCCGTCAACAACCTTCGCTTAATGACCGGGGTCAACACCTCGATGATGAACGCGCCGCCCGTCCATATCAATGAAACCGACGACGTGTCGGAGCGGTTCAGTTCCTCGTCAGCGACAGCGGCAGGTAAGAAACACACGGTCCTGACTTGAGCTGCGCGACAGCCGCAAAGGCCTCAGCGCAGTAGCGCGCCGGCCTCAGCGCAGTAGCGCGCCGGTTCCGAGGTCCGAGTAGGCCTCGGCGAACCGACCTAGCACCGCCGTGACGATCTCGACGGAGTACATCTGGTCGGGTGTGATCGCCCACATGCAGAAGCCCCATGCCGGGCTGCGCCGATAGGCGGTCCACATCTGCTCGCGGTCAGGCACCGCTACGCCCGCGTCGCGTAGCCGGCCGCGGTAGTTGTCGAGCAGTTCCCGCTCATGGCTGCGCCGAAGGTCCGGTGGCAGCGCGCCGATCAACGCGTAGCCGACATCGTGTGCCCACGACCCACGCCGCACAAGTTGCCAGTCGAGGACACCCATGCGGCCGTCAGGCAGTGCGTAGGTGTTGCGTGGGTGTGGGTCGCCGTGCAGCAGTGTGATCGGACTCCCGTCTGAGCCTCCTACGGTCTCCTGCAGCTTCCAGAACGCAGCCTCCATCGAGTCCGCGTCCTCACCGGTGGCGTCCAGCAACGCCTTCTTGTAGGGCAGTTCGAGGAACATCCGAATGATGGCGAACCCGTTTTCGCGCAGGAACTTTGCGAACTTGCCGGTGATGGGATGGTTCAACCAGGACAGGTCGCCGTCATCGCGCAGACGCGGGCTGTCCCAGAACGGCGCATGGACCCGGCCCAACGTCGCGAGTAGCTCATCGACCTGCTCGACGGACAGCCCAGCGACCGCGTCCGGCACCTGCGCGCCGCGCAGCGTGATGTCCTCGGCGACGATGATGAATTGCGAAGGGCCGTCGAGGTGCTCAGCGAAGTATGTCGTCATGGTCTCGACCTCCAGATCGGCCCGAAGGTCGCGGTAGAACGTTGTTTCATCGTCAAGCAGTACCGTGCCGCCACCGCCCTCCGATAACGAGATGTCCACCGCCTCGGGCAGGTCGTGCACGGTGCCGAGTTGCGTTTTCACGAAGAGATGGCGGGGAAGCGACGTGTCCGCGGCGGCGTAGTCGACGTCCAGATGCAGATGGGACGTGGTGCCCTGCCAGGTCCGGCTCAACGCCGCGGCCGTTACGGTGACCGTCGGATCGTGCCGACGCAGCAGCGTGGTGAGAATGTCCGGCGTGAGGTCGGCCGCCGAGCGCAGCGTGACCGGAAGGATAGTTGACATGGTCGAGACTCCATTGGTGTTAAGAACGTTTGACAGTTGACTGTCATATTAGCAGCGACGAACATGATCGAGTGACGAGTTTCGACGAACTGGCGCTCACGGACTTCCTGAGGCGCAATCACCGGGCGTTCCTGTTCTGTCGCGACGCCGCCGGACATCCCATCGGCTATGCGATGCGTACCCTCACCTACGAGTCTCGCGGGCTGTACTTCGCCACGTACACCAAAAGCGCGAAGGTCGGCCATCTGCGCGCCGACCCGGAGGCAGCATGCGTGGTGAAGAGTGAGGACGGAGCGTCGTGGGCATCGGTACGGGGGCGCGTCGAGATCTACCGACCGTGCCCCACAGAGATCGCGAGAATACTGGCGCGCAGTTCACCTGAAGTTCGGGTGCCAGACTCGGTGGCCGCGAAGGTTCGCGATCGGTTGCTCAGTGGCAAGCGAAGTTTCATTCGGCTCGATGTCGAGGAGGTTTGTGCCCATGGCTGAGGAAAGGCGCGGTGGCCCGGGCAGCATGTCGGAGGCCGAGCTCGTCGCGTTTCTCGCCGCCCAACCGTCGGGTGCGATCTGCGTGAGCGGCGATGACGGCCGGCTGCTCGCGATGCCTGCGCGGATCCTGAACAAGGATGGGGACATCGTAACTGCCGAAGTCGCAGACGCGGAGCTGGCGTCCGCGTTCGACGACGAGCTGTCCGCATGCGTGGTCGCCGACTCTTTCGAAACCTACGAAGCTATCCGGGGGGTGATCGCCCAGGGGCCGGCCGTGCGCGTTGCGGGGCAGCGCCCGGTGGTCGCCCTGACGGTTGCTCGTGTCGCGACTTTCTCCTTCGCAACAGACCGCCGCCGCTCGAGAAGCGCTCAGGCGGAACCCGATTGAATGGGGCGGAACAACGGAATCCAAACCCGGCTGTCCTCCTCTCCCGACAGCGCCGTCCAATCCTCGAAGAAGACCTCCACCGCCATCCCGACCCTGACATCGTCGATGGCCACGTCCACGATGTTGGTGATCAGCCGTACGTCGGGCTCGTCGTCCAGCTCGACGATCGCGACGACATAGGGTGGCTCGTATCCGGGGATCCAGATCTGTCGGTTCACCGTAAAGGCCGCAACGGTCGCCTTGCCCGACACTGGTTCCGGGGCGACATCCGTGCTGCGACAGCGCCAACACGTCGGACCCGGCGGATGAAAAAAGCGCCCGCAAGCGTGGCACCGGTTGATCAGCAGCTCGCCGCGCTGGCCGCCGGTCCAGAACGCGCGCGATTCAGCGGTAGGGCTAGGCGCTAACCTCAGTTGTGGCCGTTGATAATACGTGTCGGCTGTCATGTCGTGCCTCCTGCACAGGTGAGCGACCGGCCGATGACCAGGCGCTGATCTGGTTGGTGCCTCGAAGATCTGAGTGAACTTGGCCTCGCGTATGTAGCGCTCGACGCGGTAGTTGCAGATGTAGCCGGCGTGCCGCATCGAGGTAGGTGGCGCGGGTGGAGTCGCCAGCGGCTGCAATGTGGGCCGGCAGAGACGACAAACCCTGATGGGTCGATGATCCTGCGGCCGAATGTCGTTCGATCGTGCTCGACGATCGGGTCGAGCACCTTGTCGACGACATCAGCTGCAAGCTGAACCAGCTCTCGCGCTTCGGAGTTCGACAGTAGCCGCTCGAGGATCATGGCGCGCCATCCTGCCATTCGCACCCGGTCAGCTTCGCGGAGCACTCCCACAGCCGTCGCGCGCTGTCCGGGTCGACTGCCTTGGCCTTGAGCGTGGTCGGCTTCGGCCTGCCCCACTGATGCATCAAGCCGCGCGGCGCGAAGTAGGTGCCGTTCGGCAGCGTCGTGGAGATGGCCTGGATCGTCGAGCGCGCGCCGTCAGGCGGGCTCTGCGCGATATACGGTGAAATCACCCGGCCCGCCCACTGCAGCATGCCTGAACCGTCGCGGGTGATCGCGGTGTTGGTCATCCCGGGGTCCGATGCGTACGCCGTCTTGCCGCGGGCGACCAACTCGCGCACGAACAGGAGGTTCGCCAGCTTGGACTCGCCGTAGGCCGCCCAGGGGTTGTAGCGTCGGCGCTCCCAGTTCAAATCGTCAAAATGAATCTGCGCTGTGGTGTAGTTCGTGCTGGAGACCGAGATCACCCGGTCGCGGATCCGGTCGCCGAGCAGGCAGGTCAGCGCGAAGTGTCCGAGGTGATTGGTGCCCATGTGCGCCTCGAACCCATCGGCCGTGCGCGTCAGGGGCAGGCCCAGCACACCCGCATTGTTGACCAGCACGTCGACCGCGTCGACGGTGTCGGCGAACTTGCGCACGCTGGTGAGATCGGCGAGATCAAGTTCGCGTACCTCGACGTCCCCCGACATCGCCGCCGCAGCCTCGTGCCCCTTCTTCAGGGACCGGCAGGCGATCACCACTTCATGGCCCGCCGCGGCCATCGCGGTCGCGGTCGCCAGGCCGACGCCACTATTCCCGCCTGTGACGATGATTCGCACTCCGCCTCAACCCCTCCCAAACGTGGTGGCTAAACCGTAAACCATTTATCGCTTTGATCAAGTGGCGACGAGTTGCCGGACCCTGGCGCCCAGCCGAATCGGCATGCACTTTTCCGACGCCAGGGCTAGTCAGCGCACATATTGGGCTATTCCAAGGTCTCGACCTCAAGGTCGTGACGTGGGAGTCGCGCGGCGTCACCGTGCCAACGACACCTGTCGGCGTGCCGGTGGACCTGCGCCACGACTGGCGGCCCGCTCTACGCGACACCGGATTCGGCCCTGTTGAGGTGGGGAGGGCACCCCGAGCGTGGAGGCCGACGGGCCTGTTCCGCGCACAATCGCATTGCGCAGCTCGAGGCCGAGCTGGCCTTGACCCGCGATGCCTGCGCGTTGTTCGACGGGCAGGCGGTGGTGCCGCCAAAACGCCGACGCGCGATCGCTGAAGGGCTGATCGGGCGAGGACATTGCGCCCGATCCGCCTGCCGGATAACGAGATCAGCGCGTTCGCTGTTGCAGTATCACCGACACGCCCTGTTCCGGACCGTGAGGTGCGCCGGCTGATCGTGGCCGACACGATCACCGAGATCCACCAACGTTCTCGCGGCACCTACGGACGTCGACGGGTCCGCGCCGCGCTACTGGCCGACTACGAGACGAACGTCAACCACAAACTGGTCAACAAGATCATGGCCGAGTACGGGCTGTACGGGCTGCCGCGCCCAGGGCGGCGAAAACCCAACCTGAGCGGCCTCGACACCCCCGCTGACCTGGTGAACCGGCGCTTCACCGCCACGCCGGCGAAGTAACAGATCCGCGTAAACGAGTCTGCCGGCGGACCGCACAGACCGCCGCCCGGCCTTCGCAAAACCCGCCAGTTCGTTCGATAATAGCGGTCCAACAGTTGAGGCGACATGTACAGATCTGGTCCTAGCGAACAAATCTGGTCCTAGCGAACAAATAAGGGGGCCGACCGGGTTCAGTACCGTGCAGTTGTCATCACGCGCTTCTAGGTGGGTCGGGTGTAGGCGCGCATACAGCGAAGACGTCAAAAGGGCAGCAGCGCAGTATGCCTCATTGAGGCGACCCAACCCAGGTCGGCCCTAGATCCCGACTCAAGGGAAGGCCGTCAAAGCCACAAGGGTTACCGCCGTCTTCATCCTGGCAACCTTGCGTCTCCTACACGTAGTGCTGCTCATCCGATCACGACCGGTTGACTGGGACAGCTGCCGCACCCCTGCATGCTCAACAGGTCAGGGCGACCGCTTGCTAAACCGAAAGTGGCGCTCTACGGTAATCCTCCATATGTTTAGCGAGTTTGCTCACACTGCCGTGGTCTTTGTGAGGCGCGGCGCAACTCTAGCGAACGTGCCAACAGGGAGGACGTTTTCTTGATGAAGCTGTGGTCTCTGATCGGATCCACTGCTGAAAGGTGCGGCGTGCCAGGCGGCCTGTACCTCCTCAACGACGATCGGCGCCAGGGGTGGGCACGTCAACACCGGGCGACCGCAGGCCCTACTGACGCGACGCGCCGGTCTTGCCGCGCTGCGCAGTCGGGGCATCTCTTCCCTGCAACCGCTTTTCCCATGCCGGCTAGCGTGCTGCCGCCAGTACCGGTCGTCGTGCCACGCCGGAGTGCACGCCGTCGCAAGCGTTCTGACGGTGGTTCATGACCACTCGCGTTGATGACGATCGACCGCAGCGTGAATTGAGTTCGGGCTCAGGCAAGGTGCGCCGGGCACGCCTCAAGGCGTACC
>Ga0172382_10003438_pt1 | contig 25088 bp, 22 predicted proteins | sample Leawel138RmetaG_FD_122245 | JGI IMG/M metagenome (GOLD analysis project Ga0172382, IMG submission 122245) | Leachate microbial communities from a municipal landfill in Southern Ontario, Canada - Leachate well 138R metaG | ecosystem: Engineered > Solid waste > Landfill > Unclassified | place...
CCACAAGCCCCCTCTATTTCACGTCCCCTTGAGTACCTTACGGTATAGGGGACTTTTAATTTATCTAGTTCTTGACAAAAGACTCTGATTTCACTGGAGGGGGGTGTTTTCCACTTTAATTCAGCGGCTTCGTTGTAGGGAATTAGGTTGACCATTACATCTAAACCGCGACTAAAGAGTTCTAAGGCCGTAGCATTCTCTTTGGTGGTGTTGTATCCACTTAACAAAACATACTCCAGTGTAATGCGCTTCTTGTAGCGACTCTGGTAGTTAATCAAGGTCTCTTTAAGTTTTGCCAATGGGAAGGCGCGGTTAATGGGCATTACCTCATCTCTCTGTGCATTGATGGCTGTAGTCAGTGAAACGGCTAATCTTACCGGCAGTGTAAGCTTATCTATAGCAGGAGTTATACCGCAGGTACTAACGGTTATTCTTCTGAGGCCAATGTTAAAGCCATCTGGGTCATTGAGGTATTTAATAGCTTTAGTTACCTCTTCCAAGTTGGCTAAAGGCTCTCCCATCCCCATGAACACTATGTGCGAGATAGCACCACTGACCCTGTTAAGATGAACGTACTGCTCAACTATTTCGGGGGCTGTCAAATTACGCCGGAGGCCCATAGTCGCTGTCCTGCAAAAGGCGCATCCCATAGCACAGCCTACTTGACTTGAGAGACAGGCCGTTTTGCGCCCCTCTTTATCGATGAGAAGAACACATTCAACTACCTGTTCATCATACAGTGCTAAGGCAAGTTTGACTGCTCCGCTAGCGTCGGTTTGTTGCTCTACCACTGTGCTACTTAGCGGGGCGGGGAAGTCCCTTTTTAGTGCCTCTCTTAAAGCCCCGGGGAGGTTGGTCATCCCACTATAATCGGTAACACCTTTAACTAACCACTCATATACTTGCCTCCCTTGGTAGTTTTTACTCAAAGAGAGGACTGTGACAATTTTAGCAGGCTCTAAGGCGTAGAGGCTAAAGTTTTCTTTCATCACCCTATTTTAGAGAAACATTGCGATTATGGCTAGCAGAACACCGGTTATCCCTTCACCACCGAGCAGGCCACTGGCTATCAAGGCGGTCCTCTCCTTAACTAAGGGGCGCTTTTCTCGCTTGGTTATGCCATTAAAGACAAGGTAGATGATGGCTCCAATACCCATAATAAGCGAGATGTTAATCGGTAGATAGACTCCTAGGCCAAGGGTAGCCGCCGGAATATTGCCAAAATAGAGGGCTAAGGCAATGATAAACCCACTAATAAAGGCGGCCTTGTGGCCTAAGCCACCCACCATCGCTGTCACGGCCCTAGCTTGGGGAGCCGGGAGAAACTCTGAAGAGAATCCCCCATAGGCCTCTTTGAGGACAAAGAGGGCGACAATCGCCACGATAGCACCAATTAGACCACCGATTCCCTCAGCAATAATTTGGTTTTTAGGCTGAGTCCCCACCAAGTAGCCCGATTTTAAATCGTTCATCATATCCCCGGTGAGGCCACTGGCAATAGCTGTCACTCCGGCAATGGAGAAAGCGGCTAAAGTGGTAGGGCTGTAGATAATCTGGATAGCCAATAAGACTAAGATACCAAGGATCTCCATCGGGTTTATCCCCGTCTCTCCCGTTAGGGTAGCTGCCAGTTGAGTGGCCAGATAAATACCTAAAATCGTTAAAAGAGCTTGGATAAAAGAGATTTCGGTGAAGAGGGTGAGGGTAACCAGTGCCACGACAATCACTAAGGTCGTAAGGAGGGACGCTTGTGATTTCCAGTCAACGGTAATCTTAGCCTTTGCCCGGCTCCCCTTTAGCTTCTGGTAGGCACTCTTTAAAAGGATGCCCACTCCGGTGCCCACCATGAGTCCTATACCTAAATTTTGCCTAAAGAGGTCAGCCGCAGCCATATTGCTAAATAGGTTAAGGGCAATCCCGGCAGGGGTGATGACCAAATAGGCCAGTAAAGCACCTCCCAACCAAGTGAGGGAGAGCGCCGGCCCGATAATTGCCCCAATCCCGGCAGCCATTGGAGAGACCCAGATGGACAAGGCCGGCACAAGTGCACTACCGGCAAAGAGGACAAGCACCGCCGGAATAAGGGGCACTCCATCTCTGAAGACGGTAAAAATAACACTTAGGGCGAGCGCCGAAAAGAGGAGTTTAGCCCCCTTACCTTTCTGTGTACCGGCAATAAGGGTGTTGTAAGCCGCCTGACCCATTGGATAGGGGAGTTCTTTCTCGACGATATATCTTTTTCTCCCTAGGGCTGTAAAAAGGGTTCCCAGTAGGGCCCCCACCATGGTAAGAATCACCAAAGAAAGTGGGTTTACTTCGGCTTGTGGGTTGAGGATCCAAATCCCCGGTAAGGTAAAAGCTACCCCGCCTGCCACCATAGCACCACTACTCATCATGGTATGGGTAACGTTTATCTCCTGCAAAGAGGAATTCTTAAACCTTCGCAGGACTGTTAAGCTGACAACAGTCACAAAGACTGTCGGCCAGGGGAGGGCTCCCATCCGCAGGGCTACATAGAGGGAGCTGGCTGTTATGATAATCAATCCGATTAAACCTATAAAAAAGCCACGGAGTGTGAACTCATTATTTCTCTTCATAACGCATTACCTCCTGTAAAAGTTATACCATAATAGATTGACGAAATAGGGCTAAGTGTCAAGTAAGTAGGTGGAAAATGTAACCTTTACCACTGGAAAGGGTTTATTTCTCACGTTATGGTGGCTGATGCTCTTTGAATAGAGTATAATTAAAGGCAAACGAGAAAGGGATAAATTCCCAAAGGAGAAGATACATATGAAGAAGGTTTTTATTTTAATGGCTTTCATTCTAATTATTGCTCTTCCGCTGATGGCAGCGAACCCAGTTAGAGCCAACGGTTTTGGTGCAGGTATAGCGCTAGGTTATCCTTCAGGTGTTACCGTCAGGTATGGTATGGATAATTTCCGCTTCTTCGGTACTGTTGGAAACCACTATGGTGCCGATGTTAGTCTCGATTTGGGAGCTCTCTACGATATAGTATCCTTCGATATAGGCGGACTTCCCCTCTACCTCAATGCCGGTGCCCAGCTAGGCGTAGGTCTAGGTTTTGGCGGAGGCGACCTTGTTTTTGGTATGTCAGCCGCTGGTGTGGTAGGTGTCTCCTACTACCTAGATAAGCAACCGGTTGAGTTCTTCCTCAATGTGGCTCCCGGTTACCGGTTCTTGGGTGGCAGTGGCTTTGCCATCTCGTCAAACCTCGGCGGAATCTGGTATTTCAACTAAAAGAGTAGCTACTTTTATTAGAGGCTATGGCAAAAGCTGTAGCCTCTAGTTTTGTCCGTACTGTTCATAAATAGGTGTCAGATGTTTAGGAACATGGGCCTCAACCTTAACCCCTTCATTTAGGTAATCGATCGAGAGGATTAAACCATTATTTCTAAGTTGAGATATTAAATCGTAGCGCGAGTGGGGGAAGAAAAGGTGCCTAACCGGATAGTAATAGATAGTCGCCTTCTCGATAGCCTCCAGAAGCTCTTCGATTCCCGCCTGCTGTTTGATTGACCCCACAATAGCCTGGGGAAAGCGCCCTCGCAATTCATCAACGGCATAGTTATCGTAAAGCTTATCCATTTTGTTAATAAACAAGACCATCAGTTTGTCTTTACAGCCTAGTGACTCAAGGACTTCCCTAGTTGTCTCAAAAGAGGCCAACATAGCCGGGTGCGAAGCATCTACCACGTGAATTAGGAAATCACTAAACTTAGCCTCTTCCAGGGTCGATTTAAAAGCCTCAATTAACTGGTGGGGGAGGTTGCTCACAAAGCCGACAGTATCGCTTAAAAGGAGTTGAGCTCCCTGTGGCAGTTGAATTTGGCGGGTTGTCGGGTCTAAGGTGGCAAAGAGTTTATTCTCCACTAGAGCATCACTGGCTGCCAATAGGTTTAAGAGTGACGATTTGCCTGCATTTGTATAACCTACGATAGCGGCGGTGGGGATAAAGCCCTCACGGCGACCCTTGCGCTGAATAAAGCGTTGCTCTTCTACCTTTTTCAACTGCCTCTTAAGAGAGGCTATTCGATTGGTGACAGTCCGTCGGTCGATTTCTAATTGGGTCTCTCCGGCATCGCGGGTGCCCCGCATACCTCCCCTTTGCCTCGACAAGTGACTCCACATCCGCTCTAAGCGGGGCAGAGAATACTCTTGGCGAGCTAAAGCAACTTGCAAAATAGCCTCTTTGGTCTGTGCGCGATTACTGAAGATCTGTAGAATTACCTCTTGGCGATCGATGACGGCAATCTCGAGAATTCGCTCTAAATTACGTTGAGCTCTTGGAGAGAGGTCATGGTCAAAAATGACGGTATTAGCCGAGCGCTCTGCGATTAACTCTTTCAGTTCTTCAACCTTGCCAGAACCAATTAGGGTGGCCGGCTCCACACTTCTAAGGGGAATTAAAAGAGAGCCCACCACATTGGCCCCCATAGTGGTCACTAAACTCTCCAGTTCCTCAAGGCGCACTGCGCTTAAGCGACTCTCTTCTGTTAACTCCCTAATAATCACCAATAGTGCTTCGGTGGTCTCTTCGACAATTTCAATCACTTTGTTTCCTTTGATTTTCCTCCTCCTCTACGGTTACCATACAAGTTATTATATGGTATACTCCGTTCGCATTACAACTATTCAAAGAGGTCCCTATGAGTTTAAACTGTGGCATAGTTGGTCTACCTAACGTGGGTAAGTCAACTATTTTTTCTGCCCTCTCTTCAGCTCCTGCAGAGATTGCTAACTACCCTTTCTGTACGATTAATCCCAATATTGGGATGGTCAATGTCCCCGATGAGCGTTTAGAGCGGATTGCACAATTGATTCCCAGTAAAAAAACCGTGCCGGCCACCGTTGAGTTTGTCGATATCGCAGGTTTAGTGGAGGGGGCCAGTCATGGTGAGGGGCTAGGGAACCGCTTTTTAGCCTCCATTCGCGAAGTTGGGGTGCTGATTCACGTCGTGCGGTGTTTTGAAGACCCCGATATTATCCACGTAGGACAACACATTAATGTGGCCCGTGACATTGAGGTGATCAATACCGAACTGGCTTTGGCCGATTTAGAGACAGTCGAGAAACGGTTGGCCAAAGTTGAAAAGATGAAGCGCCTCAGTAAAGAGGCAGCCAAAGAATCGAATGCTAAACTCCCCCTTTTACAACGCTTGGAAGAGGCACTCGGTAATGGTAAAGCAGCCCGTTCTTTAAATCTCGAAAAGGAAGAGTTGGCCCTAATCTACGACCTCCATCTCATTACCCTCAAACCAATGCTCTACCTTTGCAATATTGATGAAGAGAGTATAACTAAAGAGAATCCTTATGTGCAAAAAGTGAGCGCCATAGCCCAACAAGAGGGCGCTGCAGTATTGAGTATCTGTGGCAAGATTGAAGCCGAGATTGCAACCCTCGATAGCCCACAAGAGCAAGTAGAATTTTTAGCTGCCGTGGGACTCGAGGAGTCGGGCTTGAAAAGCCTTATAAAGGCGGCTTACCGTACCTTGGGACTGCGCACCTTTTTCACCCTTGGAGAAGATGAGAACAGAGCTTGGACTTTCCGTAAAGGGATGAAAGCTCCCGAAGTTGCCGGAATAATCCACAGCGACTTCCAACGCGGTTTTATAAAAGCAGAAGTTTACCGCTGTGAAGACCTCTTCACTTATAAAAGTGAACAAAAGGTGCGCGAAGCGGGTAAGATGCGCCTAGAAGGCAAAGAGTACCTAGTGAAAGATGGGGACGTTATCTACTTTAAGTTTAACGTCTAGCTACCAAGTGACGCTAAACTCAATGGGGTGAGCTAACAATAGAAAGTCGATTAAGGGAATTTCAAAGCGAATCGAAGAGGAGCTCTCTTTTGTACCACCACTGTGGCTTAGGATGTTCTTAGGGGTGTTGATCCGGAGGGCAATGAGGCTCTCTTCAATAGCACCGGGCCCCTCTTCACCTAAAATATAATCGATCATCTCGAGGTACTCTGCGTCGCTCATCCCTTCGTTGTAACGGGGACCAAAGGTTTCGAAATTGGGATCTGCCAAGAATGGGATAATCTTCTCCAGTTGAGGGTAGTTATCTAAATCGAGGTAAATCTTTAAGGTTGTCTCCCGTCCGTGCTCTTCAATTTTGACAATACTTTGCTTTTGGCGAGCGTTTAAATCGTCGAGGAGTTGCTCTAAACTACTAAAAGTAAAATCGATAAAGTAGCCCCCTTCACCAATTTTCATCGCCGAGATATTGGAGGCACTATTGGTTGTATATAGTTGATTAACGAAGTCGTCGATAAAAGTGTCCAGCATGGGCCTAGGCTCTTCTTCAGAGGTGAATGGTCGAAAATCCTCTAGAACATCAATAAAAAAATCGTAGGCGGTTAAATCTGTAGTCGCCCAGCCGGCTTTAGTGGAGCTCACGTTGAGCCCTTGGTAGAGCATGCAGCTCGACAACAGTGTTAAAGTCACTAATAGCAGTGTGCAAGTTGCTCTCTTCATAGTAATTACTTAATAGTTACTCCTCCAAACAAAGAGAGACAGCGAACAGTGACCGTAGGGGCCTCTTTCTCCAATGGGGGTTTTGTTTTGTTTTCGACGCCACCAAAGAGAGGCGTTGACTGACTCTCCACTTTGACACTCGAGGGGAAGAAGAGCTCGATGCCACCAAAGATTGCCGAAGCATCAATCACTATATCTTCGTCGATTAGGGCCTCGGTGAAATCGCCTTTCAAGCCTCCAAAGAGGGCCAAGAGGGTTGTCCCATCGAGCTCTTTTGAAGAATTTTTAATCTCTTGTCCTGAGAATATTGCGGTGTAAGAGGGGTTGTTGGCTGAATCTTCACGTTTAGAAGGTTCGTAAGAGTCTCCCCTTTGGCGCTTGCCCAATAGGAAAAACAGGCCGACAACGACCACTAATGCGCCTACCAGATTCTTACCTCTGAACCACGTGGGGAACCAATTCCAGCGATTGAAAAAGAGGGAGATTGCGATAAAGATTAAGATTAAATTGCCAAAGTTGACGCCGTTTCTGACAATTGAACCGATAGCTACGATTGCCAGAATTATCGCCCACCATGTACCACTTTTTAGATTACTAAGTACGTTGGTAAAGATTAGCAGAAAACCAATAACCACGATAATTAGCCCAATAAGTAGTTGGAGATTTTTTTGTTTCATAGTGGTATAGTGGGCTCAAAAGGGCGCATTGTCAATCATTGACAAAAGTTGACCCACTCCTTATAAATGAGACTCTTGAGCAATAAAAGCACAAGAAAGGGAATATTTAATGGCAGAAAAAGAGAAAACACTCATAATCGTCGAGTCCCCCACTAAAGCACGGACTATCGCGAGGTATTTGACGGGAGGTTACAAAGTGATGGCCTGTAACGGTCATGTACGGGATTTACCTACCAAAGACCTCTCTATAGACATTGCCGACGGTTACAAGCCGAAATACGTTGTCACCAAAGGGAAAGACAAGATTATTAAGAGTCTCAAAGAGGAACTTAAGGGGGCTAGTCGCTTATTGTTAGCCACTGACGAAGACCGCGAAGGGGAGAGTATTTCTTGGCATTTGTTGGAGTTATTGAAGCCTCAGGTTCCCTACCGCCGAATGGTTTTCCACGAGATAACTAAAAAAGCAATCCTCCATGCCCTTGAGCATGGCCGGGATTTGAATATGGAATTGGTTAATGCCCAAGAGGCTCGCCGGGTGTTGGACCGCCTCTTTGGCTACTCTCTCTCGCCGGTGCTGTGGCGTAAGCTCTCTCAACCGAAACTCTCAGCCGGACGGGTCCAATCCCCTGGTTTGAGGATGGTAGTTGAGCGGGAGCGAGAGCGTTTAAGCTTTATTAGTGCCCAATACTGGGACCTTAAGGCTACTCTAAACAACTTTGAAGCAAAACTTGAAAGTGTTGAGGGACAAAGGGTTGCCACCGGTAAAGATTTTGATGGAATTACGGGACGCCTTAAGTCCAAAAAAGTACTGCTTTTAGATAAAAAAGGGGCAGTGGAGTTAGCCGATAAGTTAAAAACAGCCCAGTGGAAAGTTGTCTCGGTTGAAGAGAATGAGAAAAAACAGCGTCCTGCTCCTCCGTTTATCACATCAACACTGCAGCAAGAAGGGAACCGCAAGTTGCGCCTCAGTGCCAAGCAGACGATGAGTGTCGCCCAGAAATTGTATGAAAACGGGTTTATTACCTATATGCGTAGTGACTCTCCCTCTTTGAGTCAAGAGGGCGTGCGTGCAGCCCGAGAGGCCGCCGGTAAGCTCTACGGCCCAGAGTACCTCTCTGCCACCCCTCGTCAGTACGGCGCTAAAGATAAGCGCGCCCAAGAGGCCCATGAGGCCATCCGACCGGCCGGTGACACTTTTGTCCATCCGGCAGAGAGTGGCCTTAGCGGTAATGAGCGACGTCTTTACGAATTGATTTGGAAGCGAACCCTTGCCAGCCAAATGGCCGAATCGGTTAAAGCCTTTACAACTGTTAAGATAGCCGCCGATGGGACCATTTTTAGTGCTAGCGGGAACCGCATTCTCTTTCCCGGCTTTATTAGAGTTTATGTGGAGGGGAAAGACGACAGTGAGTCTGCCCTCGAAGATACCGAGAAACTTCTACCTGCTCTCAAAGAGGGCCAAGTGTTAGAACTCAAAGACCTTGAAGCGGTAGAACATGAGACTAAAGCCCCGGGGCGCTACACTGAAGCCCTCTTGATTAAAGAGCTTGAGAAGCGGGGGATTGGCAGACCAAGCACCTATGCCACCATCATCGAGCGGCTCTACGACAAATCGTACGTCGTAAAAGAGAATGGCGCTTTAGTCCCCTCTTTTGTAGCCTTTGCCGTTGTGCAGTTATTAGAGAGCTATTTCCTCAATTTTGTCGACTACGATTTCACTTCCAAAATGGAGGGGGGCCTTGATGGTATTGCAGAGGGGGCTGTGGATCAAAACGACTTTTTAAAGAGTTTCTATGAGGGGGACGAGGGGCTTAAGAGTCAGGTTGAGCAAGTTTTAAACGCAGTGCAGCCGGTCGAGGTCAAACACATCAAATTGCCCCATATCGCCGATGAGTTTCCCGTCATGATAGGCCGTTATGGTCCTTACGTTGTCGATAAAACCGCCGGCGATAAGGCCGTCTCAATTCCTGTGGACCTCACCCCCAGTACGTTGAATGACAGCGTAATTAGCACCCTTTTAAAACAGAAGAATGGGGAGAACGGGGGTGATGAGCCTCTGGGAGAAGACCCCGAGAGTGGTCAGGCAATCTACCTCCTCAGTGGTCGCTATGGTCCCTACTTCCAGCTCGGCAAGAAAGGGGAAGACAATGAAAAAGTAAAAACCTGTAGTGTCCCCCAAGGGAAAGACCCCCATGCGATGACTATCAGTGAGATAATGGATTACCTCTCCCTGCCCAAGGAGTTGGGGGTAAACCCTGAGAACGGAAAGCCGGTAACTGTTTCCATCGGGCGTTATGGCCCCTTTGTCAGTAACGATGGTAAAAATAGGAATCTGAGTGGTCCTCAAGAGCGGGTCTTTACTATCACCCTGGAAGAGGCGCTTGAATTGTTAGCTTCAGCCAGAGAACCCCGCAAAGGTAAACGGAGTGCTCAAAAAGCGTTTAAGGAGTATGGTGAATACGAAGGGGAGGCGCTTGGAATTTTCTATGGGCGTTACGGTTACTACGGAAAACTGGGTAAAAAGAACTTTGCCCTTCCCAAAGAGATGAAAAAGGATGAGAGTGCCTTTGTTAATCTCTCCAAAGAGCGCCTGATAGAGCTCTACAAAGAATCTTCAAATAAATAAGAGGCGCCCAGTTTGATCTTTTTTCCAATCAGAGGGTAGAGAGCTGTCACCCAGAGTCCTACCAATAGGTAGCGGAGGAAACTGATAGCCAAGTGTCCTCCCAGGAGGGCCTTAAGGCCTTGGATAGCCACAATGACGGCCACCCCTAGCGCAAAACGGATAATCTTTATTAATAGAGTCCCTTGTGTCGAGTAGTTAATCTTCTTGCGCTCCCACAGGAAGCCCAAGTAACCACCGGCAGCGAGACTTAAAAGCTTCAAGGGGTCGCTGTAAGCCTCTCTGTCGGCTAAGCCGCCTTCAATCAAGAAGGCGAACAGGAGGGCCACCACAAAGGCAACTATTCCCACTATAAGGCTCATCTTGCTGTACTTTTGGGCATCAGCATAGATTTTCTGAAACCAGAGGTGTGTGGCAAAAGTGGCACAGATGCCCAACGCTAAACCTGCAAAAACATCAAGAGGCCAGTGGACGCCCAAGTAGAGGCGTGAAAGGATGACCAGCACTATTAAGAGGGCTCCTATCAAGCTGAGCCACCGTTTTTTATAGGTTAAAGCTAGCCCACTGTAGAAAGAGGCGGCTCCCGTCGCATGACCACTGGGAAAAGAGTATCCGGTTGCCGTTTGGAGGCGTTTAGCGGCTACGGAAGGGAGCACTTGGAAAGGTCTCGGAGCCCTGATTATGGCTTTCAAGATCCCCATCCCAAGCAGGGCGGTAAACAGGGAAGAGAAGAGGGTGAAACCCTTCTCTTTAGAGATGCACCAGATGAAGAGGCTTATAGCTAAGATGAAAACGGTCTCCTCACCAAAGATGGTAATGAGTTGGAAAAATTTATCTAAGAGCGGAGATGAGAGGCGTTGGAAAAACTCCATAATAGCGACTTGCATAGAGTACCCCCTTCAGTGAGTGCAGTATAACCAAGGTGGAGGGTAAATACAACGTGGTATAGCAGCTTTCTGTTGCGCTGATTTAGGATAGTCGCTACAATGTAATACGTAAAAAGTGTGTCCCAAAAATAAGATGTGTGTTTTTGAAATAATAGAGGTTCGGTTTGTAATGAAAAAGAAAAATGTCATCAATTTGATAAAATACTATACAGAGAGAAATGATGCGGCCTTTAGGGATGAAGCTTATGAGATTGCCGTCGCTTTTAATAAGGTTAGTGATTATGAGTTGGCCGATTATATTATGGCTCTCCTGTCTGATAAGAATACATTTGTACCCCAAATCATTGATAGTAAAATTGACTATCTAAGGAAAATTGAACTGTCATCGGCTCCCCTACCTCTGCCGGAATGTATCAAGGACGAGCTACTGGGTCTCGTTAACGCCATAGGATATGCAGTCGGTGTTAACAAATTCTTATTTCAAGGGGCGCCGGGGACAGGTAAAACGGAGAGTGCCAAACACCTCGCTAGAATTCTTAATCGACACCTATTTTTAGTTGATTTTGACCTTCTTATAGATAGTAAAATGGGTCAAACATCGAAGAATATTGCTCAAATGTTTGCCGAAATAAATGCCTTTGCCTACCCTGAACAAATCATCGTTTTGTTTGATGAACTCGACTCTATCGCTCTTGATCGCACTAATACGCGAGATTTAAGAGAAATGGGGAGGGCAACTTCAGCATTTTTGAAAGGGTTAGACAATCTGAATAGCAGAGTAGTTGTCTTAGCGACTACTAATCTGTATGAAGCGTTTGATAAGGCGCTGGTACGCCGATTTGACAAGGTGATAGATTTTAATCGTTATACTCGACAGGACCTTATAGAAATCTCAGAAATTATTCTGGAGAATTTATTACAACAGTTTAAGTTCAAGGGGCGAAATATTAGACTTTTTAGAAAAATTATGGCATTAATGGAGCCTCTGCCGTACCCAGGAGAGTTGAAAAATCTCATAAAAACAGCCATCGCCTTCAGTAATCCACATGAAGATTTTGACTATTTAGCGCGACTTTTTAAACAGGTATTACCCCAATTTTCGGGTGATTACAAAGATTTACAAGCTCTCGGGTTTTCAATGCGCGACATCGAGGTACTATCTAAAGTCTCAAAAAGCCAAGTATCCCGTATTTTGATGGAAGAGAAGCGATGAATCAGATACTTGAACTCAAGGGTAAGTTCAACCAAGCACCTGCTTCAAGGCGTCCCAGCACACCAACTTTGCCCCCAAAGACAAGTGTGAATATCTCAGACATAGAGCGCTTATTAGTTTCACTCTATGCAGTTAAACAGTATTGGATTAGGGAAAGACCCCTTTTTAAGCCTTTGGTTTCGGTTTATTACAGAGATATAGTTGCCAAGAGTAATCGAATGGGCGCATTGTTAACCGAGAGACCCTCAGATTCCCCCAACGATACAGTGGTAGGAGCCAAGTTTTCAAATGAACCACAACCGAGGCATATTATAACCCATTGTTGTGAGCTAAGTTTTATAGATAGTGCCATAGAACAACTTAAAAAAGTCCGGGCAGTTGTGCTTGATGTTTTTGACTCTGAAATATTAGCTGAGACAATGGATATTCTTAATGTAAATGTCAATCGTCTGAAAAGGAATTTGTCAGATAGCGAAAAAGGAGAGAATAAACGACGGGAAAGGGTACTAGCTACTCAAGGACTTAGTAAGTCCCAATTTTGCCGAATTATTCGGGACATCTATTATATTGACTATTTTGGTGTTCAGGAGCAAAAAAAGAGCATTTCGGAAAACCAGATTATTACCCTTTATGATATCGGATTGCCCCAAGATGAAATTATCCGAAGACTAGGTTTACAGAACGAGTACATTAGAACGTTGGATTCTGTAACTTGGTTAGTCACCCCAAATCAATACATGAAAATTATTGGCAAAGCACCGTATTTGATTGCCATGGCAGTTGCTGATTTTGGGAGAATTGATGCTTTAGTAGATGGGCGCAAGCATGAGCATGAATTTGGGTTTCTAATTGGAGAGCCTAAGGATGAACCTGTTATTGGTGTTATCGACACACTTTTTGACCAAAATGCCTATTTTTCTGCATGGGTCGATTACCATTGCATGGTTAATGCAGACTTAATCGAGCAAGATGACTTTGTCCATGGGACAGCCATCTCCTCGTTGATAGTTGATGGACCAGCATTAAACCCTAGTCTAGAAGATGGGTGTGGGCGATTTAGAGTTCGCCATTTTGGCATCGCCAAGCATAGAAAGAATAGCACAGCCTCTTTGATGCAAGCGCTACGTTCTATTGTGGAAACGAATAAAGATATCAAGGTGTGGAATTTTTCTCTCGGTTCTCCACTTGAAATTGAACAGAATTTTATCTCTCCAGAAGCAGCCCTTCTTGATAAGCTCCAGGTCGAACAAGATGTTATTTTTGTCATTGCTGGAACCAATAACCGTAATCGTCACAAAAATTTCCCTAAAATTGGAGCTCCGGCGGACTCTATCAACTCCCTTGTCGTTAATTCGGCTTCACTGTTGGGGAAACCGGTGGAGTATGGGCGTAAAGGGCCGGTACTTTATTTTTACAGAAAACCAGATGTTTCTTTCTTTGGAGGAGACCGCTTAGACAGCATGGTTGTCTACTCTAGCCAAGGTAGAATGAAAGAGATGGGAACTTCTTTTGCGGCCCCCTGGATTGCACGGAAGTTAGCTTACCTCATCCATGTCATGGGGTTTTCTCGGGAAATTGCCAAGGCTTTAATTATCGACTCGGCAGCAGGGTGGTCTGGCAACAATAGTAATCTCAATCTACTCGGTTTTGGAGTTGTACCCACCCATATTAAGGATATTTTAACCAGCCAAGATAATGAGATTAGGTTTGTCGTACAGGGGATAAGTGAAGCATATGAGACCTACACTTACTCCATCCCTGTACCGATGTTTAAAGAACAATTTCCGTATGTCGCCAAGGCTACGCTTTGTTACTTTCCAAAGTGCTCCCGCTTTCAAGGTGTTGATTACACCGACACAGAAATGGATATTCAGTTTGGTAGAATAAAACAGGGTGGCAGAATTAAATCAATCGATAACAACAAACAAGGGGATGATGAGCCACAGCCTTTATTTGAAAAGGTAGTCCGGGCAAAATTTCGCAAATGGGACAATGTTAAACATATCTCAGAAGGCGTGCCTCGTCGTGCTCGTCCTCGTAAGCGTCTGAGCCAGAGTTCTTCGAACTGGGGAATCAGCATTAAGACCAAAGAGCGCCATTCAGTAAAATCGGGGAGAGGATTACGCTTTGGGCTAGTAGTCACATTACGAGAGATAACAGGAGTCAACCGGATTTCAGAATTCATGCAACTCTGCCGGGCCAATAATTGGTTTGTCGATGAAGTGAATATCCATGAGCGCTTAGATATATATGAAAAAGCTGAAGAGGCCTTAGTGTTTAGTGAAGAGGAGTGAGGCTTAGCTTAGTTTGTCTATCACGAGAGGCTATTTATCGAATCCTTAGCTAAGGATGGCTCTATTTTTTCCCTAATCTGATTGACTGTTCTTCTCAGTAGTAGAACACATTTATTCATTCGGGTAGTGAGGGTGGGTGTTGACAAAAGGAAAATTTAATTGTAACTTCTCCATGCTAACGGGGGCGTAGCGAAGTTGGTTATCGCGACGGCCTGTCACGCCGTAGATCGCGGGTTCGAGTCCCGTCGCTCTCGCTTTAGACACCGCTCTGGAAATTCTGGGGCGGTTTTTTGTGCCTTGGAGGTGTTTATGCGTATACTAGTTGGTTTGAGTGGAGGAATTGATTCCTCAATAGCCGCTCTCCTACTTAAAAATAGAGGACATGAAGTAATTGGTGCTACCATGTCAATTTGGCGCGATGGAAATCCCTTCTCAGCAGAGGTTAAACGGGATGCTTGTTTTGGTCCCAATGAGAAGGAAGATATCGCTGAGGCGCGCCGTATCAGCGAGATTTTGGAGATTGAATACCACGTTTTAGATTGCGCTAAGGAGTATGAAGAGATAGTCTTACAAAACTTCAAAAGCGAGTATCTTGCAGGGCGGACTCCTAACCCTTGTGTGTGGTGCAACAGTTTTATTAAGTTTGGTGCTTTGCCCCAAATCGCTCGGCAGAAAGGGATTGATTTTGATAAATTTGCCACCGGTCACTATGCTCAAGTGGAGGAACAAGCGGGCCGTTTTCTCTTAAAAACCGCCGTCGATAAGCGTAAAGATCAAACTTACTTCCTCTATCGTTTAAAGCAAGAGCAACTAAGAGAGGTCATCTTCCCGCTGGGACAAATAGAGAAGAGTGAGGTGAGGCGCTTAACTAAAGAGTACAATCTTTTTGCTGAGGAGAAGCGGGAGAGTCAAGACTTCTACAGTGGTGACTACAGTGACCTGCTTCAAACCGCAGTGCAAAAAGGGGAGATTATGGACCGTGAGGGTCACATTTTGGGAAGCCATGACGGATACTGGAACTACACTATTGGACAGCGGAGGGGTTTAAAAGTCTCTGCCGAGCGTCCCCTTTATGTAGTTGCCCTTGATGCTCAATTAAACCGCGTTATCGTGGGGTATGAAGAGGAGACCTTTAAAGAGAAGCTACTGGCCGAAAATCTCAATTGGATTGCCATTGATGGACTAACAGAGCCACTGGAAGCCCAGGCCAAAATAAGAAGTACCGCCAAGGCCCAGCCGGTCCTACTCACACCGGCCGCTGAAGGGAGGGTGGAGGTCAGTTTTACCCAGAGTCAAAAGGCTATTACTCCGGGACAATCGGTAGTTTTCTATCGTGAGGCGACGGTCTTAGGGGGAGGGGTCATTGTTTGAGCTTTGCTTGTCGACTTCTCCTAAACATGTTTTAATATCTTGTATCTAAGGGAGGGTACTATGAGACTCATAATTCAGGAAGATTACAATAAGTTGTCATGCTGGGCTGGCCGTTACATCGCTAAAAAAATCATCGAATACAAGCCCACGGCTGACAATCCGTTTGTCTTGGGTTTGCCCACCGGCTCTTCACCTATCGGAACTTATAAACAACTGATTGCCATGCACCGCCAAGAGAAACTCTCTTTTAAACATGTCATCACCTTCAACATGGACGAGTACATTGGGTTACCTGAGGACCATCCGCAGAGTTACCACGCTTTCATGTGGGACAATTTCTTCAGCCATATCGATATCCCCCGCGAGCAAGTTAATATCCCCAACGGGAATGCCAAAGACCTTTTGGCAGAATGTGCTCAATATGAGGCTAAAATAGAAGAAGTTGGTGGAATTGACCTTTTTATGGGTGGTATTGGGATAGACGGACACATCGCCTTTAACGAACCCTTTTCCTCGCTCGATTCGCAAACAAGACTAAAGACCTTAACCCATGATACAAGGGTGGTTAACTCCCGTTTCTTTGGTAACGACATCAATAAAGTCCCTAAAACCGCACTTACAGTGGGCATCAGAACGATTATGGAGGCCAAAGAGGTCGTTCTCTTAGTGAACGGTCATGGTAAAGCGCGGGCGCTACAGGCGATGATCGAAGGGCCGGTGAGTCACGCTATGACTTGTAGTATTTTGCAGATGCACCAAAAAGCCCTTATCATCTGCGATGAAGAGGCAACAGCTGAACTAAAAGTGGGTACCTACAAATACTTTAAAGACATTGAGAGCGATTTTTTAGACCCCGACTGCCTGCTGGTCGAAGATCTAGTTTAACGCAGAGCCAACTCGGTAGCGACCTTAATGGCAACTGCCGGGTTGTCGGTCATAATAGAGTCGACCCCCATTTCTAATAAGGCGCGCATCTGCTGCTCTGTGTTGATGGTCCACACCTGAATAACTGCCCCTCTGGCATGAAAAGCCTCGATAAATCTGGGGGTGATGACTTTGATGCCCCACTGGGCTACGGGAACTTGGAAGACAGTCGTCTGCTCTCCGGGGAGGCGTTTAGGTAAAATCCCCAATTTTTGTTGCAGTAGGAGGGGGAGGACTTCCAGCGTTGTGAGGCTCGTTAAGATCTTTTTATTCCTAGATCGCATCGCTTTAAGGTGACTGAGGTGAAAACTGGCACAAAGGACCCTCTCTTCAGCATTATGGGTAGTAACAACTTTTTCAAAAGCTTCAACGATTGCCGGCTCTTTACTCTTTAAATCGACATTAAAGCGCATTTCAGGACACCGCTCTAAAGCCTCGTCGAGGGTGGCTAGTTGCACTCCTTTACCTCTGAAGGGGAAACTTTTACCCCCGTCAGGGCTAAACTGGTAGCCGGCATCGACTTTTTCTAACTCTTTTAAGGTGAAGTCTTCAATGCGACCTGTCCCATTGGTAGTCCGCTCCAAGGTGTCATCATGCCAAATAACTACCTTACCGTCTTTGCTTAGGTGGACATCGGTTTCAATCACATCGACTTGCATAGCGGTGGCACTTTCGAAGGCCTCCAAGGTGTTTTCCGGAAAATTGATGCTGTCGCCCCTATGGGCAACCACAACCGGCATGGGGCTTAAGAATTTTTCTCTACTCATTTTGTTTATGCACTTTTATCCGGCTCATCTTAACGAATATCTTTTCGAGCCGTTGTGCCTCCTTTTCGCTTAAAGTTGCGCGCCCTAGAATATCGTGGAAAAAACTCTCCACCTCAACGCGCTCATCCTGTTTGTAGAACTTTATCACTTCAAACGTCTCAGCGATAGTGCTAACCACCGATTTCAACCGGTGCTCGTCGATAGGGGTAAAACCGGTTAGAGGGGTGAGGTTACGAAAGAGGGTGTAACCGATAATTTGGACAGCTTGACTTAAATTGAGGGAAGGAAAAGTATCGCTAGTGGGTATTTTTACGCTTAAATGGCAAAGAGAGAGCTCTTTATCGGTGAGGCCATCGCTTTCGCGACCAAAAATAATCGAGATTTTTCCTGGACCCGTGCGATTTATCTGCTCAGCCAACTGCTCTGGCGAGAGGGAGAAGTACTTCCTCTTTTTTCCACGGCGGCGACTGGCACCCACTACCAAAACACTGGAGGCGACGGCCTCTTCAATGGTGGCAAAGCGAGTGTGGTTCTCGTAGAGGTCCCAAGCATGTAAGGCTAGAGTTTTGACCCTATTAGCGTCGTAGTTTTGCTCTCCTACTATGGTAAGGTTACTCAGTCCCATCGTCTTCATAGCCCGGCAAACTGCGCCTACATTGGCCCCTTCCTGAGGGTCAACCAACACAATCTCCACCCGGCCTAAATTCTCAAAAGTTTCCATAATACTTCTAATATCAGATATTGCGCTCTCTGCCAAGAATAGCTTATAGTGAAAGCATGGAAGAAAAAAAGAGACCCGCGAAGGATGCGGGCAGGACCGCATTGCTGGTCATCGCCGTGATTTTGACCTTTGCAACGCTAAAAATTGCCGATGTCGTCACGCTTCCCCTGACCATCTCTCTTTTCCTCTTCCTTTTTTTTAACCCCCTTTTAAACCGTCTGGAGAAGCTTAAAGTTCCCCGCTGGCTGGGTGTTTTAATTGTAATGGTGCTTCTTTTGGTAACCTTCTTGGTAGCTGCCTGGTTCTTCTTCTTCACCGTAGACCGTTTGGTGCAGCGCCTACCAATGTATATCAGGCGATTTGTGGTCATTGATGCGTGGTTGGCCGAAAAGATTGGCCTCGACACAGGTACCAGCTTTCTCACCTATATCAATTTCGATTGGCAGGGGTTAATCCTCTCTTCCCTCTCATCGGTGAGTAACAAGGCGATTAACATAGTATCGCGGGTATCCCTTATTTATATTTTTGTCCTTTTCTTAATTCTGGAGAGGCAATCCCTCATTCCTAAACTGAAGGTGGGCATCCCCAGTGGGAAAGGGATGCGTTTAGCCGTCTTATTTGAGAGAATTAATCGGCAGATTTCGAAATATTTACTCCTAAAGGCACTGATTAGCTTAGCAACGGGGATTCTTTTCTACTTAGCCTGCTTGGCGACTGGCCTCGATTTCGCCATCATGTGGGGCGTCTTAGCCTTTGTCCTCAATTTTATCCCCAGTATTGGCTCTATTATTATCACGGCAATGACTATCGTGATGGCAATTTTACAGTTCTTCCCCATCTGGGCCAACGTTGTCTACGTGGCTGTTTTGATGATCTCAATTCAGATGGTCTTAGGCAATATTATCGACCCGCGTATCCAAGGGGTGAGGCTCAACCTTTCGCCTTTTGTTATCTTGGTATCGCTGTCACTGTGGGGCTACATCTGGGGGGTAGCGGGGATGTTCTTGGCGGTGCCTATCACCAGCGTGATGCAAATCATCTGTGCCAACGTCCAGTCTCTTAAACCGGTAGCGGTCATGATTGGTAGTGGTCGCTCTTACCGCAAAGTGGTAGAGCGTCAGAAAAAGGCCAAAAAAAAAGGGAAATCAGACTAAAGAGCCCCTTGTAAGCCCATAGAAGTTAATGCTTGGCCGCAAACTTTAGAAGCCCCTAAACCATAGATACCAAGGGGCTTTTCGCCTAGGCTGTGTTGGAAACCACCATACAAGAGACGAGCGCTCCAATTGTTGGTACCAGAAAATAATGAATTGCTTTCTGCATAGCAGAAGCTTATCATTAAAGGGAGAAACAGTGGAGGTAAAGGCTATGAAAAAGAGGATAATCCTGGTGGTGCTCCTCACGCTCTTAATCGGCGTTGGTTGTACCACCACAACCGTGATGACTGAGCCTATGGAGGTCCACAAAGAGGAGGTAGCACCCCCCGTTGAAGAGCCGCAAGAGATTAAGGTTGAAGTGCCAATATTGACAAAAAATGTGGTAATTATTGCCTCAGGAGGTATTCAAGGGGCTATTTTTCCCTTCGATTTGGTCTATGGGGGAGAGCGTAATAGCCAAATGCAGCTCTCTAGCCTACTTAAACAAGAGCGCGCTAAAGGGCAACCCCTTTTTTTAGTAGATTTAGGCGATATACTCGCGGGTGAAGCCACCCTTTGTTACTACAAGTATGTTGATACCCAACGGCCTCACATCGTTCAGCAGGTCATGAATGCTTTAGACTACGATGTAGCAACTGTGGGCCGGGCAGACTTAGAGGGGTGCCAGGAGGGCTGTATAAGACTCTTAAATGAGGCTTCATTCCCCTTTTTAGCAGCTAATGTCTACTCTAAAGAGACCAATGAGTTAGTTACAGCTCCCTATGTAATTGTAGAGAAAGAGGGGATAAAAGTGGCTTTCTTCGCCGTTGTCGACCCAGTTGAGCGCCTCTCTGATTTAGTCTACTTTGAGCCCTTTGAAGAGAGTCTTGCTAAATGGCTCCCTGTAATCAAGGAGGAGGCTCCGGATCTGCTTATTGGTCTTTACAATGGAGAAGAGCAAGTTTCAGGCATTGAGGACTTCGATCTAATTCTCACCTCTAAAGGGGGTGTAACAACGGTAGATAAAGCCGTCTTTACCCTTGCTTACGATGAACAGAAGGGCTCTTATCAGAAAGTGGGATTGGAGAGGAGCCTTGTATCTCTCGCAAATTATAGTGTTGATCAGGACTTTTTTAGCTTGTTTAAAGAGGATTACGCAGCAGTTGAACAGTGGCTGAATAGTCCAATTGGTAAAATCAGTGAATCGGTCTCTTCGCGGGACTCCTTTTTCACCGACTCAAAATTTGTCGATTTAATCCACAGTATTCAACTTGCCAATAGTGGCGCAGAGCTTTCAATCGCAGCCCCCACCGCTTTTGACGCCCTCCTTAGAGAGGGACCGGTGTATGTAAAAGACCTCTTTCGTATCTATCCCGATGAACACTACTTAGTGAGTGTCGACATGCTTGGCAGTGAAATAAAAGAGTACTTAGAACTCTCCTATGCTCAATGGTTTAATCAGATGAAGTCGTTGGATGATGAATTGATTATGGGCGATAACTGGAGGGAGTGGGACAGTTTGGCAGGATTAAATTATGTTGTCGACATCACCAAAGCACCCCATGAGAGGGTGATTATTAAAACACTCCGCTCCGGTGCCCCTTTTAGGTTAGAGAGAACCTTCTCCGTGGTCTTTAATTCAGCGCGGGCGTTTGAAAAAGGGGGCTATCTGGAGCAGGTCGGTGTCGATGCGAGCCGCATAAAACCGGTAGGCGATAAGACTATTAGGTCCTATTTAATGGATCTGTTCCAGTCTACCGACGAGGTCGAGCCCAGCTTAGATAACAACTGGTTAGTCATTCCCAATTTGTGGTTACAGCGCGGAATGAAGAACTCTTACCCCCAGATTTTTCCCTCTGAATGATAGACTCTTTCTTGCCGTGCAGTTACACTGACGCCATGAAGATTGAGAAGCGCTCAAGGCACTTAGAGCGAGAGGCTTGGGAAATTTGGGACAAGAAAGCTAAACCCCAACTCTCCCTAGGGCGCCTAGAGAGTCTGGCAGTAGAAATAGTCTCAATGTGCGGGAGTTTAAGACCACAACTGGGGCGCCCCGCACTCCTTCTTTTTGCCTCTGACCACGGCATATGGCAAGCGGGAGTGAGTTCCAGTCCCCAGGAAATCACATGGCAGCAGTGTGTGAACTTTGCCCACGGCGGGGGGGCCATTGGGCTAATGTGTCGTGAAAATGGCCTCGATTTAAGGGTTATCGACATGGGGGTCAACTACGATTTTGACATCGCCTTAGGTATTGTTAATCGTAAGATTGCCTACTCGACAGCCAACTTTGCCCATCAAAAGGCCCTTAGCAGGGAACAACTGGAGTTGGCTCTTGAAGCCGGTAAGGGGGAAGTACAGAGGTGCCACGCTGAAGGGGTTAGCACAATTGCCTTTGGAGAGATGGGGGTAGGTAATACTGCGAGCGCCTCAGCTTTGATGGCCAGCTTAACGGGTTACAGTGTAGAGGCGTGTACCGGTAAGGGCGCCGGTCTTAGCGCTGAAGGGCTCAACCACAAATGCCGAGTTCTCAGTGCAGCCCTAGATTTCCATGGGAAGATAGAGGACCCTTTGGAGGTGTTACAGACTTTCGGGGGCTTTGAAATAGCGGCCATAGTGGGGGGGATGCTACAAGCAGCCTCTCTTAAAAAAGTTATCTTAGTTGATGGCTTTATTACCAGTATAGCAGCCTTGATTGCCATAAAGATCGATGAAGCCGTTAAGGATTACCTGATTTTTTGTCACGAATCAAAAGAGAGTGGGCACGCCCTCCTTTTGAAATATATGGAGGTTACTCCCCTCCTTTCCCTCTCCATGTGCTTAGGGGAGGGGAGCGGCGCAGCCCTTGCCTGGTTGATAATCAAACAGGCCATGACCCTCTTTCTAGAGATGACCCCCTTTGAAGAGGCTGCAGTTACCGATTCGGTAGCCCTTTTGAAGAAGCAAGGAGTGGACCGACATGCACAGCAGTGAGATAACCCTAATAATTGGTGGAGGCAGGAGTGGCAAGAGTAGTTATGGAGAGGCTATGGCTAAAGCGATTGAGGGCAATCGTCTCTACATAGCAACGGCCGAAGTGACCGATGAGGAGATGGCCAAAAGAATCGAGCATCACCAAAAAAGGCGTGCAGGGATTTTTAGTCAAACTATCGAGGAGCCCCTGAACTTGGCTGGAGCGCTTAGCCAGATTGACAAATCGGTAGATGTTGTCCTCCTCGATTGCCTTACTGTGTGGTTAGGGAATGTAATTCACTACCGCGGCCTTCAGGCGAATTATGAGGAGATTGAGCAATTTTTAGCTGCCCTAAAAAGGTGTTCTCAAAGGGTGATTGTTATCACCAACGAAGTGGGGCAGGGGATCATTCCGGCAACTGCCCTTAGCCGCCACTACCGTGACCACGCCGGCTGGCTTAACCAAGCGGTGGCGGCCATGGCAGACAGGGTTATCTGGATGGTGGCTGGCCTCCCGGTAGTCGTTAAAGGGGGGTCTTTATGAAAGGGTGGGGTTTAGCGACAGCCATGCGGACTCTTACCATAATCCCTTTTCCCGGGCGTGAGAGTAAAAGTGGTGCCACGGGCTTTTATTGGTACGTCCCCGTCGGTGCTCTGTTGGGAGCCCTTATCTACTTCTTTACGTTTCTAAAGGTACCAATCTTTACAACTTCGGTCTTAATAGTTGCCCTTTTGGCTATTTTAACGCGGGCTTTTCATCTAGACGGCCTAGCCGATACTTTCGATGGTTTTCTCGGTGGTTATAACCGTGAACGCCGCTTAGAGATTATGAAGGACTCCCATATCGGGACATTTGGGGTGGTCGCCTTAATTGTGACCCTCTTGTTAAAGACGGCAACAATTGCCGCCCTCTTAGAGCAATCTAAGACACCGCTCCTCTTTTATGTTCCCCTTTTTGCCCGCTTCTTTGTAGTGGCCCAAGCGGTGTTTAACCCTTACGCCAGAGAGGCGGGGACGGCAGCTTCCCAGGTGAAAGATGGTAAATTACGGCACGTGGCAGTCGCTCTATTGTGGGTGGGTCTTTCTTTGCTCCTCTTTTTCCCTCTGTACAAACCAATCGTCGGTATGTTTGTTTCGGGGGCATTGACAACCTTGGTTGTGGCATTAATCGCACGAAAAGCCATTAAAGGGGTCACAGGGGATGTGTTGGGCTGTACGGTAGAGTTGAGTGAAGTGGTGATGTTTTTGGTGGCATCGCTTGTCTAAAGAGGATAACTGAGGCACTATTAGGGACGTAGGAGGAGCAAAGATGAAAAAAAGTCGTTGGGGAATCTTAGGAACGGCCGACATTGCCCGTAGGCGTTTAATTCCCGCCTTACACTCGAGCGATGAGTGTGAGTTGGTCGCCGTGGCTTCAAGGAATCAAGAGCGCTCGGCAGCCTATGCCAAAGAGAACCGTATTCCTGTGGCCTACGGATCTTATGAGGAGCTTTTAGCCGATAGCTCAATCGAATTTATCTATATCCCACTTCCTAACCACCTCCATTTTGAGTGGACAAAAAAGGCGGTAGAGGCGGGTAAGCACGTTCTGTGTGAGAAACCTTTGGCTCTCTCTATAGAAGAGGTCGAGCAGTTGCTAAAGTTGCGTAACCAGAGTGGTAAACTCATTGGGGAGGCCTATGCGACGCTCCACCAAGAGCGACTTTATGGGTTAAGGGAGATATTAGAGACGAAAAAATTTGGGACTCCTAGTAGTGCCCATGGTGTTTTCTACCTCTTCAACGATAACCCTCACGATGTTAGAAACGCCTATCCTTGTGAACAGGGAGGTGGCTCTTTGTGGGACATTGGTGTTTACCCTATAGTCGTAGGGCGCTGGATGTTGGGCGAAGAACCCAGTGAAGTTGCCTGTATCATGGAGAAAGAGAGTACTTCACAGGTCGATTACCATACCACCGGGCTATTGCGTTTCCCCAGTGGCGCGCAGATGAGTTTTGCTTGTGGTATGCGCCACCCATTAGACACTACGTTTACCCTTTACACGGAGAACCACCGTTTTGTTTTAAACGAGACCTATTTTAGCAATGAAAAAGAGAAGTACGGTTTTGAAATCTACGGTGACGAAGGTGAGCCCTTAGCTGCCCTTTTCGATTATCCGCCAAGCGACCAGTACCGCTTAGAGTGTGAAAACTTTGCCCGCTCTGCAAAGACTGGTGAGGCTTTTGCCGGTTCTCTAGAGAATACACTGCAACAGACCAAAGTAATTTTAGCGCTATTTGAAGCTGCCAAGAGGGGAGAGTTTGTTAGAGTATGAAGATTGTATGCTTAGACCTCGAGGGAGTTTTGGTCCCCGAAATTTGGATTAATGTTGCCCAGCGAACGGGTATTGAGCAGTTACGGTTAACCACGAGGGATATCAGTGACTACGATGTGTTGATGCGGGGGCGCTTAGCAATCCTTAGAGAGCACAACCTCACCCTTGGAGATATCCAAGCGGTGATAAAAGCGATGGAGCCCCTTGAGGGGGCCCTCGACTTTCTCAATGCTCTTCGCCGAAAAACTCAAGTTTTCATATTAAGCGATACCTTCACCCAATTCGCCTCTCCCCTCATGGAGAAGCTCTTGTGGCCCACCCTTCTTTGTAACTCTTTAGTAGTCGATAAACAAACCAATATGATAACCGACTACACCCTGCGTCAGCGTGACGGAAAGTGCAAAGCCGTCGAAGCCCTCCAAGGGCTGGGGTACAAAGTATTTGCCGGTGGGGACTCTTACAACGATTTATCGATGATTAAGAGAGCCGACCAGGGGGCCCTCTTTAGGGCTCCGCAGGGGATCCAAGAGGAGGAGAAGGACCTGCCCTTCACCACTACCTACGATGAGTTATTGGCGGTAATCGAGGAGTTCCTCGCATAGGTGTGAACGTTCAGTGAAAACAGTACCTTAAAAAGGCTAAAATTGTTCAGTGATTACAGTACCATTTATTCACCTGTTTTGAAATAGTTTTTAGATCTTCCCCAAGGAGAGTTTGCAGC
>Ga0172382_10003439_pt1 | contig 25081 bp, 19 predicted proteins | sample Leawel138RmetaG_FD_122245 | JGI IMG/M metagenome (GOLD analysis project Ga0172382, IMG submission 122245) | Leachate microbial communities from a municipal landfill in Southern Ontario, Canada - Leachate well 138R metaG | ecosystem: Engineered > Solid waste > Landfill > Unclassified | place...
GATCTACCGGGCCCATCAGTCCTACCCGATGGAACTTTGCCTGAAGGAGCAGCTCGAGTCGGACACCAATCTCGCGGGGCTGAAGGTTGCCTCCTTCGGAACCATTCTGAATTACCTGGACGGTGCCGGGTTCGCCGCCCAGTCCATCAGTGGCGGTGAGCTGTACCAGGCGCTTGCCACGGGCGTTCTCGATGGCGCCAACTGGGGCGCAGCCCAGGGCGCCCTGTCCATGAAGTTGTGGGAAGTGGCCCCGGTCCAGATGAAACCGGCACTGGCGATCGTCAGTGATGTGTTCGCCATCAACAAGAAGGCGTTCGACGAGCTTCCCGAAGACCTCAGGGTGATCTTTGACGGGCTGCTCCAGGAGCGCTATCTGCGCAGAACGGCCGAGTACACCCTCGGCGAGGTGATCGCGACCAATACCGGTGTGGACAAGATGGGCGTCACCGTCCAGAGATTCCCCGATACCGTGATGCAGAAATTCGCAGGTGCTTCGAAAAAGATCCTGGCGCTCGAAATGGAAAAAGGTCCGCTGGCGAAAAAGCAGGGGGAGGTGCTGACCAAGTTGCTCCAGGATCTCGGGTACGCGTGATCATCATGGGTACACGGCCGGATTGCCACGCTGCCTCGACAGGAGACATCGCATCATGAGTGTCGATACCAAGCATGTCATGGACCTCGCCGAATGGTTCGCGAAAAGAGTGGCCAGGGACCCGGGCAGGCCGGCGCTGACCTGTGACGGGGTGACATGGACTTATGCGCAGTTGCAGGACCGAGCCGAACGGATGTCCGCGGTATTGGCGACCGGAGGCATACGGGCGGGCGATCGGGTGGGGCATCTCGGGTTCGATGATCCGCAGTTCTTCGTCGTCATGTTCGCGGCAGCGCGGCTCGGTGCGATCCTCGTCCCGTTCAACTTCCGGCTCAGCGCCGTGGAGCTGGCGTTCTGCATCGAGGATTCCGGTACGCATACGCTCATCGTCGGCGAGGAGCATATCGCGACCATCGACAGCGTTCGCGAGCAGCTCCGTTGCAAGCGATTCATCCATCGATCGGCAGGCGGGTCCGGCTGGGAGTCCGCGCTCGAACTGATGGACAAGGTGGGCGCCGAACAGATTCCCGAGACGGTCCGATCGTCGGCCGATGATGTGGCCCTGATCATGTACACGTCGGGAACCACCGGAAAGCCGAAGGGCGCCATGCTCACGCATGGAAACTTCTGGACCGACAACCTGAACGAGATCATCACCTTCGGGCTCACGGCCGACGATGTCACATTGAGCTTCGCCCCCCTTTATCATGTCGGGGGTTTGCTGTGCACCACGATGGCGACGCTGATGCTGGGCGGGCATCTGATCCTGCAACGAGCGTTCGATCCGGGCAGCGCGATCCGGGCGATCGAGGAATCGGGAGTTTCGGTCACGTTCGGAGTGCCGGCCATGTTGCTGTTCATCAGCCAGCATCCGGACTTCGAAAGCGCCGACCTGTCCAGTTTGCGCGTGGTCGCGGTGGGTGGGGCGCCGATGCCCGAGCCCTTGCTGCGCCTGTACCTGTCTCGTGGCATTCCGGCGGTCAGCGGTTACGGCCTGACGGAGACAGCCGCGATGGCCACGGCCATGCCTGCGGACAGGGTCATCGAGAAACTGGGGTCCAGTGGGTCAGCCCCTCTGCTGACAGAGATCAAGCTGATCGACGGCGAAGGGGAAACGCTTGCCGTGCCCGGGGAATCCGGCGAAATCTGCGTGCGCGGCGGCAACGTGACCAAGGGTTACTGGAATCGCCCGGACGAGACTCGTAATGCGTTTACCGCGGACGGTTGGTTCCGGACGGGGGACATCGGGTACATGGATGTGGACGGCTTCCTGTACGTCCAGGACCGGCTCAAGGACATGGTCATCACCGGCGGGGAGAATGTGTATCCGGCCGAAGTCGAGAGCGTGCTTTACGACCACCCCGACATTGCCGAAGTGGCGGTGATCGGTGCCCCGGACGAGCGCTGGGGAGAGCGTGTGGTCGCGGTGGTGGCGGCGAAGCCGGGGCGAACCCTCACGCTGGAATCCCTGCGAAGCTTCGCAGATGGCAGGCTGGCCCGGTACAAACTGCCCAGCGAGATCAGGCTGGTCGAGGCGCTGCCGCGCAATCCCACGGGGAAAGTGCTGAAGCAGGAGTTGCGCAAGGCGTAAGCCATTGCCGAAGATCGCTGTCCGGGACGGCGTGATCCTGAAACGAGAAGAGGGACCGACATGTCATTCGAACACTCCGCCAAAGTGCAGGACTTGAAGGACCGCCTGACTGCCTTCATGGAAGAGCACATCTATCCCAACGAGATGCGGTTCTTCGAGGAGGCGGAAAGGCTGGGGCCGTGGGAGGTCTATCCCGTCACCGAGGAACTCAAGCCCAAGGCGCGCGCGGCGGGTCTCTGGAATCTCTTCCTGCCCGAATCGGAACTCGGCGCAGGGCTGACGAACCTCGAGTACGCGCCGCTATGCGAGGCCATGGGCCGCTCGTTCCTCGCACCGGAAGTCTTCAACTGCATGGCGCCCGATACCGGCAACATGGAAGTACTCGCCCGGTACGGCACGGAGGAGCAGAAGGATCGCTGGCTGAAGCCGCTTCTGGCTGGTGAGATCCGTTCCTGCTTTGCGATGACCGAGCCCAAGGTTGCGTCGAGCGATGCGACCAACATCGAATCCTCGATCGTCCGCGACGGCACCGACTACGTCATCAATGGCCACAAGTGGTACACGGCCAATGCCACGGATCCACGGTGCGAGATAGCGATCTTCATGGGCAAGACCGATCCCGAGAATCCGGATCGTCACAAGCAACAGTCGATGATTCTGGTGCCGATGAACACACCGGGCGTGAAGGTGATCAGACCGCTGCCTGTGTTCGGTTACTACGGCGTACCGGACCGTGCTTCCGAAGTGATCTTCGAGAACGTGCGCGTTCCTGTGTCGAACATGCTGCTCGGTGAAGGCAGGGGTTTCGAGATCGCGCAGGGCCGACTCGGCCCGGGACGCATTCATCACTGCATGCGACAGATCGGGCTGGCGGAGCGCGCGTTGGAGCAAATGTGCCGTCGCACCCTGGGCCGCGTCGCATTTGGAAAAAGGATCGCCGAGCAGGGGGTGACGGTGGAGCGGATCGCGCAAGCCCGCATCCTAATCGAACAGGCGCGGCTGCTCACGCTCAACGCCGCGCATCGGATGGACACTGTCGGCAACAAGGTGGCCAAGATCGAAATCGCCATGATCAAGGTGGCGGTCCCGAGCATGGCCGCGCAGGTCATCGATTGGGCAATCCAGGCCCATGGCGGTGGTGGCACGGGCAACGATTTCGGGCTGGCGCGGGCTTATGCCATGTCGCGCGTACTGCGGCTCGCCGATGGGCCCGACGAGGTCCATCGGGCACAGATCGGAAGACTGGAGCTGCGGAAATACCAGTGATCTCGACACCGGGAGCTGCGAGGATTCGCCAGCTCCCGGTCTGGCAGGCCAGTACTGGCGAGTTGCTTACAGACCGAATTTCTCGGTATCGACCTTGGAATAGATCTCGTTCCAGTACAGCTCGGCGAGCTCATCGACGGATTTGACGTCGGTCGTCAGCTTGTCCCATTTCTCGAGAAGGGCGCGAAACTCGGACAACATCTCGGCGCCGCGCTTCACGCCATGTCGATCGGCGAAGTACTTGGCGATCGTTCCCATATCCTCTTCAATGAAGGTATGCGTAGCTTCAATAAGCTCGGGATCGGTCTCGTGGATGGTTGCGCCACGCTTGCGTAGATCTGCCAGCACTTCATGCTCGGCCCGATGATAGCTCCAAGGAACATGAGCGGCGGCTACCGAAGCGCCTTTCAGCAGGGCTGTTCGCTCATCTGGCTTCAAGCCACGCCAGACCCGCAGATTGATGTTCTGGCCAGCGGTGGTGAATAGACCGCCTGGCACGCCCATGGTGACGTCGGTAATGGCTTCTGCCAGTCCGAAATTCGGAACCTCCGGTGTCGACACCACCACGCAGTCGACGACACCTTGCTTCAACGATTCGAGCATCTCATTTCCGGTCATCGTAACGGGGGTGCCACCCATGGCGACGACCCAGCGCGACCAGTTCGCGGCGCCGGCGCGGAAGCGCTTGCCCTTGATGTCCTCCGCGCCCTTGACGGGCTGGTTGCATAGGAGGCCGTAGGAAGAGCCGCCGACGATGCCGCCGAACACCTGGTTCTGCTTCGCGAATTCCTGGTTGCACTCCGGGCATTTCGTGAAGATGAATTCGGCCATGGCTGGCACATAGATGATCCCTTCGCGGCCGACGACATGGTCGCCCATCAGCCGCATCACCATCGAGGCTTCGCTGATAAGGTTGGAATGTGGGTACTCGGCGGCATGGTACGGGGTGAGCACGAAGCCGACGTCGGCGATCCCGTCGCGCAGCCCAGCAGATGTTTCGGCCATGTTCAACAACGACATCGGGTACACACGCAGCGTCAGCGATCCTCCGGATTCCCTGGCGACGGTGGCGGCCATCGCTTCGGCGGCATCGACCGCCAGGGATCCCGGGGGGTGTCCGACGGCGTGGCGGAGTTGGCGTGCGTCGGCCTGGGTCGCCAGGCCCAGCACGGCGGCTGACAGCAGGCTGGCCGTTGTGACTTTCCATGAGCGCATGAGTGTCTCCTTCGGTTTGGCGTGCTCGCGGTTCTCAGATCGAGCGAAGCTCAGCCGTTGAACAGATTCTTCAGCTCATTTCGAACCATGTGTTTCTGAATCTTTCCCGTACCGGTACGCGGCAACTCTGCCTCCACGACGATGGCCTTGGGAATCTTGAACGGCGCCAGCTGGCCGCGGCAGTGTTCGATCAGCGCCGCTTCGTCGACAATGGCCCCGAGTCGAAGGATGACCACGCCGGTAATGGCTTCGCCCCAGTGTGGGTGATCGACGCCGATGACCGCGGCCTCCGCGACTGCCGGATGCTCCATCAGGCAGCGCTCGACTTCTATCGAGGCGACGTTCTCGCCGCCGGTCTTGATGACGTCCTTGTAGCGATCCTTGAACCAGATCGCACCGTCCTCGTCGATATGTGCGACGTCGCCACTGTGGAACCAGCCGTGACGCATGGATTCGGCTGTTGCCTGAGGCTGGTTGAGATAGCCGTTCATGACCTGCGGGCCGCGGTAGACTAGTTCGCCGGTCTCACCGCGCGGTAGGAGGCGGCCGTCGTCGTCCATGATGGCCACGCGCGTCATCGCCGTAGCCGTACCCCAGGTCTTGGCCTTGCTCCACTGGTGCTCAGGTCGCTGCACACAGGTTGCCGGCGTGAACTCGGTCTGTCCCGAGCCGAGCACGACATCCGCCTGTGGAAACATCGCATGAATCCTGTGCAGACGTTCATCCGGCATCGGCGCCATGGCGTACATCGCGCGCCGCATGTGAGGATAGGTCCGTTCCTTTGCCGCGGGATCAGAAAGAAGCTGTCCGTACATCATCGGTAGCAGAACCACCATGTGGATCTGCTCGCGCTCGAGCAGGCCGGGTACCTGTGCCACATCGAAGCCTTTGGCAAGTACCACCGTGCCGCCGCACATCAGCACTGGTATCGTGACCGAGTTCAGCATCGCACAGTGAAACAGGGGCAGTACGATCAATGCTGTGAAACCCGGTTCGCAACGGTTCATCAGCGCGTTCGACAAGCCGGCCATCGTTACCGCCAGGTGACTTGTCAGTACCCCTTTGGGATTCGCAGTCGTGCCGCTGGTGTAGAGCAGCTGCACCGTGTCGCGATCATCGACGATCACCTCCAGCGGGGCGGTGGTTCCATCGGCCAGCAAGGTATCGAGCGACTGGCCGCCGGACGGGATTTCCAGCGCGCCGCCAGCGATCCAGAACCGGTGAGCCAGATCCGGAAGATCCTCGCCCAGCACCGAGTCGACGCTGACCCGCAGATCCGCCTCGGCGATGAGAACACGGGCGTGCGAATCACGCAGGCACCAGGCAATCTCGCTCGGCCTCAGTCCGAGGTTGACTGGTGCACAGACCAGGCCTGCGCGGCCGCAGGCGAAATAACTGACCAGTAACTCGTGGCAGTTGCGTGCCATGACGGCGACAACATCCCCGGTTTCGAGACCCAGGCTGAGCAACGCGTGTCCCAGTCGGGTGGCGTGCTCGTCGAACTCGGCATAGCTGATGCGCCGCTCGCCGTCGACGACCGCAATGCAATCAGGGTACAGTTCGGCGCTGCGCGTCAGGATGTCTCCGACGTTGACGCGCTCGATCAGGTTCTTGTCGAGTGAGGAGACATGCATCGGGGTAGGAATACTCATCGGGCGACTCCGGCGTGACCAGCGGTTTTCATCCAGCTATACGGGGCAGGAACGTGATGATCTCGGGAAAGATGATCAGCAGCGGCACCATCAGCAGATCGGCGATCAGGAACCACACGATGCCGCGGAAGATACCGGTAGTGGAGATGAGGTTGCCGATGACGCTCTTGATCACGAAGACGTTCATTCCGATAGGCGGCGTAATCATGCCGATCTCGAGCAACTTGGTCAGCAAGACGCCGAACCAGACGAGGCTTGCCCCGGTCGCGCCGATAATGGGCAGGATGATCGGCAAGGTCAGCAGCATGCAGCCAATCGGCTCGAGGAACAGGCCAAGCACCAGGTACAGGATCACGATGCCGAACATCACCGAATAGAAGCTGGCGTCTGCATCGATGATCAGAGAGGAGACGTAGTTGCCTGCACCCGACAATGCGAGAAAGCGGGTCAGCAGGCTTGCGCCGATCGCGATCACCATCAGCGCGGCCGTCGTCAGCAGTGTTTCGAGAATCGCGTTGCGAAACCGCTCCCAGGTCAGGGAGCGATTGATCATCGCGACAACGCAGGCGAGGAAGGCGCCGACCGCACCAGCTTCGGTGGGCGTGAAGAACCCGCCGAACAGTCCGCCAAAGATGCCCAGCATGACCAGTACGATCGGCCAGACCGGCTTCAGCGCCCGCAATTTCTCCTCTGTTGGAATCCGCACATCCGAGCGGGGTGCCAGCGAAGGATTCAGCTTGACGCGGATGACAATGACGACGATATAGCCGAGTGCCGTTAGCGACCCAACGGTGATGCCGCCCAGGAAGAGTTGTGTCACCGAGGTCTGGGCGATGATTCCGTACAGGATCATGATGATCGACGGTGGGATCAGTGCGCCGATCGTGCCGCCGACCGCGACGGTACCTGTGGCCAGTTCGGCACTGTAGCGCTGGCGCATCATCTCTGGTACCGCGATCTTCCCCATTGCCGCCGAGCAGGCGATCGATGATCCGCAGACTGATGAGAAACCAGCACAACCCAGAATTCCGGAGATTGCCAGTCCGCCTGGTACCTGAGCGAGCCAGACCTGCGCTGCCCGAAACAAGCCCTGCGTCAGCTGGGCGTGGTAGCAGACGAACCCCAGCAGCAGGAACATCGGTACCGAGCTAAGAACCCAATTGGTCGAGAATTGGTAGGGGATCACACCAAGTGCGCCCCAGGCGACCGTCCAGTCCATCAAGTACCAGATACCGGCGAAGGACACCGCGATCAATGAGATACCGATCGGCAGCCGCAACGCGATGAGGATGAGCAGAATGGCCATCCCTGTCAGACCGATTTGAACGTCCGTCATGTGCGTGCTTGTCGAATAGGGGTGATGCCGCGACGACCCAGGTTTCAGTCGATCAGTTCGTCGGCGCGTGCACGTTCGGTATCCAGGCCTGAGTCGACACCGAGCAGGTAGATGATGAACTTGTAGAGAACGACCAGAAACATCAATCCGCAGCCGATCGGCAGGAAGAAGTACGTTGGCCAGATCAGGATGCTGTCGACGCCTTGAACGACCGAGGCGTTGATCTCCCACTTGGCGATGGCCTCGCCCCAGGTGCGGATCGTCAGTCCCAGGAACACAGCTGCGGAGATGACGAGAAGCCAGCCTGCCAGATGCTTCTGCACATAGGATGGGAGAAGATCGGTCATTATCTCGACCGAGATATGCGCCGACTTCTGTTCGGCAAAGGCCAGAGGCATGAAGGCTGCGATAGCCATGTAGTAGTACGAGACCACCGTCATCGTGCCGGGTATCGGCGATCGGAACACGAAGCGTCCGATGACGTCAGCGGTCACGTGCAACATCATCAGTGCGATCGCCAGTCCCGAGACGATCGTCAATAGATCGATCAGCTTCGACAGAACCCGGCCCATCTTGAACATCCGTGACTCCTGCGCAAAGGGACGGTGCATGACGTCGTTTCCGTCGATGCCGTGACTCGCCTTCCAAAGCTCCCCCTGGAGAGTGGCGTAAGCATCGCCGACGGCAGGGAAAGGGTCGCGATACGGGACAGAAGAGGTACTACTCGACGTGATTCGCTAACGTACCTTTGGCGATTGCCGAGGTCTTGTGTCTATTGGCTGTGCCCGCCGCTGCGTGCAAAGGATTGGCGTTCGGCGACAAGTCGCTGGCTGCCGAGAATGACAGGGCACAGGTGTGCGCCTCCGCCGATGTCGATCTCGGCGCCGTTGACGAAGGCTGCTTCGTCGCTGCACAGGAAGCCGATGAGTGCAGCGACTTCTTCGGGTTGTCCCAGGCGTCTCGCGGGGACCATGGACAGTACGTCGTTAAGTATCATGGACGGCATCTGACATACGGCTGGCGTTTCGATCAGGCCGGGCAACACTGCGTTGCTGGTGATGCCGTGGCATGCGTGCTCCAGCGCCAGATTGCGGTTCAAGCCCAGCAAGGCGGTCTTCGTTGCCGCGTAGCCGGCCTGGCGTATGAGTCCCCTGCGAGCCGCCATCGAAGACACGTTGATGATGCGCCCCCAACCGGCGCTGATCATGTCGGGCAGGACCGCCTGAGCCAGATACAGAGGGCCGCTGAGATTCGTCGCCAGTTCCCGCTGCCACCCGGCGTCGTCGAGTTGCTCGACCGCAGCGATGTTGGCGGTCAATCCGGCATTGTTGACCAGGCAGAGTACAGGGCCGAGTGTAGTGCGCAGCTCGGCTGTTGCAGCCTTTACCTGATCGGGTTCACCAACGTCGACCGCGAGGCCATGAACACGAACACTGAATTCGCGGAGTGCTTCGAGAAATTCATCCGGGGGCAATGATTGGTCTAGCAAGCCGAGGTCGAATCCTCGTCGTGCCAGCTGCAGGGCGATTGCCCGACCGATGCCGCCAAGCGCACCAGTTACCAGAGCAACGCGGCCAGACGTGATGATTGGCGATGAAGTGCTTGTGGTCGTCATGACTGTCCCTGCAGTTCGCGCATGCCGCGCAGCCAGCGCTCTCGGCCCAGCGCGCGGCGTTCGACGTAGCCTTGTGCCTCCTCGTGCGGCAGGATGAGGAACCGGCCTTCGCGCAGAATGGATCGACGGGGCCGAAGCGTGCTTACGTATCGTCGATCAGTCGCCGTGTCCGGGATCCGCGCTGCTCATCATTTCACATCGCCGAGATCGTCAGTCCGCCGTCTATCACCAGGCTGGTGCCTGTTACGAAGCTTGCGGCGTCGCTGCTCAGGTACAGCACAGCGTTGCCGATGTCGCGCACGTTGCCCAGGCGACCGACTGGTGTCTTGGCGATATGCCTGGCTTTCGATTCCTCGTCGTACGCATTGGCCAGATCGGTCTGGATAAGGCCGGGCATCACGGTGTTGACGCGTACACCATGACCGCCGTACTCGAGCGCGAAGCTTCGGCTCATTCCGATCAGCGCCGTCTTCAGCGTCGAGTAAAGGCCTAGCATCCGGTCGGGGTGCAGCGCGGCGACCGATGCGATGTTGACAATGCTGGTCGTACCGCCTGGATTTCGGCCTTTCATCAGTCGCGTAGCCTCGAGCGACAGATACCAGTAGCCGCGCAGGTTGACGTCGACGGCCTTTGCGAATAATCCGGGTTCGGTGTCATCGATGCTACGCCACGGGCTCAGCACCGCGTTGTTCACAAGGATGTCCAGTCCACCATGTATGCTGGCCAGATGCCGGCCCATTGCCTCGATGTCCTCCATGCGACCGATGTGGCAGGCACGCCCTTCGGCACTGAGGCCGTCCGCGCGCAACTCGCTCGCGACGCGGTCGCAGTCGTTCTGCTTCCGGCTGCTGATCAGCACATGGGCGCCGGCCTCGGCCAGGACGCGAGCAGTCGCTTCCCCGATACCTTTGGTCGACCCAGTGATCAGCGCTACCTTGTTGTTGAGATCGAAGGTCTTGGCGGGTCCGTTTTCTGGATGATCGATCGTCGTGTTCAATCGTGTCTCCGTGGCGTGTTGGTGATCTGGGACGGCTACGCTAGTGACCTTGCGCCATCATCGAGCGCCTACCTGTCAGTGCACGTCGTCATCGGCAAGGATCCGCAGACCGACGCGTGCCATCAGATCGGTGGTTCGGCCAAAAGCCAGCGCCGTCTCGTTGACCGCAGTGCCATCAAGCGCTCGTCTTAACAGGCCAGCCGACATCGCTGCCTGACGGAACATCGCGAAGGCTTTGTAGAAGCGTAGATCCAGGTCGTCGGCGTCCAGCGGCCAGTGCATTGCTTGCAGGTAGTAGCGTGCCATCTCTCGCTGACTGGGGATATTCAGAGTGATTCGGTCGGCACCGGCAAGACCGGGCAGCAGATAGTCGGGCGGAAGCTCCTGTACGCCGAGGAACTGACCCAGGTCTGCAAGCGGATGGCCCAGCGTTGACAGTTCCCAGTCGAGAACGGCGATCACCCGGCTTTCTGTCGGCGCGAACATCAGGTTGTCGAGCCGGCAGTCGCCGTGGATCAGGACGACCGGGTGTTCGCCCTGCGGCAGCATCTCGTTCAGCCTGCCAGTCAGTTCGTCCATCTCCGAAAGGCCTTCCGGCATGGCTGAGCGATACTGTTGGGTCCAGCGGTGCAGCTGGCGCTCGAAGTAATTCCCGGGGCGGCCGAAATCGCGAAGACCCAGCGCATCGATGTCGCTGCGATGGATCGCAGCCAGCGTTTCCAGCGCGGCGCGGTAGATGCCCGGCCGGCGCTCCGGTTCCACGTCGGCCAGCGTCACTTCGCGATGGACCTGTCCGGCGATAAAATCCATCAGGTAGAACTGCACGCCGATCACGTCAGGATCGTTGCACAGCACGTGAATCCGCGGCACCGGCACTTTGCTGCCGTGCAGCGCGCGGATCACACGAACCTCGCGATCCAGCGCATGCGCGGATCTCAGCAGCTGGCCAGCCGGCTGCGTGCGCAGGATGTATCGTCCACCACCGGTATCGAGACGCCAGATCGGGTTGGAGTTTCCGGCGATCAGGCGTTGCGCTTCGATCGGGCCGCGAAAGCCTGCAACCTGGCTTTCGAGCCAGGCCTGCAAGCGAGGCAGGTCGAGCGAGGGGGCGCTGACGACATTGTTCATGTGGTTCCGTGCCACTTCAGCAAGTGTTTGCCCAGGGCTGCCAGGTGCACCTGGTCGGGACCGTCGCCAATCCGGATGAAGCGGGCGTAGACATAGGCCGCCGCGAGGAAAGTGTCCTGCGATACTCCGGCCGCGCCGAACACCTGTATGGCGCGATCGATCACGCGCGCCGCGGTCGCGGGGACCACGATCTTGGCCGCCGCGATGAGATCGCGTGCCGCTTTGTTGCCCTCACGGTCCATCTTGTCGGCAGCGCGCAGCGTCAGCAGTCGCGCCTGCTCGATGTCGCAGAACGAATGCGCGATATCCTCGCGCACGGAGCCGTGCTCGCCCAGGGGTTTCCCGAAGGCGACCCGCGAAGTCGCGCGCTTGCACATCAGCTCGAGCGCGCGCTGCGCGCAACCGATCAGCCGCATGCAGTGATGGATGCGGCCCGGGCCCAGCCGGCCCTGCGCGATCTCGAAGCCGCGGCCTTCGCCCAGCAGCATGTTCGAGGCTGGTACGCGGACATTCTCATAGATGACCTCGGGGTGGCCGCCCGGATCGCCTTCGTAGCCGAAAGTCCGCATGTTGCGCACGATGCGTATTCCGGGCGTGCCGATCGGTACCAGGATCATGGACTGCTGCTTGTGCTTGTCGGGATGATCGGGTGCGGTCTTTCCCATCACGATCAGCAGCTTGCACGCGGCGTTCAGCGCGCCGGACGTGTACCACTTTCGGCCGTCGATGACGTAGTCGTCACCGTCGCGGCGAATCTCGCACTGTATGTTGGTCGCATCGCTGGAAGCTACCGCAGGCTCGGTCATCGAGAAGGCCGAGCGGATCTCGCCAGCCAGCAGGGGTTCGAGCCACTGGCGCTGCTGCTCGGGATTGCCGTACAGCGCAAGTACTTCCATATTGCCGGTGTCCGGCGCCGAGCAATTGAAGACTTCGCTCGCCCACATGACTCGCCCCATCGACTCGGCGAGTGGGGCGTATTCGAGATTGCTCAGGCCGGCGCCATGATCGCCGGGCAGGAACAGGTTCCACAGTCCCTGTTCCCGCGCTTTGCGCTTGAGCTCCTCGAGTACGGCCGGGGCGTGGCCGGACGGGGCGGCTGCCAGCTGACTTTCGTACAGGTCCTCGGCCGGATAGACATGCTCGTCCATGAAGGCCTCGATGCGGCCTTGCAGGTCGAGGGCGCGTTCGCTGTGCTGGAAATGCATGGGCAGACTCCGTGATGGTTCCCACGGCAAACGGGCAGCGGGGATCTCTGTTCGACGACTCTAGCCAGCTGCTGCCAGGGCGGCTTGCGGCAACTGGCTGCCGGGCAAATGACCAATGAACGCAAGACGTGACTTCGCGCGCTTGCTTACGCTTGGAGACATCGACGAATCTCCGCGCTGTATCGGCCCTTATCGGCCCTTGGCTCTTGGCGCCGCTGCACCAGGGCATCGCAACCTGGCGTAATCGCGCCCTGAACTGAACGGAACCATTAGAGATGAGCACATCCTCCGCGCGTTCCTCCTCCTTTGTGAGCCTGCAGCGTAACCGTGGGATCGGCATCCTGTGCATCGATAATCCGCCGGTCAACGCGCTGTCGCCGGCGGTGGTGCGCGACCTGGTCGACGCGCTGGCCGAGTTCGAGTCCGATCCAGCGCTGCGTGCCCTGGTCGTTCACGGCGAGGGCCGCAGTTTCGTGGCCGGTGGCGACATCGCAGCCTTCGAAAATCCGGACTTCAGTGCCGTACCGTTCAATGATTTCCTGGCGCGGCTGGAAGCGCAGCAGCGCCCGGTGGTCGCGGCCTTGCACGGCACGCCTCTGGGTGGCGGGCTCGAGCTGGCGATGGCCTGCCATTGGCGAGTCGCAGTGCCGGGCACTCGTGTCGGTCTGCCCGAGGTCAAGCTCGGTCTGATTCCGGGTTCGCTGGGTACTCAGCGTCTGCCCCGCCTGGCGGGAGCGGAGATGGCGCTCGAGATGATGACGAGCGGGCGCATGGTCGATGCCAGTGAGGCGTTGGCTGCAGGAATCGTCGACGAGATCTCCGAAGCGGCACCGCTGGTGGCCGCGCTCGAGCGGGCCGCGGCACTGGCCGACAGCGGTCAGCCTCTGCGCCGCAGCAGCGCACTCGGTGTCGACATGTCCACACTGCCGGCCGATTTCTTCCCGCGGGCGCTGGCGCAGGCTGAGAAGAAGCCGCAGTACCCGGCAGTTGCAGCGATCGTGCGGGCGGTCCAGGCAGCCGTCACCAGGCCTTTCGCCGAGGGCGAGGCCGTGGAGGCGCAAGAGTTCGCGGCCGTGCTGCGTTCGCCGCAGTCGGAAGCCATGCGCCATCTTTTCTTCGCCGAGCGGCGGGCAGCCAGGATTCCGGGACTGCCGGCCGATGTGGCCCCGCGCGACGTCGCGCGGATCGGCGTCGTCGGCGCCGGTACCATGGGTGGTGGCATCGCGATGGCGTTCGCCAATGCTGGCATCGAGGTCGTGCTGGTCGAAGCCGGCGCCGAGGCGCTCGAGCGTGGTGTCGGACAGGTGCGCAGGAACTACGAGGCCACCGCGGCCAAGGGGCGAATTACGGCTGAAGCGGTGGAGCAGCGCATGAGCCTGATCCTGCCGACACTTTCCTACGATGAGCTGGACGATGTCGACCTGGTGATCGAGGCGGTGTTCGAGGACATGGCGTTGAAGAAGGAGATCGCGGCACGACTCGGCCAGATCGTGCGGCCGGGGGGCATCATCGCGACCAATACCTCAACACTGGATGTCGACCAGATCGCCGAGGCCAGCGGCCGCCCGACCGATGTGCTGGGCATGCATTTTTTCAGCCCGGCCAACGTGATGCGCCTGCTCGAGGTGGTGCGCGGTGCCAGGACCGATCCGGCTGTGTTGGCCACGGTGATGAAGCTGGCCGCTCGCATCGGCAAGGTGGCCGTGGTATCGGGAGTCTGCTACGGCTTCATCGGTAACCGCATGGCCGAGGTCTACATGCGTGAAACCGAGTTTCTGCTGATGGAAGGCGCTACGCCGGCACAGGTGGACGGCGCGGTGCAGGCGCTGGGCATGGCCATGGGGCCATGCCGGATGCTGGACATGGCCGGCATCGACGTCGGCGCGAAAACCGTGATTGAGTTGGGCAAGACCGGCGGGCTGCCCGATGATCCCAGCTATCGCGCGCTCGTGCAGGCGCTGTTCGAGCGCGGCCAGTTCGGCCAGAAGACCGGCGCCGGCTACTACCGCTACGAAGGCCGAACGCCGCTGCCCAACGACGATACGCATGCGTTGGCAGAGGCGCTGGCGGCACGGCATGGCATCGCGAGGCGCAGCGACATCGGCGACGAGGAGATCGTCGAGCGGCTGATCTACAGCATGATCAACGAAGGGGCGCGCATTCTCGAGGAAGGCATCGCGTACCGGGGCAGCGACATCGACGTCGTCTGGACCGCGGGCTATGGCTTTCCCGATCACCGGGGCGGGCCGATGTGCCTGGCCGACCAGCGTGGGCTGGCGCACATCGTCGAGCGCCTGCGGCACTATGGCGAGGTGCGCGGCAACGCGCACGGCTACTGGACCATCAGCCCGTTGCTGGCGCAGCGCGCTGCCGAAGGTGGGCGCCTGTCGATGACACCGGGCCCTGTTTCCCGCACCACCGATTGAGGATCCCATGAGAGAAGCCGTCATTGTTTCCACCGCGCGCACGCCGATCGGCCGTGCCTATCGCGGTGCCTTCAACAATACGAAGTCGCCGACGCTGCTGGCGCACGCGATCCGGCATGCGGTGCAGCGCTCGGGCGTGGACCCGGCCGAGATCGAGGACGTCGTGGCGGGTACTGTGCTGGGTGCCGGCACAGCGGGCATGAACCTGGCGCGCAACGCCCTGCTGGCCGCCGGCCTGCCGGAGACCGTATCGGGGCAGACGATGGACCGGCAATGCGCGAGCGGGCTGATGGCCGTGGCGACCGCGGCCAAGCAGGTCATGTTCGACGGCATGGATGTCACCGTCGCCGCCGGCCACGAGAACATCTCAGCAGTCCAGAACCAGTACATGAAATGGGTTGCCGATGAGGCCGACCCGGCGGTGATCGCGAAGGCGGAACATGCCTACATGCCGATGCTGCAGACAGCCGAGTTCGTATCGCGCAAGTACGGTATCGCACGCGAAGTCCAGGATGCGTACGCACTGGAGTCACAGCGGCGTACCGCAGCAGCGCAGGCGGCGGGGCGGCTCGATGCCGAGATCGTGCCGATGACGACGATGATGGCCATTGCCGACAAGGCGACGGGCGCAGTCCGCTACGAAGAGGTGACTCTGTCGCGCGACGAAGGCAACCGCCCGGATACGACGCTCGAAGGACTGCAGGGCCTGAAACCGGTGCTCGAAGGCGGTGTAGTCACCGCGGGCAATGCCAGTCAGCTGTCGGATGGGGCGTCGGCCTGCGTCGTGATGGAGCGCAAGCTGGCCGAGCAGCGCGGCGTGCAGCCGCTGGGGATCTACCGCGGCATGGCCGTGGCTGGTTGCGCCCCCGAGGAGATGGGCATTGGTCCGATCTACGCAATCCCCAAGTTGCTGAAGCAGCACGGGCTGAAGGTGCAGGATATCGGCCTTTGGGAGCTGAACGAGGCCTTCGCCTGCCAGGCGCTGTATTGCCGCGATCGCCTCGGCATCGATCCGGAGCTCTACAACGTCGATGGCGGCGGCATCTCGATCGGCCATCCATACGGCATGACCGGCGCTCGCCTGGTAGGTCACGCTCTGATAGAGGGGAAGCGCCGCGGTGTGAGCCATGTCGTCGTAACGATGTGCATCGGTGGCGGCATGGGCGCGGCCGGGCTGTTCGAGGTGGCCTGAGTTGACCGAGGAAGAGCTGCACGCGCTCGCGCCGTGGTTCGAACGGCGCCACGAACGATGGCAGCGGATCGATGCGACGCCAGCACAGGCGCTGGCTGCCACGCTCGACCTTCCCGACACTGGTCAGTGGACGGCAGGCGTGCCGCTCCCTCCGATGTGGCAGCAGCTCTATATGCTGGACATGACGCCGAGCGCGGGCTTGGGCGACGACGGTTCGCCGCAGCAGGATGGTGGTGCCGATGGCCTGATGCCTCCGGTGCCGTTGCCGCAGGTCATGTGGGCGGGTGCCGAGTTCATTTGGCATGCCCCGCTGCGTGTGGGCGGCGAACTGCACCGGCGCTCGCGCCTGGCCGAGATGAGCCTGAAGCAGGGGCGTCGAGGGCCCATGGTGTTCGTTGCCTGGGAACATCTGTGGTCACAGGATGGCGCGCTGGCGCTGACCGAACTCAATCGAGGGGTATTCCTCGGGCCGGAGTCGGCGCCCGCTTCAGCCGCACCGACGACAGAGGTTCCCAAGCCCATGCGGGAACGGTACTGGCCAATGGATGCGGCGCGTCTGTTCCGTTTCTCGGCGTTGACCTTCAACAGCCATCGTATCCACTACGACCTGGCGTATGCGCGTGATGTCGCTGGCTATCCATCGCTCGTCGTGCACGGTCCCTTGCAGGCTCTTCTGATAAGCGAAACCTCACGGCACTGGTGGCCGGAGCGGATGTTGCGCCAGGCCAGTTACCGGGCACGCGCGCCGATGTTCCTGGATCACGTCGGTCCGCGCGGGCTGCGCGTATGTGGCAATTCGGCAGCCTTTGATGCCGGTGCCGACACCGTGCAATTGTGGACTTGCGGCGACAACGGCTTGCCCTGCATGCAGGCTACCCTGCAGTTCGCACCACGCGCGTAGTGACCGATGAACCCTCGTATGGGTCGCCCCCAATGCTAGTGGAACGAACATCATGATCACTGGAATGCCACGCATCGCCATCGCCACCGGAGACTTCGACGGGGTGCTCGATGCCTTCCGCAACCGACTTGGCCTTCCGGTTATCGACGTTTCCGAGGAGACTGTGCCCAGCCTGGGGGCCCGGATCGCAATGTGCGTGCCCGTGGGGGGTAGCAACATCGAGCTGATGAGCCCCGAGGTGCCGGAGGCGCCCCTGTGCCAGAGCCTGCAACGCTTCCTGGACCGGCGCGGACAGGGTTTTTTCGCGCTGATGCTCGAGGCGCCGGATCCCGATTCCGAAGCCGAGATTCTCGTTGGCCGGGGCCTGAATGTTCTCCCACTCATGAAGGGAGCGGGTGGGCGCGATATACACCCGAACTCTACGCACGGCGTACTGATCCGCATATACCCGGTGAATTCCTTCGACCGAAAGTCGGCCCCGGGCGCGGCGTTCACCCCGCTTTCCGGCGTGCGACGTGTGATCATCGCAGTGAAAGACATCCAGGCGGCTATTCAGGTTTATGGTGGGCGCCTCGGGTTACCCACGGACGAGTTGACGCTGGATCCGGTGCGCGGCGTGAAGCGGGCGCTGGTGCATCCACCTACCGGAGGCAGCATCGAGCTGGTTTCAGTGGTCGACCATACGCGTCCTTTCGCGGCAGCGGTGGCCGCGCATCTGGAAGCGAATCCCGAGGGCCTGTACGCGATGGTCCTGCATGCGCCGGATCCGCGCGCACTGCTCGAGGTGCTGGAAGCCCAGGATCTGGACGCGCGCCTTGCAGCTGATGCCATGGACGTGGTGGAGATCGGCCGCGACTCGATGTTCGGGGCGCTGCTACGTATCGAGCGCAGCTGACCAACGGGATGCCGCGGCAGTCGGTATCTCCCTTCCATCGCGAGACTGCGCTCCTTTTCAGATCGACTTTCGTCATCGCCCGGCCTTCTGCAATTGACATCGTTACAGGAGGCTTTCGTTGACAGCCACTGAACGCAAGACTTGCTTCGAGTGGGCTCGCAGACTGTGCACGGCGACGAGGATGCAAAGGCCGGAACGACTGGCTGCATTCTCCATTGCAGATCGGTAGTTCGGTCGACGGCCTGCTGTGGTTCGAGGATCAGTGATGAAACTTCCTGCAATGGAAACGCTTGGACTTGCGCTGGCCGATGGCATAGCGCACATCCAGTTGAATCGGCCTGACAAGGCCAACGCGATCGATTTACGCATGTGGGGGGAATTGCGTACTGCGATGCATTGGTTGAACGATACGCCCCAGGCGAGGGTTGCAGTACTCAGCGGTGCCGGCGCGCACTTCAGCGCCGGGCTGGATCTGTCGACGTTCGGTGAGCTTCAAGCCGCGACGCGGGGCGAGTGTGATGGCAGAAGCCGAGAGCGATTGCTGCAGATCATCCTCGACATTCAGGATGCGGTGACGGCGATCGAGCGGTGTTCGAAGCCGGTAATCGCCTCGGTGCACGCTGCCTGTGTTGGCGGTGGCGTCGACATCATTGCCGCCTGTGACCTGCGTTACTGTAGCCGGGAGGCGTGGTTCAGCGTAAAGGAGATCGACGTTGCGCTGGTCGCTGATGTCGGGACTTTGCAGCGCTTGCCTGCGCTGATTGGCGATGGCATGACGCGCGAGCTGGCCTATACGGCACGGCGGGTCGATGGTGAAGAAGCTGCGGCGATTCGATTGGTCAATCGTTGCTTCGATGATCACGAAGCTTTGCGCCAAGGGGTCGATGAGATAGCGAAGGCATTGGCCGCGAAATCGCCGCTGGCGTTGCGAGGCACCAAGCGAATGATCATTCACGCTCGGGATCACAGCGTAGGCGAGGGGCTTCAACAGGTCGCGCTGTGGAATGCGGCGATGCTGTTCTCGAAGGACCTGCAGGAAGCAGGTAATGCACGTTACGAGAGCCGCCCCCCCGTATTCGATGACTGATTGGGGCTGCGCAGCATGCGTGTAACGCGTGTCCGTGATTCGGATGAGTAATTGACCAACAGGAAGGAGATGCAAATGTTGAGGCGAGGGGGGAAATCACTGGCCATGGCGGCCGCGTTCGGAGCAGCCTTGCTGCTGTCCTCCGGGGCGGTTCAGGCGCAGCAGACCTTGCGTTATTCGGTGGGTTTTCCAACCGGAGCGGCGCCGGAGGCCGCGCGAATTTACGCGGAATCGGTGAAGAAGCATAGCGACAATAGCCTCAACGTGCGGGTCTTCGAGCTCTCGTTGCTGAATCTGGCCGAGATGAGCGGCGGCCTCAAGCAGGGCATTACCGACATCGGCTACGTGCTGACGCCGTATTTTCCTGCCGAGTTTCCTCATGTGAACATGGCCGGGGAGCTTTCGATGCTGCTGGCGCTGCAAGACGATGAAAGTGGCAAGGGCGGGCTGGCTTTCGGCGGCGCAATGGCCGAGTTCGTCTTCTTCAATTGCCCGGAATGTAACGCCGATTTTCTGCGGCAGAACCAGGTTTACACCAGCACCGGTGGCAGCAGCAATTACATGCTGTTGTGCAACAAGCCAGTGCGCACCCAGGACGACCTGAAGGGGTCGAGAATCCGCGCTGGCGGAGCGGCCTGGGCCCGTTGGTCCCGCGAAATGGGGGCGACGCCGGCATCGATGTCGGGTAACGAAGTGTTCGAGGCCTTGCATCAGAACGCGGTCGACTGTGCGGCTATCTCGGCGCCTGAACTCAGTGGCTTGAATCTCAAGGATGCCGTCACTCATATAACCGTGGATCTGCCAGGTGGCGTGTTCACCGGCGCGACGACAAATGTCAATGCTGGCCTATGGGCCAAGTTGAACGAAAGCCAGCGCAACGCCTTGCTGCGCGCGGGGGCACAGCTAGGCGCGGAAGTCAGTTTTCGTTATCTGCGCTACGGCGAACGCGACCTGGAGGCTGCGCGTGAGAAGGGCACGGAAATTCTGAAGGCGGATCCGGCAGCGGTCGAGGCGTCGCGCAAGGTGATCGAAGCCGATCTGAAGGGTGTCGCAGCCAGCTACGCGCGACAGCACAACGTAGAACGTGCCGATGAGATCATCGAGACGATGCGGCGGCTGGTCGAGCGCTGGGTGCCCCTAGTACAGGATATCGAGAGCGCCGATGAGCTGTCCGAGCTATATTGGAACGAAGTCTATTCCAAGGTCGACGTGAAGAGCCACGGCGTTGCCCCCTGAGGACGAGCGAGCGGCCCAGGGCTGATCGAGCGCGGCACCCAGGTGCCGCGCTCCCTTTTCAGGTATCGCGTGACATTGCTGCTGCGTGAAGGCGAGTGAAATCGATTTTCCCTTCAGGGGTGACCGGCCATTCGCCCTTCCAGGCGAGGAACTCCCGGGGAATCTCGTAGTCCGCCATCGAACCTTTACAGGCTTCGCGTAATTCGGCGGTTGTCTGTAGCGGTCGATCGCCGCGCACACGGACGAAACTCACGACTTTTGCACCCCAATAGTCGTCATCGATACCGATCGTCTTGACATCATCGAACTCGTCCGCGAACCGATCGAGCAGCAGCGTCGTCACGCGTGCCGTCGATACATTCTCACCGCCTGACTTGACCACGCCACCCAGCCGGCCGAGGAAAGTGATGTAGCCACCGTCGAGGTGGCCGTAGTCGCCGCTGTGGAAGTAACCTTCATCATCGAAGGCGGCGCGGGTTTCATCATCTTGCCGCAGGTAGCCGCGAAACATGAACGGGCTCTTGTAGCAGATTTCACCCGGCTCCCCCTGTGCGACGCGCTCTTTTGTGTCGATGTCCTTGATGACGACCTGTACGCCAGGAAGCGGGCGGCCGTGGCGATACTTGTTGATCGCTTCGTCGACGCAGTCGTGATCCGACAGTGAGACCAACGGGCCGTTCTCGGTCTGCGCGTACAGGCTGCTTATGACGGCATTCTTCGGGCACATCGAGCGTACGAGATCGTATGTCTTGGCCTCCCCGGCGAGAATGGCCTTGTCGATCGTGAAGTTCTCCGGAGCGAAATTCGGTGCACGTCGCAGGCCTTGCCAATGAGCGTCGAAGCCGAAAGTGGCGCTGCAACGATGGCGTTCGATCAGACCCAAGGCCAGCTCGGGGTTGAAGGTTTCCATCAGCACTACCGAGGTGCCGGCGAGCACCAGGTTCAGGTTGAGCGCGAACAGCCCGCTGTTGTGGAAGAAGGGCGAAAGGTTCATGAAGCAATCGGCTTCTGTGAACCGCAGCGCCTTGGCAGCGAAGTTCACGGTGGCAAGCGGCGGGCGATGGTCCCATAGGGCGCTCTTCGACAAGCCAGTGGTCCCCGAGGTCTGGCAAATGAACTGCACATCAGTCGGTCGGCGCGCCGCGATCTGCGCTTCAGTTTGAGCGCGGTCGATCGCGAGTTCACTGCCTTGCAGGCTCGAGAAGTCGTCGAAGCCGTCATGACGCGTACCACTGCGACTCAGGCAAACCAGGTGCGCGAGCGCAGGTATCGTCGCCGAACCAGGCCGACCATTGGTCCAGCGCAAGTCGGGGATCGATTCCTTCAGCATTGCAATGTAGTCGCGGCCGCCGAAGCGATCGACAGTGACGATCATCGACGGTTGATTGCGCGGCAGGACACCGGCGAACTCGAGTGAGCCCCACAACAGGTTCAGCGGATTGACCACCGCACCTACCTGCAATGTAGCCAGATACAAGGTGGCGAACTCAGGGCTGGGAACCGGGAGCGTGGCGACTACATCGCCAGGGCCGATGCCGCGCTGTGTCAGAGCCTGAGCCATGAGCTGAACATCGTCGAACAAGGCGCGGAAGCTGATCTCGCCGCCGTCGTGGATAAGTGCGCTGCGCTCGCCGCGCAGACGGCATGTCTCAGCGAACAGATCGGGGATACAGCGGTGGTACCAGGCATGGGACGCGATGCGTTCGGCAAGCATGGGATCTCCAGCGGTGAGAACGAGGATCAGCGCCCGGTCCAGGCTGGCTTGCGTTTCTCGTTGAACGCGGCCATGCCTTCCCTGGCATCCTCGGTCAGCGCGAGGGATCCGATCTGGCTTTCGGTGTACGCGATTGCCTGTTCGAAGGACATCGCCTCGATGGCGCGCATGGCGTACTTGCCGCGACGGATCGCGGTCGGCGATTTGTCGATGAGCCGCCCCAGCAACCACTCGATCCTGGCGTCCAGTTCGGAGGCGGGTACGACGTAGTTCACGAGCCCGGCGGCCTTGGCGTCGGCCGCGCCGAAGGGTTCGCCGGTCAGCGCCCATTCACGCACGAGCCGGGGAGACACCAGGTTCTGCAGGAGGCTGAGCACCTGCATGGGGAATACGCCGACCTTGACCTCAGGCAGGCCGAAAAGTGCGTGGTCTGCGGCCACCGCCATGTCGGCCATGCAGAGCAGGCCCATGCCGCCAGCCATGCAGGTGCCGTTGACGCGGGCCACGATGGGCAGGGTCGCGGCGTGCGCCTCACGCAGAAGGTCGGCATAGTCCACGTTGGGACGCGAGAAATCGAAGACGAAGGCCTTGCCCGGCTGCAGGTCGCCGCCGGCGCAGAATGCCTTGTCGCCCGCGGCCGTCAGCACGATGGCCCGTACGGACGGATCGTCGTGGGCCTGGCGCAATCCGTCGCGAAGCGAGGCGATGACGCCGCCATGAAGCGCATTACGCTTGTCCGGCCGGTTGATGGTCAGCCACAGCGCTGCGCCGCGGGTTTCGATCAGGACTTCGGGTTCGGGTTTCATTGCGGGACCTCGATCTCGGCGAGTACACGGTGGGCTGCGACCTGGTCGCCGACGCTGACGGCAAGCGTACGAATCCGGCCCGCCGTCGGCGCGACGTGCAGGTGTTCCATCTTCATCGCTTCCAGCGTCAGGATTCCCTGTCCGGCTTCGACGAGTTCGCCCTCGGCGACCAGGACTTCGACGACACGGCCGTTCATCGATGCGCGTAATTTCCCGTCGCCGCCGTCGGCGCCCTGGCGTTCGGCCGCGCTGTGGGTGAGGTCGAGCACATGGAACGGATGGCCGTCCAGGTGCAGGTACAGTTGCGAAGCGTCTCGCCGGAAGCGCACATTCTCGACGACTTCATCGAGGCGCAGGCGCATGTGGTCGCCGTCGAGCTGCACGAGCTCCAGGGCATGGGCGCGCTCTCCGATCACGACGTGGAAGCGACTAGGGCCGGTCTGTGTCAGGGATGCGCCCACCGCATCGCCGTCGAGCTCGAAGCGCAGTCCGACCGGCAGGGCATGGGCAAGGCGTCGCTCGCTGTGGCGAAGCGACGGGTCGGTGCCGGTCTCGACCAGCAGCAGCGCCGCCGCCGCGGCAGCCCGTTCCGACAGGATCGGGTCCGCGCCCAGCAGGTTTTCATGTTGCTGGGCGATGAAGGCTGTCGTCGCTTCGCCGGCGGCGAAAACCGGGTGCGCCAGGCAGCGCGCCAGGAAGGCCTGGTTGGTCTTGATGCCCAAGGCAACGCTGTCCTCCAGGCCACGAAGTAGGCGACGGCGGGCTTCTTCCCGATTCCCTCCGTGGGCGATCAGCTTGGCGACCATCGAGTCGTAGTAGGGCGGGATTTCGGCCCCCGTTCGCAGGGAATCCTCGACGCGCAGCGCGCTCGACGGCGCCCACAGTGCCATGCGTCCGCTTTGCGGCATGAAATCCTGGTCCGGATCCTCGGCGCAAAGCCGAACTTCGATCGCATGGCCATCGAATCGCACCTGCTCCTGGCTGATCGGCAACCGTTCGCCGGCGGCGATGCGAAGCTGCAGCTCGACCAGGTCCAGGCCAGTGATGGCTTCGGTGACCGGATGCTCGACCTGCAGCCGGGTGTTCATCTCCATGAAGAAGAAGCTGCCATCCTGGTCGAGCAGGAACTCCAGGGTGCCGGCGCCCTCGTATCCGATGGCCTTGACAGCCTTGACGGCGACAGCGCCCATGCTTTCGCGCAATGCGGCGCCGACGACCGGCGAGGGCGCCTCCTCGATCAGCTTCTGGTGGCGGCGCTGTATCGAGCAGTCGCGCTCGCCGAGGTGGATCGCATGGCCGTATCGGTCGGCGAGGACCTGGATCTCGATATGGCGCGGCTCGATGATCGCGCGCTCGAGAATCACCTCGGGGTTGCCGAAGGCGTTGCGGGCCTCGCTTTGCGCACTTTTCAGCAGCTCCGGGAACTCGGCGGCGTTGTGCACGAGCCGCATGCCCCGGCCTCCGCCGCCGGAGCTGGCCTTGATCATCACCGGAAAGCCGATGCGCTCGGCTTCGGCCGCCAGCTTCGCCGCGTCCTGGTCCTCTCCCTGGTAGCCGGGAACGCAGGGCACGCCGGCGTCCGACATGATCCGCTTGGCACCGGCCTTGTGCGCCATGGCGATGATGGCTTCCGGGGACGGGCCGATGAACACCAGGCCCGCATCGCGGCAGGCCGCGGCAAAGTGCTCGTTCTCGGCCAGGAAGCCGTAGCCGGGGTGCACTGCGTCGGCGCCGGTACGGCGTGCCGCATCGATCATCGCGTCGATGCGCAGGTAGCTCTGCGCCGGCAAGGGTTCGCCGATGCACACGGCCTGGTCGGCCTCGCGTACATGGCGGGCGTCTGCATCGGCCGTCGAATACACGGCCACGGTTCGATAGCCCAGCGCATGGGCGCTGCGCATGACACGCAATGCGATCTCGCCGCGATTGGCGACCAGCACCTTGCGAAAGCGCGTGAGCTTGCCGTCGGCGCCGGCGGGGCGAATTCTCGGGGTGTTCATCTGAAGGGGCGCGCGCTCAGTGCTTGTTCGGGAAGGTTCCCATGTACTTGGTCAGGATCTGCAGCATCACCTCGTCGGCGCCGCCGCCGATCGAGGACAGCCGCATGTCGCGGAACAGGCGCGAGATCAGGCTGTCGTTCATGTAGCCCATGCCTCCCCAGAACTGCAGGCAGCCGGAGGAAACCTCGCGCGTCAGGCGACCCGCCTTCAGCTTTGCCGAGATCGGA
>Ga0172382_10003443_pt1 | contig 25053 bp, 19 predicted proteins | sample Leawel138RmetaG_FD_122245 | JGI IMG/M metagenome (GOLD analysis project Ga0172382, IMG submission 122245) | Leachate microbial communities from a municipal landfill in Southern Ontario, Canada - Leachate well 138R metaG | ecosystem: Engineered > Solid waste > Landfill > Unclassified | place...
AAGCCAAGGCATCTTTTATTCCCGGATTTCTCGTTGCGCTGTTTGTGCTGTTGGCAGGGATGAAGATAGAGGTGAGAAGTGAGAGGTGAGAGGTGAGAAATGAGAAGTGAGAAGTGAGAAGTGAGAAGTGAGAAGTGAGAAGAAGAAAAAGAATTTTGAATATCGAATCCTGAATCTTGAATTTTGAACGAAAGCCCCAACGGGGCGACATCATTAGCATAGCGCAACGCGCTATGCTAATAAAGGTCGGAAGGAGCCAAAGCCCCAATGGGGCGACATCATTAGCATAGCGCAACGCGCTATGCTATTAAAGGTCGGAAGGAACCAAAGCCCAACGGGGCGACATCATTAGCATAGCGCAACGCGCTATGCTATTAAAGGTCGGAAGGAGCCAAAGCCCCAACGGGGCGACATCATTGACAAAAATGAGATTTAAGATTTACCAATGACGATCGAATTTTGATTTTTTAATTTTGAATAAAACCTATTATGCTAGATCTTTACACCCACGAATATTTTATGGAAGAGGCGCTGAAAGAGGCGCAGCAGGCTTACGACAAAGACGAGGTGCCGGTAGGCGCGGTGGTGGTTTGCAACGATCGCATCATCGCACGGGCGCACAACCTTACCGAGCAGCTCACCGATGCCACAGCCCATGCCGAGATGCAGGCTTTTACCGCCGCCAGCAACTTTTTGGGCAGCAAATATCTCGAAGGGTGCCGCCTTTACGTAACGCTGGAGCCTTGCGTGATGTGTGCCGGCGCCGCCTTCTGGACGCAATTGCAATACATTATCTTTGGCGCCCATGATCCCAAACGTGGGTTCCTGCGCATGAAGCCCTCGGCGGCACATCCTAAAACAATTGTCACCGGCGGCATCATGGAAGCACAATGCGCCGCTTTGCTACGCAGATTTTTTGAAAATAAAAGGGGAATCTTTAGAAACATTATGAAAAAATCAAAACAAATAAAAATATTAGCCTTGTCGCTGCTGGTCTTAACGACTACCTCGCTATACAGCCAATCAGCTAAAGCCCCGATCATGGGGTGGAGTAGCTGGAACAATTTCGGAATAAACATCGATGAAGCGATGATTCGCCAGCAGGCCGATGCGCTGGTTGCTTCGGGGCTTTACGATGCCGGCTATCGCTTTATCAATATCGATGACGGATATTTTGGCGGACGCGACGCCTCGGGGCAACTCCTTGTGGACAGCACCAAGTTTCCGTCGGGCCTCGAATCGCTGGTGGAGTACATCCATGCTAAAAATCTGAAAGCAGGAATCTATTCGGATGCCGGGCGTAACACGTGTGGTTCTATGTGGCAGAATGATGCAAATGGGATTGACGTAGGGCTTTATGGACATCTGGAGCAGGATTGCCAGCTCTTCTTTGACGCATGGGGATTCGATTTTTTAAAAGTGGATTGGTGCGGCGCCGAACAGATGGAGCTTGACGAAGAGACGGAGTACAGCCGCATCATCGATCATGTGAAAAGTCTGGATTCCACTTTTATGGTAAATGTTTGTCGGTGGCAGTTTCCGGGCGAATGGGTCACGCAGAAAGCTGATTCCTGGCGAATATCCGGAGACATCGAAGCTTCGTTCGGGTCGATTTTGCACATCATCGACCTGAATGCAGAGCTTTACAAATACGCGTCAGCAGGGCATTACAACGATATGGACATGCTTCAGGTGGGAAGGGGCATGAGCTACGACGAAGACAAGACACATTTTTCGATGTGGTGTATGTTGAATTCGCCGCTCCTGGCCGGAAACGACCTGCGCGCAATGTCGGCGGAAACGATAGAAATACTTACCAACCGGGAAGTGATAGCACTCAATCAGGATTCCGGCTACCGGCAGGCCAGTAGGATATCCTCGCCCGGCGATGTTGAAATCTGGCTGAAGCTACTGGGCGTTGATGGCGAAGAGAAAGCTGTCGCGCTGATGAATCGCGGCGGAGAAAATGCAGACTTTTTTCTTTCTCCCGAAATGATCGGCGTCAACGCCAAATGCCAATTGAGAGATTTGTGGCGTCACGAAAACATTGGCAAAATAGGGGAGGGGCGCAGGTTCACAGTCCCGGCTCATGGAGTGGTTATTTTAAAAACTTCAATGTGATAAGGCTGCTGATAAAGTTGGCGAAGGAACCCTGATATTTTTTTTTCGGAATAACAATGAGTATCCCGATATTATTATCAAATTACTGTTTAACTTTGGAAGCAAATCAAAACATCAACAGATATGAAAAACGTGATAATGCTCATTTGCTTTTTAGCTTTAGCTTATCCATTTTCTGCTTTTGGACAAGTTAAAATTTTTAATTCTTACAGCGATTATGCTAATGGGGTTTTCGATGCCTACAAAAAGACGGGAGAAGCAGGCCCCAGCCTTGAGAACTACCTTATTGTTAAGGACGACGCCAACAAAAGAACCCGGATTCTCATGTCGTCAATCTGGGGATACCAGGACGAGAAGGGGAATTTGTACAGAGTGCGGAAAGATATGCCATTGAAAGTAGATTGTCACAACGATCGAATCGTCATTTACTTTGATAAAAAGGACGATACCATCATCCTGGGCGACATGATTATTCCCGGCACAAAGACCATCCTCTATTTTAGCTCGGATATGTCAGCCGAAATTTACAAATTGAATCTGGAATCATTGCTCTCCGTGATCGACTTCAGCGATCAGGAACAAGAGCGCATTACCGAACTTGATAAAAAGGGCAGGCTCAGCAAGAAGAATTCAGAAACAAATGCGTATTACCTGGTGGAAGCTCTGTTTGAATAATCCGGCAACATTTAAAGCACAAATTCCAGAAAGTTATCGCGCGTAATGCATTGGTAATTCTCGCCGTAATGCTCCACCCAGCTTTTCGGAGGCTCCAATTTGGCTTTGCTGTATTTAATTTCAAAAGCTGAAAATTCACGGTTGACCGTAAAAATTAGGCCTAATATTACGGTCAACCGTAAGAATTCGGGTTTATAGTTTTTTACAAATAGTGAATAATTTGGCCGCCTATTATGGTAAAGCCTCCATTTTGGAGCTAAAAAGTATAGCTTTGCCGGCAATGAATCAGTTTGTTTTTTGATTATTAATAAAAAAGCTGTAATGAAAGTATTAATTGTTTTTAACAGAGAACCTTACGACAACACCGATGTAACCTGGAACGGACTGCGTCTTGCCGAAACCCTCCGGAAAAAAGGACACGAAGTCAGGATTTTTCTTATGAATGATTCGGTGGATATGGCCCGTGATGTTTGCAAACCTCCCGAAGGATACGATCAGGATTTGTCGCAAATGCTGCGCGACCTGATTTCGCTGGATGTTGCAGTAAAAGTTTGCGGAACCTGCATGGCGCGTTGCGGGATTTATAAAAACCATCCCTACTTTGAAGGCGCCGAAAAATCGACCATGGCAGCATTGGCTGATTGGGTGCTCGACAGCGACAAAATCCTGACTTTTTAATACATCGATTAGCAACCAATCAACTATTTTTATCACCAAACAATTAAAAGCGTATGAAAAAAGTATTATTAGTAATTACTCTTGCAAGCATGTTTGTAGCTTGCCAACAAACCCCTAAAAACATGGCAGATACCATTTATTCAGGTGGCGATATCCTCACCATGCGTGGCGATACGCCCGAATACCCCGAAGCTATGGCAATAAAAGATGGCAAAATCCTGTTCGTCGGCAGCCAGGCAGAAGCGATGAAATTAAAAAGTGATTCGACGGTACTTGTGGATTTAAATCAGCGCACGTTGTTGCCGGGTTTTATCGATCCTCACAGTCATTTGTGGATTTCGGGCTTGCAGTCGCTGGCAGCTAACTTGCTACCAGCGCCTGATGGCAAAGGCAACTCCATTCCTGCACTTATCGATGCAACCAAAGAGTGGGCAGCCAACAACAAAAAGGCCATTGGAAAAGTGGGGTGGATTGTTGGCTTTGGCTACGACGATGCACAGTTGGCCGAGCACCGTCATCCGGTGGCTGACGAATTGGATAAAATCAGCACAGAGTTTCCGGTACTATTTATTCATCAGTCCACCCATTTGGGTGTGATGAATCACAAAGGCCTCGAGATGGCCAATATCACTGCTGACACACCTAACCCTGTCGGTGGCGTGATAAGGCGAATAAGCGGGAGCCAGCAGCCGGATGGTGTTTTGGAAGAGATTGCGTTTTTTAATGCTGCTTATAATTTTCTTAAAAATTTCGATCCGCAAGCCAACGAAGCCATTGCCAAAGCAGGCTTGAATAATTATGCTGCTTACGGCTTTACCACTGCTCAGGAGGGGCGCGCTACAAAATCGGTAGCAGAAACCTGGAAAACGCTCAGCGAAAGGGATGAGCTGTTTCTGGATGTTGCTGCTTATGTCGATTTGGAGGCGGAGATGGAATACATGAAAACCCACGGCGTGAGCAGCACCTACTCCAATCATTACCGTGTGGCAGGTGTAAAATTATGCCTCGATGGCTCGCCACAAGGCAAAACGGCCTGGCTCACCAAGCCATACAAAGTTCCTCCGGCTGGCGAAAGCAAAGATTACAGAGGCTATCCGGCTTACGAAGATGAAAATATAGTATTTGCTCTGGCAGATACCGCTTTTAAATACAACTGGCAGCTATTTGCGCACACCAACGGCGATGCCGCCAGCGACCAGTTTGTTCGCGCTGTACGTCATGCTGCCAATAAGTATGGAAACGACGATCGACGTACGGTGATGATCCACGCGCAAACAGTGCGCGAAGACCAACTGGATTCGATGAAAGTGTTAGGAATCATCCCTTCGTTTTTTAGCATGCACACCTATTACTGGGGCGACTGGCACCGCGATGAAACCCTCGGCAAAGAACGCGCCTATCGCATATCGCCTGCTGTTTCGGCACTTAATCGGGGTATGATATTTACTGAACACCACGATGCTCCCGTGGCTACGGCCAGCTCCATAATGATTTTGCATACTGCTGTAAACCGCACAAGTCGCTCGGGTGATATTATCGGTCCGGATCAGCGAATTTCACCTTACATTGCGCTCAAAACCCTCACCGAGTGGTCAGCTTATCAATATTTTGAAGAGGATACCAAGGGAACTTTAGAGGCTGGAAAACTGGCCGACTTGGTGATTCTCGATAAAAACCCGCTGAAAATACCACCGGAGGAAATTATCAACATTCAGGTAATGGAAACCATAAAGCAGGGAAATACAATTTTTAAACGATAACGCACCCCATTTTTGACCCCACGCCGCAGTGCTCTGTTTGGCAAAAAACCTTTTGTCAGCTTGGGCACTCACCTCTCTCATCGCCGAGAGAGGACGGGGTGAGGTCAAAAAAAAAGAACATTGAAAACAAATTGTCTGATAATTGAGGCTAAGCACGAAAGTTCAGAGGTTTTGCTTTTTAGCCAAACAACATTTTTACTGTTTTTCATGTTGATTGATTAGATTTGGAAAGTATGAAAGCGACATTCGATAAAGAACAAGATTTAAAATTTTTAAATAGAGAAAGCCTCCAGAGCTATTGGAATGATTCTATATTTCAGAACCACTACACTGATTATTACAACAGATTGTCATCTAAGGAGCTTGATAGGGAATTTAATGAAAACCTCACAGTTTTAACCAAACACCTCAATAAAATTCCGGAATCACAACGAAAGGTTTTTATTGATATTCTTTCAAGATATTTCGAGCTTTATTTTGAGAATAAGATTGAAAAAGAAATCAATGATTCATTGTTTGAAATCTTAAAGGTTTAATGTCTAAAGAAAATCCCGAAAAAGAGGGAAAATTTTACGAAAACCGCCATAATGAAACCTCAAACCTTTTTCTTCCTCTTCGCTATTTTTATTTTTGGATTTTCAAAAAACCACACGACACAAGCTCAGGATAACGGCTTGCGGTTTGTAAATTTGTTTGATTCAACCACAAAACCCGGAGTAGCCTGCTACCGGATACCGGCAATAGTAACTGCCCCCAACGGCGATGTGGTGGTGGCTATCGACGAAAGAGTGCCTTCCTGCGGCGACCTTAGATCGAACACCGATATAAACATCGTGATGCGCCGCAGCACCGACAACGGAGACTCCTGGTCAGCCATCGAAACCATCGTGGATTATCCCGTTGGACAGTCGGCCTCCGACCCTTCGTTGATTGTGGATTATGTTACAGAAACCATTTTTTTGTTTTTTAATTACATGGATTTAGACAACGAAAAAGACATCTATTATTTTCGGGTTTCCCGAAGTGGTGACAATGGAAAAACCTGGAGCGATCCCGTTGATATTACTTCACAAATTTCAAAACCCGAATGGCACAACGATTTTAAGTTTATCACTTCGGGGCGGGGCATCCAGACCCGTGCGGGGAAGTTGCTGCATACGCATGTGAATCTGGAAAACGGGCTGCATCTTTTTGGTAGCGACGATCATGGCGAAAGCTGGTATCTCATCAACAATCCAATTGTGCCGGGGGATGAATCCAAAATTGTTGAACTGGCCGATGGCACCTGGATGATCAACAGCCGCGTAAATGGTGCAGGAATCCGCTACATTCATACATCTGCAGACCAGGGCACTATCTGGAACTCAGCACCTGATTCGGCGCTCATCGATCCGGGCTGCAATGCATGCATCATCAGATATACCAGCACCGCTGATGGCGCCGACAAAAACAGGTTGTTGTTTGCTAATGCAAAATCTACCGACGATCGTGTAAACCTGACCCTGAGAATCAGTTACGACGAGGGCGCGACCTGGACAGCAGGTAAAACCATTTATCAGGGAGGTTCCGCTTATTCTTCCATGACCGTTCTTGCCAATGGCGATATTGGTTTGTTCTTTGAAAAAGACAATTATCAGCAAAATACCTTTGTCCGCATTTCGTTGGAATGGCTTACCGATGGTGAGGATTAATAAAACGCCATGCAGGAACATTAGAAAATTCATAAGCGTAAATCATAGAGAGGCAGTGAAATGGTCGAATTCACAGAAAAATTTCCTGAGCTAATCAGGGACAAGCGATGGATAGAATTAAAAAATTCATTGAATGAATACGATTCAATTCAGCTTACGCAACTCATCGAAGAATCATCCGAAAATGATCAGATAATTCTTTTCAGATTACTCAACAGATCGCAGGCTAAAGAAGTCTTCCAGTTGCTTTCGTACGAAAATCAGGAACAGATTATCGAAGGGCTGGCACAAAATAGCCAGGAGCTGTCGGATTTGCTCAACGACCTGGAGCCTGACGACCGGACAGCCTTTTTCGAAGAGCTGCCCGGCCAGGTAACCCAGCAGCTTATTCAATGCCTTTCGCCCGAAGAGCGAACGATTGCCATTCAATTGTTGGGCTATCCCGAAGACAGTATCGGGCGATTGATGACTCCCGAATATGTTGCCATTAAGCCTCAAAATACCGTCGGACAGACTTTTGAGCACATCCGTAAATTTGGCCGGGATTCAGAGACGCTCAACGTTATCTACATTGTCGACAACGATTGGAAACTCGTCGACGACATCCGGATCAAAGAGCTTCTGCTCGCTTCTCCGCAGCAGAAGATCGAAGAGCTTATGGATCGCCGCTTTATTGCGCTCAATGCCATGGATGATCAGGAAAGCGCCATCAAAACATTCCGGGATTACGACCGCGTGGCGTTGCCTGTAATCAATGCCGAGGGCACGCTGATAGGAATAGTGTCGGTGGACGATATGATGGACGTTGTGGAAGAGGAATCCACGGAAGACTTTCATAAATTTGGCTCGTTTCAAAGTGCGATAGCCAACCCCTTGACGGAGCGAATAGGCGCTTTGTACAAAAACCGGATTGTGTGGCTGGTAGCCCTGGTTTTTATGAATGTTTTCTCCGGCGCTATTTTATCAAGTTTCGAACATGTAATTCAAACGGTAGTTTCGTTGGTTTTCTTCCTGCCTCTGCTCATCGACAGCGGCGGCAACGCAGGCTCTCAGTCGGCTACGCTCATGATTCGCTCATTAGCTATCGGCGATGTAAAAGTAGGCGACTGGTACCGGCTCATCGGCAAAGAAATTCTTGTGGCTTTGCTTCTGGGCGTTACGATGGCCGTAGCCGTTGCCGCCGTCGCCAGTTTCAGAGCGCCCGAAATAATTTTGGTGGTGGCCATTACGATGGTTTTGACGGTTTTGAACGGCAGCCTGATTGGCCTCCTCTTGCCCTTTGCTTTTACAAAATTAAAATTGGACCCGGCTACCGCCAGTGCACCGTTGATTACATCCATCGCCGACATCAGCGGAGTGGTTATTTATTTTTCTGTTGCAAGCTGGTATTTTGGATTTTAATTTTACGCTAAAGCGCAAAAAGATTTTATGTGCTAATTGATGTAAATATCAAATGGCAACCGCATTTGTGCGCCGGTGGTGTTTTGCCAATATTTCATGTATTGATAGAGGCGGTAGTTGTCGCCCAGCTCATTTTTAATTTTCGCTTCGATGCGGGTGTTGCCCGTTAGCTCGTCGATGAATTGCTGAAAAGGATCTTTTTGTTCGGGGTATTCCTTTATCGACCAGGTTTCTAATCTTGCGAGCGATATGGCTTCGTTGATGGCGTCTTCCATGCCGCCAATCTCATCTACCAATCCAATATTTACAGCGTCGGCACCGGCCCATACGCGTCCCTGGCCAATTTCATCCACAGCCTCCCAGGTCATGCCGCGGCCATCGGCCACATGCTGCACGAAAGTAGCATAGATGTCTTCGATAGATTCTAAAATCACATCATGTTGAAATGGTGTGAGCGGACGCATGGGCGTCATCATGTTGGCATTTTCGTGCGTTTTCACATAGTCGAAAGTTATGCCCAGTTTGTTGCGCATGGTATTTTGCAGGTTGGGCACCAGCCCCAGCACGCCAATGGAGCCGGTGATGGTGGTGGCGTCGGCGTAGATTTTGTCGGCAGCACAAGCGATATAGTAGCCGCCCGAAGCAGCTACATCGCCCATAGAGACGACAAAAGGTTTTTCCTGAGCAGCAAGTTTCACCTCGCGCCAGATGACGTCGGAAGCCAGCGCGCTGCCGCCGGGAGAGTTTACGCGCATCACGATGGCTTTTACTTTATCGTCTCTCCTTGCTTTACGTATGGCTTTGCTGATACGCTCTGATCCGATGGACATGTCGTCGCCCTCGCCGCTGTTAATCTCCCCGATGGCATACACCACGGCAATGCGGTTTTTGCGATCTATCTTTGGACTATCGGGATCGGCAGCGTCGGTATATTTGGCCAACGAAACGGTTTTGATGTCATCGTCGTCATCCATACCCAGCCGGCCTTTGAGTGCAGCGAGCACCTCATCTTTATACATCAGCGCATCCACAAAATGATATTTCAGCGCATCTTCGGCGGTACGAAGGCTCAGGTTTTCGGCAATCTCGTTGAGTTGCTCTACGGTCAGATTACGCGAATCGGATATGCCATTCGACATACGCGTCCATACCGCATCAAGGATGGCTTGCATCTGCTCGCGGCTCTCATCGCTCATTTGCTCCAGCAAAAAAGGCTCTACGGCGCTTTTATATTTTCCGTGGCGGATGATCTGCATCTCGGCATCGAGCTTCTCGAGTGTTCCTTTAAAAAACATCGCCTGGGCAGAAAGACCTCTGAAATCTACGCCCCCTTCAGGATTGAGGTAGATGCTGTCGGCGGTGCTGGCCAGAAAGTAGGAGCCTTGCGTGTAAACCTCGCTGTAGGCCAGGATAAATTTCCCTGACTTTTTAAACTCCAGCAGTGCGTCGCGAACCTCTTCTGCAGTAGCCATGCCGCTTTGCACTCCGGTGAGGTCGAGATAAATCCCTTTGATGTTGGAATCGCGTGAAGCTTTGTCAAGATTTTTAAGGATATCGTTCAGGCCAATGGATTTTTTGAGATCAAAACTCGCGAAACTAAAATTTGAGAAAGGATCTTTGGAGGTGCGGTCGATCAACGGAGCGTCGAATTTGATGTGCAAAAGTGTGTTCTCTGCAACCTGTGTTTCCTGCGTTTGCATCATGGCAGCCAAGCCGGAGATCAATCCCAGAAACACGAAAAACATGATCACTGACATGATCAAAAACCCCAGCATGGAGGCGAACATAAACTTGAAAAAATCTCTCATAACGTATAATTTTTGGTGAGGCCACAAATATGCGAATTTCTTTTGGAAAAGAACCTTATTTTTGGTACCTCTAATTTGAAAAGGCTATGATGCACCAAAGCTATCTGCTGCTGGGCAGCAACAAGGGCAACCGGGAACGAAATATTGTAAAAGCTGTTAAAGCCATTGCGCAGCAGGCGGGCATCGTAAGCAAAATGTCGTCGTTGTACAGATCGCAGCCCTGGGGTTTCCAGGCCGAAAAAGATTTTTATAATCTCGCACTGCTGCTGCAAACACCTCACGAGCCGCATACCTTGCTGCACATCCTGCTGGAGATAGAAAAATCGTTGGGGCGTGTCCGTGACAGTAAGCCGGGCTACACCTCGCGCACCATCGACATCGATATTTTATTTTATGATAAATTAATCCTGGAATCGCCCAAGCTAATCCTCCCGCACCCGCGCATTCAGGAGCGACGGTTCGTGCTTAGGCCAATGATGGAGCTGGATCAGGATTACAAACATCCCGTTTCAGGTTTTTCTATCGCGCACATGCTGGCAGCGTGCAACGACACTTCAGAAGCAGAAGAAATTAAAAAAATGGAGAATATTTTTATTAAAAACAAATGACCCTCACACGCTATAATTTTATTTCGATAGAAGGCAACATCGGCTCCGGCAAAACCTCGCTGGCTACCCGCATTGCCCACGACTACAACGCCAAGCTGATCCTGGAGCAGTTTGAAGAAAACTCGTTTCTGCCCAAGTTTTACCGCGAACCTGACAAATACGCTTTTCCGCTGGAGCTTTCGTTTTTGGCCGAACGCTACGAGCAACTTAAACGCAGCCTTGCCGCCCGCGATCTGTTCAAGAGTTTTACCGTGTCGGATTATCTCATCGACAAATCCTTCATCTTTGCCCGCAAAAATCTGCCGGAAGATACTTTTGGTTTGTACAAAAAGTTATTCGAGATTATCAGCGAGTCGCTGCCCAAGCCCGATCTGCTGGTGTATCTCTATCTCAACATCGACAACCTGATGCGCAACATCCGGCATCGCGGACGCAGCTACGAGAAGGATATCAAACGCGAATATCTCGAAAAGATTCAGGAGAGCTATCTGGATTTTATCCGGCAAAAAACCAACATGCGTATTTTAGTCATCGACACCAACGACCTCGATTTTGTAAATCAGCCGCAGGATTACGAAAAAATATTACAACTCATGTCCGAAGAGTATCCCATAGGGCTGCACCGGCTTAGGCCGTGAAGTTCGGGAATAAACAGGGAAATCTCAATGGTTTTGATCACTGAAATTTTTAAATGTATTGTAACTGTTTAGCTATTGCTGATTATTTGAATGATTGCGGTGCGAAGTACTTCTTTTTTGCCTCACCCCCGACCCCTCTCCAATTGGAGCTACGGTGTACACACAAACCTTTTCATTCCGTGGCCAAACTGACAACAAAAAATTCAGAGCATTTAGACATTTCTATCAATTCATTAAAAAATAAAAGGGTGTAAACGTTCTGCAAGAGAGAGTTAAGTTGGGCGAATTATAAACTTCCTGCTTCGCCCGAAACTATTGCCAGCAGCCGCCAGTACGCCGGCGCTCTCCTTCTCCTTCAAGAGAAAGAGTCGGGGGATGAGGTCTTTGACCTTAAAAACCTTATCCTGTTTCCTAAAACCTTAGTAGAGAATATGATCCAATAATAATTATCCAACCTTATTACCTTGTTGTCAATACTCAATAAGGTAATAAGGTTGCTACGAGATGTTGTATTTATCTACTAAGGTTAATTAATTGAAAATAAGGTTTTTATTTCTTCGCCGGAAACCATCCACTGCAGCGGCTTGTGCGTCGGCGCTCCGCTTCTCCGCCAACCGGCGGAGAATGCCTGTCCCGATTATCAGGAGGCCGGGGATGGGGCATTGGCGGCAAAAAAACCATAACACTTGCTGCAAGCATTTGCACCAAAAGAAGTACAATTTATTTGTTATTTGTTTGCTTGTCTTTTTGGAATTTTGCCACAGCTACCTACCGCTCTTCATACTGCTGCTGGTAGTAGTTCTGGTAATCGCCCGAAGTAACCCGTGCCATCCACTCGCTGTTTGTGAGGTACCAGTCGATGGTTTTAGATAAGCCTTCCTCAAATTGCAGCGACGGTTTCCATCCCAGCTCATTTTGCAGTTTTGCCGAATCGATGGCGTAGCGCATGTCGTGGCCGGCGCGGTCTTTTACATAAGTGATCAGTTTTTCGGAGGTGCCGGGCGTGCGCTTCAGTTTTTCGTCGAGCAGCCTGCACATCAGTTTTATCAGATCAATGTTCGTCCATTCGTTGTGGCCGCCGATGTTGTAGGTTTCGCCCATCGTGCCGCGATGAAAAATATGATCGATGGCGTCGGCGTGGTCTTCTACCCACAGCCAGTCGCGCACATTTAAGCCCTGGCCATAAACCGGGAGCGGCTTGTTGTGGCGGATATTATTGATAAACAGCGGAACCAATTTCTCCGGGAATTGATTCGCGCCGTAATTGTTGGAGCAGTTGGAGATTTTAACGGGCAGCCCGAAGGTATGATGATAGGCGCGCACCAGATGGTCGCTGCTGGCTTTGGAAGCGGAGTAGGGGCTGCGTGGATCGTAGGGGGTTTCTTCGGTAAAAAAACCGGTGTCGCCCAGCGAGCCGTAAACTTCATCCGTGGAAACGTGATAAAAAAGGCGTCCTTCGTAATTATCTTTCCAGTGATGGCGCGCTGCATTCAGCAGGTTGGCGGTGCCCACGATGTTGGTGTAGATAAATTCCATCGGGCTGCTGATCGACCGGTCTACATGCGACTCGGCGGCCAGATGGATCACCGCATCGATAGCATATTTTCCGAAAAGCAACTGCATCTTATCGGCATCGGTGATGTCGGCCTTCACGAAAGTGTAGTTGGGCTTGTGCTCTACATCCGTCAGGTTTTCGAGGTTGCCGGCGTAGGTGAGTTTATCCACATTTACGATGTGATAATCCGGATATTTATTTACGAAAAGCCGCACCACGTGCGAGCCAATAAAACCGGCGCCACCGGTAATCATGATGTTTTTTGTACGATGTGTCATTGCTGTAAATTTTATTTTTTATCTTATAAATTACCTTTTTCTTTGGCCAAAGCCAATTCCCACCTCCAGGCCGAGAGCATCATCTCATCCAGGTTTTTCTCTGCTTTCCATCCCAGCACTTCGTTGGCCAGTTGTGTGTCGGCCCATACCGCAGTGATATCGCCCGCACGGCGTCCCACTATTTTATAGTTGAGCTTTTGATCTGAAACGCGTTCAAAACTTCCGATCACCTCCAGCACCGAATAGCCGGTTCCCGTTCCGATATTAAAAATTTCGACATTTTCTTTTTGATTTTTTTCCAGCATTCGTTGCAGCGCTGTTACATGCGCTTTTGCCAGGTCGCTTACGTGGATATAATCGCGGATGGGCGTGCCGTCGGGGGTGGGGTAGTCGTCGCCAAAAACTTTGAGTTGCGCACGCAGGCCGATGGCCGTTTGCGTAATGTAAGGCACCAGATTGTTGGGCACACCCAGCGGCAGCTCACCAATTTTTGCCGAAGCATGTGCGCCGATAGGATTGAAATAACGCAGCAGCACCGCATGCAGCATCGATACCTGTGCCTGGTCGCCAATGATCTCTTCGGCAATTTGCTTGGTATTGCCGTAAGGCGACATGGCCTTTTGTACCGGCGCCGATTCTTTTACAGGCAACGCTTCCGGCTGGCCATAAACCGTGCACGACGACGAAAATACCAGATGCTGCACCACATGTTCATGCATTTGGTCCAGCAAATTAATCAGCGAAAAAAGATTGTTGTGATAATACATCAGCGGCTTCTCCACCGATTCGCCCACCGCCTTGGAGGCTGCAAAGTGTATCACCGCCTTCACCTCCGGGTGGTTGTCGAAAAACGCACACACGCCTTCGCTATCAGTAAGGTCGAGATTCACAAAAGCGGGGCGCGTGCCGGTGATGGCAGCAATCTGATCCACCACTTCGATGCGTGAGTTGGAGAGATTATCCACAATCACCACTTCATAGCCTTGCTGCTGCAGCTCCACCACCGTGTGCGAGCCAATGTAGCCCGTGCCGCCCGTTACCAGTATTTGTTCTTTCATTTTTAATTAAATGCTGTAATTGATTTGTCATTTATTTTGTCTCCCCGCCCCTCGCCGGAGCCGCCAGCAATCCCGGCGAGCGGAGGGGAGTTTACAACCCATTATCTCAATCCCAGGCATAAATGTCGGGGCTACGGATGCCTGGGCTACGGATTTCATCAATAAACCTTACATTAACGACGGACACTACTTAATATCAAAATCTTAAAACTTAAAAACCTACAAGCTCCAATAAGTAAGCTCTTTTATCTTGTTGCGATAGATGCCTTTTACGTCGAAAAGGATTCCGTTTTCGTTGCTGATATTTTTAAAAAAAGCTTCGTCCAAATCAACATATTCGTCGTGGTTTACGGCAACCACAACAGCGTCGTACCGGGTACCGTTTTTTTCTTTGAGTTCAAAACCATATTCGTGTTTCACCTCATCGCTGTTGGCGTAGGCATCCACCACATCCACCTGAACACCATAGGAACGAAGCTCGCAAATGATGTCGGGCACACGCGAGTTGCGGATGTCGCTTACGTTTTCCTTAAAGGTCACGCCCATTACCAGCACTTTCGATTCGGCAATATTTTTATGCGCCACAATGAGTTTCTTCACCAACTGCCTGGCTACATAAAACCCCATCGAATCGTTTACGAATCGTCCCGAGTTGATGATCTGTGGGTGATATTTGAATTTCTTGGCTTTGTAGGCCAGATAGTAAGGATCCACACCGATGCAATGTCCGCCAACCAGTCCCGGGAAAAACTTCAGGAAGTTCCATTTCGTTCCCGCGGCTTCCAGCACGTCATAGGTGTTGATGCCCATGCGGTTGAAGATGATCGAGAGTTCGTTCATCAGGGCGATGTTCACGTCGCGCTGTGTGTTCTCAATAATCTTGGCAGCTTCGGCTACTTTGATGGACGCAGCCCGGTGCACGCCTGCCGTCACCACCAGTTCGTAGGTTTTGGCAATAACATCAAGCGATTCCTCATCACATCCCGACACCACTTTGGTGATGGTTTGCAGCGTGTTTACCTTGTCGCCGGGATTGATGCGCTCGGGCGAAAAGCCAACTTTAAAATCTTCTTTGTACTTCAGCCCCGAAAGCTCCTCCAGCAGCGGGATGCAATCTTCTTCGGTAGCGCCCGGATACACCGTGGATTCATACACCACATAGTCGCCTTTTTTCAGTATTTTTCCTACGGTACGCGTGGCAGCGATGAGTGGCCTAAGGTCGGGCATGTTGCTGTCGTCGATGGGCGTTGGAACGGCCACAATATGGAAATCTGCTTTGCGCAAATCTTCCGCATCAGCCGTAAAGAGTATGTCGCAATCATCAAAAGCTTCCGTCTCAAGTTCCTGGCTGGGGTCAATTTTGTCTTTCATCAGCGCGATGCGCTCCGGCTTGATGTCGAAACCAACGACGGCGGTTTTGCGCGCAAAAGCCAAAGCAATGGGAAGCCCCACATAGCCCAGGCCTACCAAAGAAATTTTCGCTTCCTTTTTTAAAATTTTGTCGTAAAGTGTCATTTGTTTTTCTCCTCGAAAAGATCATCCATGACGAATCAGGATGAAAGTGATTTTATAATTAACTGAGTTTTTTAAATTTTTCTCACCTGGCCATCTTTCAGCTTGTATTGCTCTTTGCTTTCCGGACAGGTAGCCAGCCCGTTTTCGTCGAAATGTAGGCGGTGGCCATATTGGCTCATCCAGCCAATCTGCCGTCCGGGATTCCCCACCACCAGCGCATATGGGGCTACGGTTTTGGTAATAACTGTTCCGGCGCCGATAAAGGCAAACTCGCCGATGTCGTGGCCGCACACGATGGTGGCGTTGGCGCCAATGGTAGCGCCGCGTTTCACTGTGGTGCGTTCGTAGCTGCCACGGCGCACCACGGCGCTGCGCGGATTGGTGATGTTGGTGAAAACCATCGAAGGCCCCAGAAACACGTCGTCCTCGCAGGTTACGCCGGTGTAGATGGAGACGTTGTTTTGCACCTTAACATTATTACCCAAAATCACCTCCGGCGAAACCACCACGTTTTGCCCGATGTTGCAGTTTTCGCCTATCCGGCAGTTGGTCATCACATGCGAAAAATGCCAGATTTTGGTGCCTGCACCAATTGTGCATCCCTCGTCGATAACTGCGGTGGGATGGGCGAAAAATTCTTTTTTTTCTGTCATAATGATTATCTGTTGGCAAATTCCAGTACGGCGTCGGTGATATATTTCAATTGTTCTTCGTCGAGTTCGGTGTGCATGGGTAGCGAGATCACATGTTTGGAAAGATGCTCCGTTACCGGAAAATCGCCTTCCTTGTAACGCGGATCCTGATATGCTTTTTGCATGTGCATGGGCACCGGATAATAAATCATGGCCGGAATATTTTTGGAAGCCAGGAACTTTTGCAGCGCATCACGATCCATATCTTTGGTAACCAGGGTATATTGATGATAGACGTGCGTGGTGAAAGGCGCCGTAACGGGAGTTTTTAGTTTGGGATGATTTGCAAAAGCCTTGTCGTAAAAAGCGGCAGCTTTTCGGCGGGCTTTGATGTATTGGTCAAGATAGCCCAGCTTAACTTTGAGTACTGCTGCCTGGATGCTGTCGAGGCGTGAGTTTACGCCCACATAATCGTGATAATAACGCACCACCATGCCGTGGTTTACCACCACGCGCAGTTGCTGTGCCAGCGTGTCGTCGTTGGTGAAAATGGCGCCACCGTCGCCGTAGCAGCCCAGGTTTTTCGACGGGAAAAACGACATCCCGGAGGCGTGGCCAATGGTTCCGGCCTGGCGGGTGGTGCCGTCGCTAAAGGTAAATTTGGCGCCAATGGCCTGGCAGGTATCTTCTATCACATACAAATTGTGCTCTTGGGCAATCTGCATGATGGCTTCCATGTCGGCAGCCTGCCCGAAAAGATGCACCGGAACAATGGCTTTTGTTTTGGGTGTGATGGCTTTGCGGATGGCTTCCGGATCGATGTTGAAAGTGTCGGGATCAACATCCACCAATACGGGCGTCAGGCCGAGCAGGGCAATAACTTCGGCTGTGGCAATAAATGTAAACGAAGTAGTGATCACCTCGTCGCCGGGCTGCATGTGAAGCCCCATCATGGCTACCTGCAAAGCGTCGGTACCGTTGGCGCAGGGAATTACGTGTTTCACGCCGAGGTATTCTTCGAGTGCCTTCTGGAAATCCTGTACCGCAGGCCCGTTGATGAAAGCCGTGCTGTCGATCACCTGATGGATTGCACTGTCGATTTCACTTTTTATTTTGTCGTACTGACCCTTCAGGTCAACCATTCTTATTTCGTTCATCCGCAAATTGCTATTTATGTGATTGATGATTCCTTTTTATGGGGGCAAAGGTAGAATTTAATGAAGGCTTAGCAAGGCTATGGAGAAAAAATTTGAAAATCGCATTTTGTATTTTGAATCTTGTATTTTGAGCAAAAGCCCCAATGTGACGGCATCTTATTTTAAAACGAGAAGATAAAATTCAAACTCTGGCGCTGTTTTTAAATTTCTACTTTTGCGCCTCAAAATTTTATAAAAAATGGTTTTCAGCAGCGCGGTATTTCTTTTGGTTTTCCTTCCGGTTTTCCTGATCACCTACTACCTGGTAGGCTCGCGGCTGAAAAATTACACCATCCTGCTGTTTAGCATTTTCTTTTACGCCTGGGGAGCGCCTGATTTTGTGTTTGTGGTGCTTGGCTCGATGATCGTTAATTTTTATGTAGTGCAATCTATGCAGCGCGCCGCCACGTTGCCCTTAAAGCGTTTGCTGCTGGCGCTCTCGGTGGCCATCAACCTGGGGCTGCTGCTATATTTTAAATACGCCAACTTTTTCATCGAAAACATAAATGCGCTCATTTCTGCTTTGGGATTGGGCAGCGACATCCCCTGGGCTGCTGTGGCGCTTCCCGTGGGCATTTCGTTTTTTACGTTTCAAAGCCTGACCTATTCGGTGGATGTGTATCGCAAAGTGCATGCGCCATTGCAAAAGCTCTCCGATTATATCCTTTACATTTTGATGTTTCCACAGTTGATTGCCGGCCCTATCGTCCGGTTCAATTTTATTGCCGATCAGATTACGCATCGCAGCGAAACTGCCGACGACAGGCTGTTGGGGATGTTTCGTTTTATTATCGGGCTGGCCAAAAAAGTATTGATAGCAAATGTGCTGGGTGCCGAAGCCGACCGCATCATGGCGCTCGACCCGGCTGCTATTTCATCGGCTACAGCCTGGATGGGTATCCTGGCCTATACTTTTCAGATCTATTTCGACTTTGCCGGCTATTCCGATATGGCCATCGGTATTGGCCGGATGATTGGCTTTACCTTTCCCGAAAACTTCAACAATCCCTACGTCTCGCAAAGCATCACCGAGTTCTGGCGTCGGTGGCACATCACGCTGGGCGCCTGGATGCGCGATTATTTGTACATTCCGCTGGGCGGCAATCGCGTCAAAACGCAGCGGCGCCTCTATTTTAACCTCTGGTTTGTGTTTCTGGTTTCGGGGCTGTGGCACGGCGCTTCGTGGAATTTTGTGATCTGGGGCGGCTACCATGGCTTGTTCCTCATCCTCGACCGCATCTTTTTACTCAAACTTCTGAAACGCTCCGGCAAGGTGTTCAGCACCATTTTTACTTTTTTTGTGGTGGTAATGGGATGGGTATTTTTCCGGGTGGAAGACTTTGCCACAGCAATGATTTATTTTCAGCGCCTGTTTGCCTTCGACTTCGGTGCCACATCGCTGGTTCCTGATCCTGAAGTTGTCACCATCCTGATGGTTGCAATAATTTTCTCTTTTATTACCGTCAGCAAAGCCGGCTTGCAGTTGCAGGAAAAGGTTTTTTATGCCGAATATCCGCCACAGCGAAAATATGTCATGTTTGCCTGCACGCTGGTTTTGTTTGTATTGTCATTGGCATCCGTTACCACATCGGGATTTAACCCATTTATTTATTTCAGGTTTTAATGACGAAAAAAAAGACATACCAATTATCGCAATGGCTGTTTGTACTATTTATGGCCATTATTCTGGTGCCGGCGGTGCAGGGTTTTTTTCGTCCAATAGAGGTGGCTCCCCTTAAGGGCGACATCCGCTATGTGGAGCGGCCGAAGGTTTCTGTCGGCGGGTGGTTTGATGAAACACTACAACAAAATACCGAGAGCTGGGTCAACCAGCATTTTGGTTTTAGAAATACGCTGGTGCGGCTTTACAATCAGTGGCGGTTTTGGCTGTATGGCAAATCGAGTGCCCGCGGCGTAATCATTGGCAAAGAGAACTATCTTTACGAAGAAAATTATATCAAAGCTTATTATGGTCGCGATTTCGTCGGCGATTCGTTGATCAGTGTGCGCGTGGAAACTTTGAAAAAGATTCAGGATACCTTAGAGTCGCTTGGCAAAACAATGGTGGTAGCCATTGCTCCGGGCAAGGGTCAGTTTTATCCTTACTATATCCCCGACGAAATGCGCAGCGAGCCATCGCCGACCAATTACCATACATTAATAAATGAAGCCAAAAAACAAGGGTTGGAATTGATCGATTTCAACGCGTGGTTTCTGCAAATGAAAGACACTTCGCGCTATCCGTTGTATCCTAAAACGGGCATCCACTGGAGCCACTATGGCAGTGAGCTGGCGTTGGATTCGCTGATGCGCTACATTGAGCAACACCAGCAGGTGGACATTCCTGATTTGGTAATAAAACGGCATTATGTGCCGGACGAGATGATGGCGCCTGAAGCTGACATTGAGGAAGGGATGAATTTGCTGGTAGATTTTGATCGCTTCCCGATGGTTTACAGCGATGTGGCTGTAGAAAATCAAGATAAGCCCAAACTTAAATTCATGATTGTTTCCGACAGTTTTTTCTGGCAGCTTCACAACCGGGGCTTCATGTCGTCGGTATTCGACGACGGACAGTTTTGGTATTACAACCAAACGATTTATCAGCCAACGCTGCCCTCAGGCCGCCCGGTGGACAGTGCCAATGTGCGGCAGGAACTGCTCGAAAAGGATGTTGTTGTGTTGCTTACCACTGATGCCAACCTGCCGGGTTTTCCGTGGGGTTTCGATGCGCTGGCTTACCGGGCGCTATTTGTCGGCGACAGTGCTTACCTGGCTCAGCGCGAAGAAAAAATCCAGGGCTACATTTTTGCCATCGAAAATACCGAAGAATGGCTGGAAATGATACGCCAAAACGCCCTTGAACGCAACCTCCCGCTCGACAGTATGATACGCGTCAACGCGATCTACATGGTGGATACGGAAAATAATAAGAAGTAGGGGCTTAACTAAGAAACACACTACGAATAACTCCCGGCGAAGGAGCGAAGATTTAAAACTTTAAAAAAAACAGGGAGGTGTTTTAAAATTCTGTTTCAAAAAACTGGTCGAAGTCTTTTCGTTTCAACCCATTTTTAAGCTCTCTATCTTCAGTCCATAGGCTACCTTCAAGCTCAAGAGTCAGTGCTACAAATAAAGTGTCCTTTTCATCAATATCAGAACATAACTTGTGCGCATGGATTAAATTTCCAGTGCCAATAAATTCCTCATTTACGAATTTGATGTTTTGTAAAACTTTCTCGAGTAGTTCCAATACTTCATCCTCAGTAACTTTAGAAGCGCGAACGATTCTTTCTTTATGCTTAAAAATTTCAACGACAATAAAATTAGGAGCAAAAAAGGAATAGCCGGAATGGTGGAGTAGATTACGAATTTGAGAGTGCCTGCTTCTTAGAGCTTTAAAAATAATATTGGTGTCAACTATAACTTTCTTCATCATCTTAACCAATAAACTTCTTCTTGTTTTTCTCCCACCAGTCTGACTTTAGTTCTTCGCCAAGACTTTCTATTTCTTCACCAATATCTGCCTTTTTTACAAGGTATTCGGTTCGAATGCGATTCAGTATCTCAAATACTACATCTTTTTCGAAAGCAGATCTTTCGAGGCTGATCACTATCTTTTGGTCGGTATATTCCAAGCTAATAGGCTGTTCCATAGTTTTTTATTAATGAAAATGTATTTAGGTCAAATAATACAAATTAGTAAACAAAGATAGGTGATTTGTGATTGTACTCCCAATCGAATAAATTATTCGTATCGCAACGGCAAGGCTGATCGATGAAAAAAAGAAATGCCTCGCGAATACAAGAAATATTATTTTTGCGGCATGGGATGCTAGCTCAGTTGGTTCAGAGCGCTGCCTTCACACGGCAGAGGTCACTGGTTCGAATCCAGTGCATCCCACCAAAATGTTTTAATAAGTTAAACCACAGCCCTTTGAGTTGTGGTTTTTTTATTTTGGTGGCTTTTGGGTAGAAGTTTTGTTAAGATTAATTTTTCTTTTTATCCATTTTGCCAAACCTCCGGCAGCATACAATCGTGTTTTTTTTCTGCATGATAACACGACTTTCAACAGGCGTTTTAATGATATTTAATGGATTGACGGTTGCCTTAACAGTTTGATAACATTTGGGTACTTAATTTCGCAATCTTTATTACTCAAGTCATTTATCATTAATTAAAACCTCAGTATTATGAAAGTTTATACCTTTTTGTTTACCCTTCTTTTTATTTGTTTTTTGGGGGTTGAAGCCCAAATTGTAAATAAAAATAGCTCAAAGCAAGCGCTATTGCAGTATCATCTTGCGCAACTAAAAAATGATAACCATGCGCCTAATCGGCTCATCGTGAAATTCAGCAACCAGGTTTCGATGACCGACAATGGCAAAACCACCAACTCGGATAAAGTCAGCAATGTTTTGTCTGAAATTCAGATGAAGGCGATGAAACCGCTTTTTGAAAAAACTATTGGAAAGAATGCCACCTTAAAAGCACAGTTTGGATTACAGCACTATTACACCGTCAGTCTGGATCGCAAAACGGACTTAAGTGCCGCTTTGATCAAACTTAATGCGCTGGACGAAATCGAGGTGGCCGAACCGGATTATCTGGCCACCACCACTGCTATCCCCAACGATCCTTTTTACACACAGCAATGGGCTATGAATAATACCGGCCAGGCTGTTCAATACGGGACAAATAATCCCATAGGTACTGTTGGTGTCGATTTGAACCTGCAGGCCGTTTGGGATCTGCAAACCGGCAGCGAAGATGTGGTGGTTTGTATCCTCGATACCGGTGTGGATACCGAGCATCCTGAATTTGTCGGAAGGATAGTTCCGGGTTACGATTTCCAGTTTGATGATGATGACCCCAACCCCATCCCAGGAGAAGATGCCGGGGCACACGGGACCGCTTGTGCCGGGATTGTTGGTGCTTCGGGTAATAATGGAATAGGTGTAGCCGGAATTGCGTGGCACACCAAGATAATGCCCGTAAAAGTATTGTATGACAACTCAGGTGCCTGGAGCATCATTGCCAGCGGAATTACCTGGGCAGCCGACAATGGCGCCGATATTATCAGCATGAGCATTGGAGGGACTTCCTACTCAAGCACACTCGAAGATGCAGTGGATTATGCGTTTAACCTGGGATGCACCCTCTTAGCAGCATCGGGCAACAGCAACAACGATATTGGCATCAGCCCATCCTATCCGGCCGCCTTCAGCAATACTATTTGTGTAGGAGCGCTAAGTCCCTGCGAAGAGCGTAAAAGCCCCAACAGCTGCGATGGCGAATACTGGTGGGGAAGCAACTATGGCAGCGACATGGATTTCCTGGCGCCGGGTACCCGTAATTATACTACCGACATTTCAGGTTCGGATGGTTATGATGGCGGTGATTACTATCCTTTCTTTAATGGAACTTCTTCGGCCTGCCCACATGCAGCAGGAATTGCCGCGCTGATGCTTGCCGAAAACCCTTCGCTTACCAATGTGCAGATACGCTCTAAAATGCAGCTTTCGTGCGTGGACATGGGCGCGGCCGGTAAGGATGACGACACAGGCTATGGCCGCATCGATGCTTTTCAGGCTTTGATCAATTCAACCAACAATCAAACAATTGTACGCATTACCCCATTACTCCAAACTGTTGCTCCGGGAACCTATTTTTCGATTGACTTTATGATTCAAAACGTGACCAATCTGGCATCCTATGAGTTTAACTTTAGCTACGAACCCGATTACATGGATCTTTTGGATGTGGAATTTAGTGAATTCCTTACCTCCACCGGTCGGGTTGCGGTTCCTTCTTTCGTTACCCCCGATCCGAATAACGGGTATATTTTTGTTTCTAATGGAACCTCCGGCCTCTTGCCCGCAGGCCCCGATGGAACGGCACGATTGTTCACGGTTAACTTTCAGGCAAGCGAAACCCCACCAGATTATTCTACCCTGCAATTCAACATCATGGAATTTGAAGTGTTGCAGCCTGGTGGCACACCCATCGTTCCGCTCATCATCAACAACGCTGTTACCATCCAACCCGATTTTTGCAAAACCGGACTTTATACAACAGGTTGTAGCAATGGAGATAAACTGAATTATGTAGGCATTGCAAATCTCGAAAATGCCGGTTGGGAGTGCAGCGCAAACGGATATGGTGATTTTTCGTATAAAGTTGCTGATGTAATTCAGGGACAGACTTACCCGCTTAGCTTAATAATTAGTTCTGACGGACATTATGTTTCTGCCTGGATAGATTACAACGACAACATGGAATTTGAACCCGATGAAAAAATTCTGGATGACTATTATTATTCTACCGCTAATTACCTCAGAGAAATTGATGTGACGATAGCCGGCGATGCCGCCCCGGGTATGCACAGGTTGCGTTTAAGAACAGTTTCAGGCACGCCGGGTGCTGATGCCTGTAGCCTGGAGAATTTTGGCGAGGTGGAGGATTACACGCTGAATGTTCTTCCACAGGATCAGTTTGGCGGTTTCCAGGGCCATGTATGGGATGATGAAACGTATAGTTCCATACCCGGCGCGCTTATTCAACTGCAACCATCCGGCGCATCAGTGCTGTCGAATTCGATGGGTTATTTTTGTGTAAATGTCGAAGAAGGGGTAACCGACATCTTATGCTCGGCCGACGGCTATGCTGTTGGTTCTTATGGGAATGTTTATGTTGCGGCGGGTGAAGTTTACAACTTCGATTTTTGGTTGGAGCCGGCAGGGCTTTGCACCGAAGGGCTTTTTAATACCGGCTGTTGGGATGGCGATGGTATCGAAGATTTTTTCTTCAACGACATCTATCACCCCGAGTCAGGCTGCAGTCAGGATGGCTATGGCGATTTTACCTACATGTCAACCGACCTTGCCTGCGACGACTATTATTATGTAGAGGTCTCCTCCATTTACGGCAATCAATACCTGAATATCTGGATCGATTTTAACGATAACCAAACTTTTGAACCTGAAGAACGGATTCTTGAAAATGAATACATCGACATGGGCGGAGAGCTTTATTACTTCGATGTGTATTTGCCCGAAGGATGTCTGTCGGGCGAACATATCATGCGCGTAAGGGCTAACTATGGCGATCCCTTTGATGACCCCTGCGGCTTAGTTGAGTGGGGCGAAGTACACGATTACACCGTTTTTGTTGAAGGCGATGAATCCTATGGAACGCTTCAGGGTACTGTGAGCAATTGGGATACCGGCCTTCCACAGGCAAATATTAACATAGAAATTCAGGATCTTGGACTTTCTACCACCTCCGGTGCCGATGGCTACTATGAATTTGATTTCGTTCCCTCCGGTGAGTACTACGTCTCAGTTAATCAGGCCGGATATTTCCAAACAGCAATTCTGGCTTACATTGCTCCCTGGGAGACAACCACTGAAGATATGTTCGCCATACCCATCCATGA
>Ga0172382_10003444_pt1 | contig 25051 bp, 21 predicted proteins | sample Leawel138RmetaG_FD_122245 | JGI IMG/M metagenome (GOLD analysis project Ga0172382, IMG submission 122245) | Leachate microbial communities from a municipal landfill in Southern Ontario, Canada - Leachate well 138R metaG | ecosystem: Engineered > Solid waste > Landfill > Unclassified | place...
GCGCCGCGCAGGAAAAAGCAAACGCCAGCCTGTCATGCGCCCCTAAACGGGACCCGCGGGTCCGCGCTTGGAGGTATGACAGGCTGGCGTTTGCGTTTGCGTTCGCGCTCAGCGCTTATGCTGATAATCCCGGTAGAGCTTGAATGCCTCATAGGCGATGAAGGCAATCCCGCCCACCTTCAGCGCGGGCAAGAAAAAACGCGGCGTGATTTTCGTCAGCATGACGGACAGCGCTGACGAAACAAAAGGATAGCGCCGCGCTGTGGACCACAGCCGCAAAGCCGTGGTCATGCCTTGCTGCGACGCCACCTTGGGCATCAAACTCCGGAACAGCGTGGACGGACGCGTGGATGCCTTCAGCTGTGCGCAATGCGCAGCCAACTGCAAGCGTTCAATGGCCGCGCGCGCTTTCAGATGCTGCTTGCGCTCGGCCAAGGTGCGTGGGCGTGACTGCGACATGGTCAAGCTCCTTCATCTCGGCGAAGGCCCGCCAACATATCCCGGTCTCGTTGCAGCTCAGCCAGCGTTTCATCGAACGGAACCGGGGCCCCGACAATTTTGTTCCGCGCACTCAGCAGCAAGAGCAGGCCGATCACGCCGTAGGTCAGGCCTGCTCCGCCAATCGCCCACAGCCGGTACTCGGTATCCCAGAAAAAGATGACCAGCAGAAAAGAGAACATCAGCAGGGCCAGCATCAACAACAGCAAGCCCGCCAATGCATACAGCACCGTACTCAGCAGACGGGACTTTTCTTCGGCCAACTCCAGAGCGGCCAGTTCAAAACGCGTTTTGAACAGGTCCAGGACGCTGGCCGCGATGTCGCGGATGGCGCCGATCGGGTTGCCGCCGGTCATGTTCAACGCCGGCCGTTCAGCAAGATGCCGATGACGAGGCCGATTGCCACGCCCGCGCCAATCGAGCGCCACGGATTGTCATGCACGTAATCGTCCGTGGCGCGAGCGGCTTCCCGGCCCCGGTAGTACACCGAGTCCTGCACATCCACCAGGCGCTCGCGGGCGCGCTTCAAGGAAACCATGGCTTTTTCACGGAGCTCGCTCGCACGCTCTCCACTGCTGGCCGCCGCTTGTTTCAACAGGTCTTCGGCATCGCCCAACACAGATTTCACGTCGGTAATCAGCCTGTCTTTCGTTTCAATTGCCATTTGGAATCTCCGTGTTCACGATTGATGAGTTTGATCATACCAGCGACCTCGTTTTCAGAGGCCTTCCGCAGCATCCTGCAACATTGTTCAGTAGAGATCAACCGTTTTTGTTTCGTGCCGCCGACGCCCGAGCCGACCCCCGCTACCGCATCGCCACCCAGTTGAACAAACGGTCATGGAAAGCATTGGCCTGCGCCGCTCTTTCATCATTGATCAGGCTCACCACCACATAGCGCCGACCGCTGTTGCCCTGGATGTAGCCGGCCATGGACCGGACGTCGCGGAGCGAGCCGCTTTTCAGGCGTCCGCGCCCTTGCGCCACCTCACCCCGAACCCGCCGACGCAAGGTTCCGTCCACGCCCAGAATGGCCAGCGACGACACGAAATCCGGCATGGTTGGCTCCAGCCAGGCCGCCTGCAGCAGCTTGCTCAAGGAGTCCGCCGAAACGCGTTCGAACCGGGACAGTCCCGCCCCGTTCTCAACAACCAATTCCGGCATGGCCAGACGCCGCGCCGCCAAGTGCGCAATCAGTGCCTCGGCGCTGCTTTGCGCGGTGGCGGGCTGGGCACCGCGTTCAGCGCCCAAGGTCAACAGCAGATGCCGGGCCATGAGGTTATTGCTGAACTTGTTGACGTCGCGGATGACCGTCCCGAGGGTCGGCGACTGATGGGTGTGGATCAACAACGCATCCCGCGGCACCTCTCCCTCACGAACGCGCCCCAGCAAAGCGCCGCCCAGGTCTTCCCACATCAGGCGCAGCACCTGCTCGGCATGGCTTGCCTGATCAAGCACCACTCTTTGCAACGAGAACGGGCCGCAGCTGGCAGGCACCTGGCCCGACAGCCTGACGATAACGCCGCCGTCACCGGCCAGAAAGGATTCCGTGGACACGACCGGCGGCCCCATGCAGACATTGCCGGACCAGCCGATCTCACCCTCGATGCGAACCGCCGGGATGGGCGGGTCCATCTTGACCCGCCAGACCTGTTGGTCAAAGTCGGGCTCGGCCATCAGGCGGATCGCGCCGAACGACACCACCCACGCATCCGGGCTGGCATTGTAGGGCCGCATGCCTTCGCCGTCGAAGGCGCCCGGATCAATGCCGACGCGGCCAAAAATCGAACGGTCAACCACCAGTTCAGGCACGATGCGGATATTGCGCAAGCGAAGCTCGCGCAGGGTCAGCCACAGGTCTTCAAGCCGGAAAGCTGGATCCCCGCTGGCCTTCAGATACAGCGGGCCGTTCAAGGCGCCATCCGCGCCGATGCCGCCCGCCGCGTCAATGAAGAACTTCGTATCCCAGGTATAGGCAGGGCCCAGCGCGTCGAGCGCCGCCCACGAGGTGACCAGCTTCATGACCGAAGCGGGATTTCTGGCAAGCTCGGCATGGTGACTGGCCAGACGCTGGCCGCCGACCTCCTCGATCACCAGAGACAGCGCGCTCTCAGGCAGGCCAGTGGCCGACCAGGCGGACTGAAGCGCGGGCGGCAGCTGCGCTTGTGCCGTGCTGAACAGCACGGCATGCGCCAGCATGGCGAAGCACAGCATGAAGCGGCGACGCCAGCCCAAGGGCTGGCGCGTTTCACGAAGCAAATGCAGCAAGAGATTCCACATCCGAACAGACTCACCCATCGATTTCTTCAAGGGGTAAGCATAACGCTGTTGCTCGTGTCCTGTTTGCTTAGCTCGAATAGCGGACCAGCAATTTGTGCATATCGTTGACCGACGCCTGCAAAGCGCCCGCGGCATCCGCCAGGCTGGCCACGGAGTGCGAGGTGTTTTCCACTTCTTCGGAGATGACGTCCATGCTTTCCGCCACGGATTGCGACGCCGTGGACTGCTGATTGAGCATGGTGGTGATTTGCGTTGCTCGGTCAACCACGGCTTGCGAGGAACCGCGAACCCGCTCAAAAAAGCCCGCGCTCTCGCGGATCTGCTCACCGCTGTAGCGAACGGAGTCAACGGCCTCGCGCATGGAGCGCGCGGTTTCCGTGGCAAAACGGGTAATGGCCTCCAGCGCATGGCCGATGTCTTCCGTACTGCCTGCCGTGCGATCGGACAAGGTCCGCACTTCTTCCGCCACCACGCCAAAGCCGCGTCCGTTTTCACCGGCGCGCGCCGCTTCAATCGCGGCGTTCAACGACAGCAGACGGGTCTGGTTGGCGATTTCGCTGATGGCCTGCGTGACCTTGGAGATGGTGTTGACCAGATCGTGCAGCGAATCAATTTGCGCGTTGGTGCGTCCGACGGCTTCGGCCACCGAGTCCGTTCCACGCACCGAATCGGAAATTTTTTCTTCCGCCGTATCCACTTCATCCATGGCGGACTTTGACAGCGTCAAGGTGGTGCCAGTGTGCACCGAGACCTCCTGGATGGCGACGCTCATTTCTTCCACCGCGTCTGAAATCCGCTTCAGGCGGCCATGCTGACTGTCAATGACACGCCGGATGGCCAGGATTTCTCCATTGACCCGATCCGCGCTGCCGTTGACCACGCCCGCCACCTGATGCATGTCGCACAGCGTGGAATGCAAGTGGATGCGGGTGGACTCCACCAGCATCGGCAGGCCCTTGAGTCCGAGCAGGACCCGCCCTTTGAGCGCGACGTCTCCCAGACGTCCCGCGCAAATGGCGTTCAAGGTGTCTTTCAGCACATTCAGTGGTTTTTCCACGCGCAAGCGCCACAAGAGGGCACCCACCGCGATCACGCCAAACTGCGCAAGCAGCCATCCCCAATGCGGCAGCCAGTAGGCGCCGCAAGCGACGACCAAGGCCGCGACCGCAATCAGCGCCCCCCATGGGCTGGGAGAATGCCACCAGCGCGTACGCGGCGTTGCAGGCAGTTTGTGCTGCTGTTCCCGGACCGCTTCGTAGAGCGTTTCCGCCGCCTGCACTTCGTCACGGTCCGGCGCGCTGCGCACCGAAATATACCCGACCAGCTTGCCGTGCTCATGATGCGGCGTCACATAGGCATCAACCCAGTAGAAGCCGCCATCCTTGCAGCGGTTCTTGACCAGCCCGCGCCACGGCTGCCCCCGCTGGATGGTTTCCCACAGATCTGAAAAGGCTTCCGGCGGCATGTCCGGGTGACGCACCACATTATGGGCATGGCCGACCAGTTCCTCCGGGGAAAAGCCGCTGATCTCCACAAAAGCCGGGTTCGCATAGGTGATGCGGCCCTTCAGGTCAGTCGTTGTGACGATGGGCCGCTTGGGATCGACAAACCGTTCAACGTTGGTAACAGGCAGGTTTTTACGCATGGGGGTATGAACAAAGTGCGACTAACAGGACTAACGGCCCAACGCTTGAAATATTGACTACTTTTTATGACAGACAAGGGTTAACACCAGCAAAAAGCGCGAAGTTAACCCCTCAAAGCCCTCGGCCGCAAATCCCGTGTTCTGATTGTTTTATTTTTCCGATTATCTCAGTGAGTCACTCCCGCCCGAAGTCGGGAGCTTCCCCGCCACAATACGGGGGCGCCTTCGGCACCGTATGGACCCAGCCTTGCTGACCTCGGCCTGAAGGCCGAGGCTTGCGCTTAGGCTCGTGGTCATAGTAACAGCTTCGTACCAAAACGTTACGACATGCAAGTGATGATCTTGCTACAACCTGTAGTACATCTTTGCGCTTGATCGGCCCCCTGACCGCTTACACGCTCTAAAATCAGAGCTTGTGCAGCCGCCTGCCCCAAGCGCGGACCCTTGTTCACCACGGGCTCAGGCGGGCGCACCTATTTTTTATGTGGCGAGACAAGTCCCGTCTTCGGGCGCGACGACTCACTGCTGATCCCGGCCATTTTCGAGATACCGTGACTTATCATTCCCCTACTTCTCACGCTGGCTCACGACCCCGCAAACGGAGTAAAGCCGCGGCTTTATTTGCGCTGGTGGTCGGCACAGCCATGGCTCAGACCAGTTGGGCCCACTTCAACTTTTTCGATCTGTCGCAAAAAGCCAAGGCCCTGGCGGCCACGAGCTACAAAGCCCCCAGTTCCCGGCTCCCTGACTCGCTGCGCAACCTGTCCTTCAAGCAGTATCAGGAGATCCAGCACGACCCGCAGGCCTGGCATTGGGCGCAAGGCAGCAAGCCCGCCTTCCAGCTGAGCTTCATGCACCAGGGCCGCGCCTTCAATCTGCCGGTCAAGCTTCATGAGATCAACGCGGAAGGCATTCGCGACATCAACTACGATCCCTCGCTGTTCCGCTTCGGGTCGCTTGATGCCCAGCAGAAAGGCCCGGACGATCTGGGTTTTGCCGGTTTCAACATCCTTTATCCCCTTGACCAGGCTGACAAGGTTGGCAGCATTGCCAGTTTTCTCGGCGCTAGCTATTTCCGTCTCCGCGCCGAAGACCAGGTATTCGGTACCTCCGCGCGCGGCCTGGCCATTGACACCGCCGCCCCGTCCGGCGAAGAGTTCCCGCGCTTCACGGATTTCTGGATCGCCCGTCCCGCCCTGTCGGACAAACACATCGTGGTGTATGCGCTGCTCGATTCGCCGCGCGCCACTGGCGCCTACCGCTTCACCATCACGCCCGGCCATGAAACCCGGGTCGACGTCCGCTCGCGCATTTACTTGCGCGGCCCGGTCGGCAAACTCGGACTGGCGCCGCTGACCAGCATGTTCCTGTACGCGCCGCATCAACCGGCGTCCGCGTCCAACTTCCGCCCGCGCATCCACAATGCGGAGGGGCTCGCCATCCACGCGGGCAATGACGAACGCCTATGGCGGCCGCTCAACAATCCAAGACGGCTGGCCACCAGCGCCTTCTCGATCACTTCGCCCAAAGGCTTCGGCCTGATGCAGCGCAGCCGCGCATTCACCCAGTACCAGGACATCAGCGCGCGCTATGAACAGCGGCCCAGCGTTTGGGTCGAGCCGCAGGGAGATTGGGGCGCGGGCAAGGTCGAACTGATCGAGCTGCCCACCAATAATGAAACGAACGACAACATCATCGCGTTCTGGGTGCCGGAAAAGCAACCCGAAGTAGGCAAGGCGCTGGATCTGAACTACACCCTGCACTGGAGCCGCGACGAGAGCAATTGGACACCCGAAGGCTTGTCGCGCGTCATCCAGACATTGCGGTCGCCGGGAGAAGTGATTGGCGATGACCTGATCCGCAAGGCTGATCCGAACACCATCGATTTCCTGATCGACTTTTCACGTCCCAGCGGCGCGCAGGACAATCCGCCGCTGATGCCGTCGCTGTCTTTCAGCTCGGCGGGCAATGCCGAGGTGGTTGACACCACCTTGCAGTCCAATCCCGCCACGGGCGGCTGGCGGGCCCAACTCAAGATCCGGGTCAAGGATGCAACGCGCCCGGTTGAGCTGCGCGCCGCGCTGGTCAACGGCACTGCGCCTCTCTCCGAGGTGTGGAGCTATCAGCTGGCAGGCAACCCCACCGAGTAACCCATGTCTCTGAATACCTTGCCCCAGCCCGCCCGCGAGCAGCTCGACACGCTTGAGGCCTCATTCAGCCCCGGCCTGCGGCAAGCGGGCCTGAGCTGCGCTGATGCCGCCGGACGGCTGCAGATCCAGGCCGCGCCGCCGCTCAAGCGCGGCAGCATGGTGCCCGAGTCCTGGATCACCAACCCGATTGTCCGGCTGTTCAAGTCGCGCAAGAAAACGGATTCCTCGGCCAAGCCGGGCCGCGACGATCCCGAGGCCGCCTGGCAGAAGGCGGGCAAGCGCCGCCGACTCATCCTGCTGACCGGGGTGCTGGCGCAAACCGCGATCGCCACCTGGTATATGCGCGCCGTGCTGCCCTACCAGGGAACACAATGGCTGGAGATGGCCATCCTGGCGCTGTTTGCGCTGCTGTTCTGCTGGGTGTCGTCGGGTTTCTGGACGGCCATGATGGGATTCATCCAGCTGATCCAGGGTAATGATCCCTACCATATTTCCGCACATACGGCGGCGGGCAAACGGATTGCCCCCACCTCCCGCACTGCCATCGTCATGCCGATTTGCAATGAAGATGTCAGCCGGGTCTTTGCAGGCCTGAAAGCCACCTACGAATCGCTGAAACGCACGGGTGAAATCGACAAATTCGATTTCTTCATCCTGTCCGACAGCTACAAAGCCGATATCTGCGCGGCCGAGCAACAAGCCTGGATGACGCTGTGCCAGGACGTCGAGGGGTTTGGCAGCATCCACTACCGCCGCCGCCGTCGGCGCGTCAAACGCAAAAGCGGCAATATTGACGATTTCTGTCGACGCTGGGGCAAAGACTACAACTACATGATCGTCCTGGACGCAGACAGCGTCATGACCGGCCCCTGTCTGCAACGCCTCGTCGTACTGATGGACACCAACCCACGCGCGGGCATCATCCAGACGGCCCCGAGCGCCTCCGGCATGGACAGCCTCTATGCGCGCATCCAGCAATTCGCGGGCCGTGTGTACGGGCCCCTGTTCACGGCGGGCCTGCATTTCTGGCAGTTGGGCGAATCGCATTATTGGGGCCACAACGCCATCATCCGGCTTGAGCCTTTCATGCAGCATTGCGCCTTGGCCCCGCTGCCCGGCAAAGGCAGCTTTGCCGGCGCCATTCTCTCGCATGACTTCGTTGAGGCTGCGCTGATGCGGCGCGCGGGCTGGGGCGTGTGGATCGCCTATGATCTGCCCGGCAGCTTTGAAGACCTGCCGCCCAACCTGCTTGATGAATTGCAGCGCGATCAACGCTGGTGCCACGGCAACCTGATGAATTTCCGGCTGTTCCTGATCAAGGGCTTCCATCCCGTGCACCGCGCGGTCTTCCTGACCGGCGTGATGTCCTATTTGTCCGCGCCGCTGTGGTTCCTGTTCCTGCTGCTCTCCACCGCGCTGCTGGCCTACCACACGCTGACCGAACCCCAGTATTTCGTCGCGCCCCACCAGTTGTTTCCGATCTGGCCGCAATGGCACCCGAAAGAGGCAATCGCACTGTTCTCAACCACCGCCGTGCTGCTGTTTCTGCCGAAGGTGCTGAGCGTCGTATTGATCTGGGCAAAGGGGGCGCGCGCCTATGGCGGCTCGGGCAAACTGCTGAAAAGCATGTTGCTTGAAGTGCTGTTCTCCATGCTGCTGGCCCCGATCCGGATGCTGTTCCACACCCGTTTCGTCGTCGCCGCCTTTCTGGGCTGGAAAGCGCAATGGAAATCCCCCGCACGCGGCAACGATGAAACCCCGTGGTCGTATGCCATCCGTCGGCACGGCGGCCAGACGCTGCTGGGCGCGGCCTGGGCGGCCTTGGTGTACTGGCTGGACCCGAACTTCCTGTGGTGGATGATCCCGATCCTGGCCTCCTTGCTGCTGGCCATCCCGCTGTCGGTCTTCTCCAGCCGGGTCTCATTGGGCATTGCGGCGCGCAACGACGATCTCTTTCGCATTCCGGAAGAAACGCGGGTGCCGGAGGAGTTGGCGGCCACTCAGCGCTACACAGCGCAGAACCAGGCACGAGGGTGGGCCAATTTCCGCAGCGTGTTCACCGATGCCGCACTGAACGCACTGGCCGTTGGCCTGGCACGGGCGCGCCATCGGCCGGATCACCCGCTGATCGAGCGCGCCCGCCAACACAAGCTCGATCAGCTGAGAGATCAGGGGCTGGACCGCTTGAGCGAACCGCAGAAGCTCGCGCTGCTTGACGATCCCGAACTGCTCATTCGTGCCCGGACCCGGGCGCCTGAGCTTGCCTGACTTCCCGCTGGCGCTCGAGCTGCCTGCTCCAGCGCCAGAGCAGTCCGGCCACCGCCAGCGTCAACAAATGCCCAAGCGCCAGCTTGACGGCGCTGTCAAACAGAAGCGGGGCCAATGCGCCGGACAGGATGGCAAACACCATCATCTGCGTGAAACTCTGCATCGATGACGCCATGCCCCGGTTGCTCGGAAACAGCGTCAGCGCCGACAGCGTCAGGCTCGGCATGCTCAGCGCAATCCCAAAGCTGTAGAGACCGAGAGGCAGCACCGCCCACGGGACGCGCGGCGTCATCATCAGCGTGACCGTGACGCTGATCAGCGCCGACAGAAACATCATGATGAAGCCGATGCGCACCAGCTTGCCCGGCGTCACCCGTCGGCTCCATCGGCGCGCCGACGCCGCGCCCAGCGTCATGCCGGTCACCATCGGAATGAACAGCCAGCCAAAATCGGTTTCGCTCAAGCCCAGGATCCCGATGATGAACGCCGACGCCGAGCCAATGTAGAGCGACACTCCGCCAAATACAAAACCGATGGCCAACACGCGCAGCATGAACACCGGATGGGCAAAGGCTTTCGCATAGTTGGCTAGGATCACGGTTGGCACGAATAGCTGGCGTTGCGAAGGCGGCAAGGTTTCACGCAGCCATTTGCCCGAGGCCCACCACAGCAGCAGACTGAACCCGGCCAGGAACACGAAAATGGCGCGCCAGCCGAACACCATCAGCAAGCCGCCGCCCAATATGGGCCCCAGCGCGGGCGCCACGCCGAACACCATCGTCATCGTCGCCATCACGCGTTGCGCTTCGGCGCCCTTGTACAAATCCTGAACGATGGTGCGCGACACCACCATGCCCGCCCCGGCGAACACCCCTTGCGCCGCCCGCGCAAGAATCAACAGGCCGACGTTCCACGCGCAGATCGCCGCCACCGACGACACCGCGAATCCGAGCATCGCAATGCGCAGCACCCGCTTGCGTCCGAAGGAATCCACCAAGGCGCCGTAGAACAGCACCATGACACTCATCGTCACCAGATAGACGCTCAAGGTCTGCTGGACCGCCAGGCTGCTGGTCTCCAGCGACGACTCGATGGCCAGGAAGGCCGGCAGATAGGCATCGATGCCCAACGGCCCCACCATCGTCAGCAGGGCGAGCAGCAGGGGCAAATACGCGCGTGGCATCAAGCGGACCCAGTGAAAAAGAAAAGACTTCGCATTTTACGCCCCCCTGCCGCCGCGTCTGTTGCCAACCGTGAGGGAAACAGCGCGGCCGCCGCTTGCCGCCTTCCTCATTCAACTCTAGACTCTGGACCCATGCACTTTCCCAATCTCCACCGGCTCCGCCTGCAGCACCTGCGCTGCCTGGTCACCATTGCCCGCCTCGGCAATATGCGTGCCGCTGCGGAAAAGCTTGCGGTTTCGCAGCCCGCCGTCACCAAGACCATCAAGGAACTGGAGGAGCTGGTCGGCAAGCCCTTGCTCATTCGTCACCGGCACGGCGTCAGCCTGACTGCGGCGGGCCAGGCCCTGGTGGAACAAGCGCAGTTGGGATTGAACACCCTTGACAACGCCATCAGCGACGCCAAGCAACAGCCGCGCCGCACCTTGGCGCTGGGCATGCTGCCCACCCTGTCGTCCGGCCTGCCGCGCCGCCTGTTGAATGCGCTGCACGCGCTGGGGCTGCCGCGCCTGCGGCTGGATACGGACCTGAACCCGCAACTGCTCTCCCGGCTCCAGGAAGGAGAGCTGGACATCGTGATCGGCCGTCTGGCCGATCCCGACCACATGCTCGACCTGAACTTCGAACCGCTCTGGGCCGAACCGCTGGTGGTGGTCATGGCCGGAGGCCACCCCCTGAGCCAAGCGCCGTGGGAACAGTGGGAGGGGCTGCCGTACCCGGTGGTGCTGCCGCTGCCAGGCACCAGCCTGTACCAGGCTTCCCAATCCTTTCTCCTGCACATGGGGCCAAGTGCCGAACACTGCCAGCTTGAAACGCTCACGCTGGCGGTGGCGGAGGAAGCGGTGGAGCGGGACCAGGCCATCTGGTTCACTGGACTCAGCAGCGCCAAGGCCGGCGTCGGCGCAAAACGCTGGATCATCCGGCGGATCCCGGACGCCCCGAGCGAAACCATCGGTTTATTCACCCAAACCCTGCATACCCAGAACCTGGCCGAGCCCTTGGCGGCGATCCGCTCGCAGATCAAAATCTGGCGGCAGGCGCTGCAAGCCCAGCTCAGCGATTAGAATTAACCAGTGGTTATTTCTTAGCGAGAAAAACTTCAATTGTTTTCCTCCCCGTCCCTGCCTACAGTGAGGGGACGCCATCAACCTGGAACGAGAGACATGAGCCAACCTTCAAAAAGCGCGGGTCCGTCGCTGATCCTGCCTGATTCCACAGGCGGTGTTTATGCGCAACGCGAGCCGGACTCCCATCCCGCCGCCCTGACGCCCCTCTACAAAACCAGCGTGCTGCGCTCGCCGCGCAACTCGCTGATTTCGCACCACCACACGCTGTCCGAAATCACCGCGCCGATCTTCCGTCCGGAAGAACTGGGCCCGAAAGACAATGACCTGATCACCAACTTCGCCACGGACGGCGAAGCCATCGGCGAGCGCATCATCGTGCACGGCTTCGTGCGCGACCAATACGGCCGCCCGGTGCGCAACGCGCTGGTGGAAGTCTGGCAAGCCAACGCCTCCGGCCGCTATCGTCACAAGAAAGACACCTACATCGGCGCCCTTGACCCGAACTTCGGCGGCTGTGGACGCATGCTGACCGATGAGAACGGTTACTACATGTTCCGCACCATCAAGCCCGGTCCCTACCCGTGGCGCAACAAGATCAACGACTGGCGTCCGGCCCACATTCACTTCTCGCTGAGCGGCGACGGCTGGGCCCAGCGCCTGATCTCCCAGATGTATTTCGAGGGCGATCCGCTGATCCCGCACTGTTCGATCTTGAAAATCGTGCCGTCGGAAGAACAGATCCGCGGCCTGATCGCAATGCAGGACCTGTCGAACTTCATCGCACTGGACAGCCGTTGCTATCGCTGGGATATCACCCTGCGCGGTCAGAATCAAACCTGGTTTGAGAATTAAGAGGCAGCCATGAGCACAGAACTCATTTATCACCGTGAAACCGCCTCCCAAACGGGCGGCCCCTACGTTCACATCGGTCTGGCACCTCAGCAAGCCGGCTTTGACATTTTCGAGAACAACTTCGGCAACGTACTGGTCAAGCCGGAAACCAAGGGTCAGCGCATCAAGCTGGAAGGCATGGTCTACGACGGCTCGGGCACCGTGCTGCGCGACGTGCTGATCGAAATCTGGCAGGCCAACGCCGAGGGCAAATACGATCACCCGGCGGACCGCCAGGACAAGCCCGTGGATCCGGCGTTCCGCGGCTGGGGCCGCACCGGCGCCGACTTCACCTCGGGCTTCTACAGTTTTGAAACCATCAAACCCGGCCCGGTGGAAAACCGTGACGGCACGAAGCAAGCCCCGCACATCAACCTGCTCCTGTTTGCACGCGGCATCAACATCGGCCTGAACACCCGGGTGTACTTCGCCGATGAAGAAGAGGCCAACAGCAAGGACCCGATCCTGAACGGCATCGAGTGGGAAGTGCGCCGCCCGACCTTGATCGCCCAAAAAGAAGAGCGTGACGGTGAAACCGTCTACCGTTTTGATATCCGCATCCAGAATACGCCGGACGGTGGACTCGAAACGGTGTTCTTCGACGTGTAGGGGAAAGGCCCACCCCCTACGCGCTTCGCGCGCCCCCTCAAGGGGGCGGCACCGGTGGACTGGCAAAGCCAGATCCACGGTGCCCTGGGTAGGCCGAGCTTCTTTTGTAGGAGTGAGCTCTGCTCACGAACCTATCCGCAAAAGAAGCTCGGTAGGGGTTCGCGAGCAGAGCTCGCTCCTACGCCAGGACAGGGCACCGCTTTATTTCCGAGCGGGCACGTCTGTTTCTACGGTTTCAACAGCGCGTTGCTGACTTGCAGGAAGGACGGGGCTTCTTCCACGTCTTTGAACAAGGCCAGGCGCTGGTAGATCTCCGCCGCGCCATGGTGGAAATCGCCGGGCAGGCCCGCCGCTTCGAAGGTGGCTGCGATTTCCTGCATTTCTCCAACCCAGCGCCAGGCTTTGTCCGCCCGTTCGGCCACATAGCGCGACCGGCCGACCAGTTCCGGCTGGGACAGCGCCCACTCATCCAGCAGCGCCTCCTCAATGCCATTGGCCTGCGCCAGTGCGCGGATCGCGCCGAGCAAGGCGCCCGCCCCCTTGGTCCAGGCGGCATACGTTATTTTCAGCGCGGACGCCGCGCCCGCGGGCGCGTCCAGGCAACGCGCATCCATCCACGATCCGTCAAACAGACCCGCAACCTCCTGCGCATCCGCGCCCGCCAGGTAAAGACGGGTAGTGCCCGCCTTCGCAGGCGGCTGGCCAATGATGCCGCCATCAACATAGCGGATTCTTGCCGCTTCCAGCTGTTGCTGAATCGTCTGGGACGTTGCGGGCGAAATGGCATTCGCATCCACGTAGATGCCGCGGAATCGCTGCTCGATCACCGCGGCAGCCGTCTCCTGCGCCGCATGCGGTGGGCATACGGAGATGACGATGTCCACTTTTCTCAAGGCCTCCCGCAGCGTGGCGGCCTCAGTCAGCTCCTGGGCTTGCGCGCGCTGCCGCGATGCCGGGCTGCGCCCTTCCGACACCCAGTACACCTGATGCCCCGCCTGTTTGCAGCAGGCACCCACGGCTGCGCCCATGGCGCCAGGATTCAACAACAATATTCTTCTGTGTTTCACGGGGTTCTCCTTCTTCCCTTCTTGGAACGGCTTGTTGAGCGGCCCGTTCTCTGTTTACCTTATCAGCTCTGGCCGACACTGACTATTGTTGCCGCAAGTCTGGAAAAATTCACTGCTATCATGGGGCCCGTTGAGTTGCCCCGCCAGGGTTGCCAAGGATGCCAATGAACGACCGGATTTCCGCCGAAGCGCTGCGCGCTTTCACCACCGCTGTATTTGAAACCAAGGGCCTGGCCAAGGCGGACGCCGAGCGCATTGCCCAGACGCTGGTCTGGGCGGACTTGCGCAGTATCGGCACACACGGCGTCTCCCGCATCCCCCTGTATTGCCACTATATTGATCAGGGCGATCTTGACCCGCGCGGCATCCCGGTCCGTCTTGCCGATCAGGCCGCCGTGGCCCATCTCCATGCCCGCCAGGCCGCTGGGCCGGTGAGTATGGCGCAGGGCGTTGCGCTGGCGCTTGACAAGGCCGACGCGAGCGGTGCCGGGGTGGTTCTCGTCAGTCATACCACCCACGTCGGCGCGCTGGGCTACTACACCCAGGCAATGGCCAAGCAAGGCTATACCGGCATCGCGCTGGCGGCCACCGTCCCGCTGATGGCCTATCACGGCTCCTTCATCGCCGCCGCGGGCACCAATCCGCTGTCCATTGCCGTCCCCGTCAGCCACGGCAACCCGGTCCTGCTGGACATCACGCCCAGCGCAAGCAGTTGGGGAGAAATCATGGCGGCGCGGCGTTCCGGCACGCCGCTGCCCGACGGCGTGGCGGCGGATGCCCATGGCCACGTCACCACGGACGCCCGGCGCGCACGCGTGACCTTGCCGCTGGGCGGCCCCAAGGGCTCCGGCCTGTCCTTCATGATCGAGCTGCTGACCAGCCATCTGGCCAACAATCCGCTGATCAGCAGCGCACTGGCGGGGCAACTGCCCGGGCATAGCCAGAATGCGCTGCTGCTGGCCATCAATACCCGCAGCTTCATCGACCCCGAGACACTGGCGGCGTCAGTGCGCCGGTTCGCCGCGCAGCTCCATGCGTTGCCGCCGCTCGACCCGGCCGCGCCGGTGCGCTTGCCGGGCGAACGCGGCGATGCCAGCCATGCGCAGCGCGAACGCGACGGAATCCCGCTGGATCCGGCTGTGCGGGCGGAACTCACACAACTGGCCCGCTCGCTGGGCTTGGACTTTTCCGCGTATTACTCGTGAGCCCAGCCCGCAAAAACCCTTGACTTGTGCGCTGAACGCACAAACCGACGCGCTTTTTGACCTGGCCCGACGGGACTCCTAGGATTTCCTTGTGATTTTCAGATGGAGTGGTCATGTCTTCGACACCGGTTTCATCCCTTGCCGATGCGGCGCTCGAACGCACCGTCGCGGACGATTATCTGCGGCGGCTGGCGGACCATGGCACCCGCTGGATTTTCTGCAACGCGGGCACTGACTTTCCCCCGCTGATCGAAGCCTATGAGCGCGCGGCAACCCGCCGCGAAACCTTGCCGCTGCCCTTGTTGATTCCGCACGAGAACGTGGCGATGGGCATGGCCTATGGCGCGGCGCTGACCAGCGGCCAGGCGCAGGTGGTCATGGTCCACGTCGGTGTCGGCACCGCCAACGCCCTGTGCGGGCTGATGAACGCGGCCAAGCAGCAGATCCCGTTATTGCTGGCGGCGGGCCGCACCCCGATCCTGGAAGGCGGCAAGCTCGGCGCGCGCAACAACTACATCAACTGGGCCCAGGAATTGTTCGACCAGGGCGGCATGGTACGCGAGCTGGTCAAGTGGGATTACGAACTGCGCGACCCGGCCCAGGTTGGCGCTGTCGTGGATCGCGCCTTTGCGGCCATCCAGTCCTCGCCGCCCGGCCCCGCCTACCTGGTGCTGCCGCGCGAAGTCCTCAGCGCGCCCGCGGCCGAGGCCGACTCCCGCCCGCCCCAGTCCGCGCCGTATAAAACGCCGCGCGTCCAGCCCGAAGACCTGGACCAGGCGGCGGACTGGATCGCGGCGGCCGAACGGCCCGTCATCGTCACATCGGACCTTGGCCGCGCCAGCGAGGCCTTCCACGCGCTCGACGCCTTCGCGCGGCGCTGGTCGATTCCCGTCGTGCAATACCGGCCGAGGCATGCCAACCTGCCCACGGACCATCCGATGTTCGCCGGTTTCGACCCCGCACAATGGGTGCCGGAAGCCGACTGCGTCCTGATTCTTGACAGCGACGTGCCATGGATACCCGACGAATGTCCGCTCGCGGCGGATGCCCGCGTGATTCAGGTCGGGCTTGATCCCCTGTACCTGGACTATCCGATGCGCAGTTTCGCGTCCGACCTCAGCCTCGCCGCGGACAGCGGACGCTTCCTGGGCGAACTCGACCAAGCCCTGGCGGCCCGGACAACGTCCGATCAGGACGCGCAATGCAAAGCCCGTGCGCAGCGCGTGGCCGAGCGCACCGCGCCCTTGCGCGTGGAACAGGACGTGCCGGTCGGCCTCAGTCACCGCTACGTCTCACGCCGCCTGGCCCGTTTCTTCGACGAACGCACCACCGTGATCAACGAGTACACGTTCACGCTCGAAGAGCTCTCGATCACACGCCCGGCCAGCTTTTATTCGCACAGCCCGGCGGGCGGTCTCGGCTGGGGCACCGGCATGGCGCTCGGCGTCAAGCTGGCCGCCCCGGAGAAGCGCGTGGTCCTGTGCGTCGGCGACGGCAGCTACCTGTTCGGCAACCCCAGCTCGGCTCACTTTGTGGCGCGGGCGCTGGACCTGCCCACCTTGACCGTCATTTTCAATAACCGGCGCTGGGCCGCCGTGCACCGCGCCACGCTGTCCATGTATCCGGACGGCCTGGCCGCCCGCGATGCCGAACCGCCGCTGACCTGCCTGGAGCCGTCGCCCGACTATGAGCGCATCGTCGAAGCGAGCGGCGGTCTGGGCTTGCGGGTCGAACACGTGGAGGAACTGGAAGACGCGCTGCAACGCGCATTCGAGGCCGTCGATGGCGGACGGCAAGTCGTGATCAATATTCTGACCGAAGCAAGCTATATCCGCACCAGTTAATAAGGCCCCCACGCTTGTCGCTCCGCGACGGCGCTGCCCCCCCGAGGGGGCGCGTTTTTCCTTGGGACGGCCCGGCGGAAAAACAGGCACCCACGCTTGTCGCTCCGCGACGGCGCTGCCCCCCGAGGGGGCGCGTTTTTCCTTGGGACGGCCCGGCGGAAAAACAGGCACCCACGCTTGTCGCTTTGCCACGCTGTTCCACGAGGGGGCGCGTTTTTCCTTGGGAACGGCCCGGCGGAAGAACAGGCCCCCACGCTTGTCGCTAACGCGACGGCGCACTCCACCATCAATGAGGTATGTCATGACACACTCCCGTCTTTCCCTCATCGTCGTCAGCAGCGTTCTCGGCGCGGCCCTGAGCGCGCCTGTCCAGGCCCAACCGGCCGCTTGGCCCAGCAAGCCGATCACGCTCATCGTGCCGTTCGCCGCCGGCGGCACGAATGACATTCTGGCGCGTGTGGTCGGCGCCAAACTGTCCAATCGTTACGGCGTGCCGGTCGTGGTCGAGAACCGTCCCGGCGCGGGCGGCAACATCGGCGGCCGCGCCGTCGCGCAGGCGCCCGGAGACGGCTATACGCTCGGCGCAGTCTCGGTCGGCGTGCTCGCCATCAACCAATGGGTCTACCCGGACATCGGCTTCGACCCGGAAAAAGAACTGACGCCGATCGCGCTGGCGGGCCACGTTCCGAACGTACTCGTGGCCAACCCGGCCTTGCCCGCCAAGTCGGTCAAGGAGCTGATCGCCTACGCAAAGCAGCATCCCGGCAAGCTCAACTTCGCGTCGATGGGCACCGGCACCACCGGCCATTTATGCGGCGAGCTGTTCCGGCTTGAAACCGGCATCGACGTTGAACACGTGCCGTACAAAGGCGCGGCGCCCGCGCTGGCGGACCTGATCGCGGGCCACGTGGGCCTGATGTGCGACAACCTGACCAACGCGCTGCCCCACATCCAGGCGGGCAAGCTGCGGGCGTTGGCGGTGACCAGCAAGGCGCGCTCGGAGATGCTGCCGGACGTGCCGACTTTGAACGAAGCGGGTGTCAAAGGCTTTGAAGCCACGGCCTGGTTCGGCTTCGTCGGCCCCGGCTCCATGAAGCCGGAACTCGTCGAACGGCTTCACCAGGACTTTGCCGCGGCCTTGGCCGATCAGGACGTGCGCGAGCGTCTGTCAAAACAAGGCCTCGGCATCGAAGCGATGAGCCAGGCCGAGTTCAAGGCCTTCGTCGGATCGGAAGCGAAGAAGTGGAAAACCGTTGTGGAACGGGCGGGCGCAGGAAAACCCTGACGGGATTGCACCGTGTTCATGGCATGCTGAACGCTATAACGAAACCCGAGAGGCCGTCATGTCCTGCCCCGCGCTTCACGATAGCGTCCAACCCGCCGCCGACTCGCGCGACTTCGTCGAAACCTTCGCCAAGGGCCTGGCCGTCATCCAGGCCTTCAGCGAAACCTCCCCCGCCCTGACCGTCAGCGACGTCGCACAGCGTACCGGCCTGTCCCGGGCCGCCGCGCGGCGGTTCCTGCTGACGCTCGAAACCTTGGGCTTCGCCCAGCGTCTGGACGGCCGGACCTTCGCGCTGACCGCCCGCGTCCTGCAACTCGGCAATGCCTACCTGTCATCCATGCCGATGTGGCAGTTTGCCGAACCGGTGCTGTCGCAAATCGTCGAGGACATCGGTGAAACCTGCAGCATTTCGGTCCTAGATGATACCGAGGTCGTCTACGTGCTGCGCATCCCCGTCCACCGCATCCTGGACCGCATCTCCACCGTCGGCTCGCGGCTGCCCGCCTATTGCACCTCTATGGGCCGACTGCTGCTGGCTCATCTGCCGCCGATCCTGATCGACGCGTATTTCAAGCGCACGCCGCTGCTGCCCTACACCGCCCGCACCGTCACCGACGAACAGGCGCTGCGCACGCAGTTCCAGACCATCCGCCGTCAGGGCTACGCCTGGTTGAAGGGAGAAATGAGCCTGGACCTGAACGGCCTGGCGGTGCCGATCCATGATCGCCATGGCCGCGTCATGGCTGCGCTGAATGTCAGCATCCGGCGGCCCGACGTTGATCCGGAGCACCTGTTGCACACCATCGTTCCGTATATGCGGCGGGCCGCGCAACAGATTTCAAGCTCGACGATGATTGCGTCCGGGCGGCTGCAGCGCAGCTCGGTGCCAACATGAAAAAATCCCGGGCGGCATGCGCCGCGCAGGATTTTGACACATCAAACAACAAGTCTTATTGCGGTTCGATGCCTGCCTTGCGGGCAATATCGGTCCACATCGGGATTTCCTTGGCCACGCGTTCAGCCAGGGCTTCCGGCGTCGAGCTTTCAGGCCGCACCGACATGGCCTTGATCTTGGCGTGAACGCCCGGGTCCGCAATGGTTTTCTGCATTGCCTCGTTCAGCTTCTTGATCACGGCCGGTGGCGTGCCCGCCGGTGCGAACACCCCGCCAAACAATTCGGTCTCCACGTCGTATCCCAGCTCTTTCAAGGTGGGGATCTCAGGACGCTCTTCCATCCGTTGACCCGACGTAACCGCCAAGGGGCGCACACGCGGATTGTTCAATGCGCCGGTTGGCGTATCGGCAATCGTCAGCACGGCATCGCCGCGCATCACAGCCATCAACGATTCCGATGCCGCCTTGTACGGGATGTTGGTCAGCTTGACGCCCGCCTTGGCGGCAAACAGTTCCGAAGGCAATTGGAACGCCGCGGAACTGGAGCCGTAGTTGGCCTTGTCCGGATTATCCTTGATGTACTTGACCAAGCCTTCCATGGTGCTGGTTGCCTTGTTCTCCGCTTGCGTGAACAACACCAGCGGGAAGCTGGCCACCAGCGAGACCGGGGTCAGATCCTTCTGCGGATCGTAGGGCAAGGACTTGTACAGACCGGGGTTGAACACGATCGGCCCGCTCATCCCCATCAGCAGGGTATAGCCGTCCGGTTTTGCCTTGGCGACGTAGTTCGCACCAAGAATGGACGAGACGCCCGGCTTGTTCTCGACGATGACGGTCTGCCCGAGATGTTCGCCCAGCTTTTCCGTGAACGCCCGGGCCAGCAAGTCCGTCCCGCCGCCCGCCGTATAACCGACGATCAATGTGACCGGCCGGGTCGGGAAGTTCGTGTCCTGCGCCATGACGGCGCCACTCATGACACTGCCGAACAGCGCCGACACCAACACCGCGGCTTTCCGTTTCGAAATAGATTGCATCGTTCTCCTCCGTTGTTGAGCACCTGCTCTTTCTTGTTAAACCCTACAACTTGCTGACCGAGACTTGCAGCACCGCCGCCTGTCCCTGCTCATTCGCTTTCAGACAACGCTCGATGGCCTGATCCAACTGCGCCGGATCATCCACATACTCGCCATGCGCGCCAAACGCCTCGCCCACACGATCAAAGCGGCGCCGGCCCACGCCTTCCAGACGCGCCTCGAACTCCCCGGCGGCATTGGCATCGCCATCCGGGTAGACACGCAGCACAGCTTCCTTGACGGCCTGCCAGCCACCGTTGTCAAGCACGATGGTAAAGATCGGCAACCGGTATTGCTGCGCCACCGCATACACCGAGGTCGGGGTTGAAAAATGGAAACCGCCATCCCCGACGAACTGCACCACCTTGGCATCCGGACGCGCCAGCTTGATGCCCAGGGCCATGCCGCCGCTGTAGCCCAGGCCGCCGCCCGCCGTGCTGAACAAGGTGCCCGGCTCGGTACGCCGAACCTGCTTCAGGACATTGCCCGCATTGCGGATGGCTTCATTGATGACCACATCGGACTGCGCCAGATACCGGCTGACGCGGGCGCAGACATACGCGGGATTCAACTCGCCCGGTTTGCCTGGCGCAGCCGCTTCCGCCTGCGCCGCGCTGACGCGCTTGGCGGCGGCCGCTTGCAGCGCTTCAAGGCGTTGGCGTGTCCGCTGCTCGGTCTCGGGCCGCCGTTTCCGCTGGACCGCCCGCAGCACCTGTTGCAACGCCTGTTCGCAATCCGCCTGGACCCGGCAATTGGAGGGGAACCCCCACATCGGAAAGTCTTTCTTGACCGCGTCAACATCGATATGGATCCACGTGGATGCCGATGACTCCTGCGTATACGTGGGCAACCACGGCACGTCCACGTCGAGCAGCAAGCCGCAGTCCGTGGATTCAATCGCCTGCTTGGCCTCGTAGCCGGCAAAGCAGGGATGCGCATGCGAAAGATTCAGGTGGGTCGGGCTGAACTGGTAGACCGGGATGCCCAGGCTTTCGGCCAAGGCCTCCAGCACCGGGACCGCCGCCGGGTTTCGTCCCAGATAAGCGGTGACGATGATCGGCCGCTCCGCCTGGATCAGTTGATCCGCAATGCGCTCGGCCTGCGCGTCGCTGATGCCGCCCGCGCGGACCGGGCCAAATCGCTGCGCGTCAAAAGACCGCACCTGATCAGCGGCCAGCGGCTCCGCCAGCGTTTCACGCGGCAAGGTCATATAGACCGGCCCGGGCGGATCGCTTTGCATCATGGTGTGAGCGCGCTGCAAGGCTTCCTTCACCACAACGCCGGACGGCAGGTTGTATTCCCACTTGGTATAGGGGCGGACCACGCTGGCAATATCAAAAGGATCCTGGACAAAATGCACGTAGTTGTCCCGGCTGGCGGGCAGTTCGCCACGCAGCGTGAACGGTGCTTTGCCGGCCAGCAGCAGGACGGGCGTCCGGCTGCGGAACAGGTTATGCATGCCCATGGCCGCGTTGGCGGTGCCCGCGTCAACGTGCACCATCACAGCCTGCCCCTTGCCCGTGGCGGAGGCATAGCCGCCCGCCATATGGACGGCCACATTCTCATGCGGGCACAAAATGGTCTTGGGCGGCTGCCTGCCTTGCTTGCGCCAGGTTGCCATGGCCTCGATCAGACTGACATGGTCCGTGCCCAAGTTGGAAAACAGATACTCGAACCCGGTTTCCACCAAGCCCTCGACGAAGTAGTGGGCGGCGGTTTCTTTTTGGGTTGCAGACGGCGTACTCATAAATACTGAAGCTCCCTGCGCTTACATTTCATAGAAAAAATGCTTGGTTTCGAAGAACTCTTCCAGTCCCTCCACCCCATGCAGGCGTCCGTAGCCGCTATCGGCATGACCGCCAGTCTCGGCCTCCGCGAACAAGCGGTTGTGCGTATTGAGCCAGACGTTGCCAAAGCGCAGCTCGCGCGCGGCTTGCCGCGCCAGCTTGTGATCCTGGGTCCAGACGCTGGAAGCCAGGCTGTAGCGCGTGGCATTGGCCCGCTCGATCGCGTCCTCCAGGCCCTGGCTTTTTTCAAGCACCAGCAACGGTCCGAACAGCTCTTGCTGGATATAGCTGGAGTTCAGATCCTGAATGGCCAACACCGAGGGCGTCACGAAGGCGCCTTTGGACAAGTGCTCGGGAACCTGGCCCGCCAGCAGGCACTCCGCCTCCGGGGGCGCCTGCTTGACCAGGTTGACGATACGGTCCCGGTTTTCAATATTGATCAAGCAACCCATCTGGGACTGCGGATCCGTGCCCGGGCCCACCCGCCAGGCTTTCAGGTAATTCACCAGTTTGTCGGCAAACGCATCATAGATGGACTGATCAACGATCACGCGGGAGATGGCGGTGCATTGCTGTCCCGCCATGACCATGCCGCCCGCCACGATGCCCTCGATGCTGCGATCAATATCGGCATCGGAGAGCACCAGCGCGGGCGCCTTGCCGCCCAGCTCCAGCGACAAGCGCTTCAGCGTAGTGGCCGACGCGGCGGCAATCTTCTTGCCCACGGCAGTGGAGCCGGTGAAGCTGAGGACGTCGATGTCCGGCGACTCGCTGAGCAGGATGGACAAGGCGGCGCCGGATTCCGTGACGGTCTGCACCACCCCTTTCGGCAGGCGCTCGTCCTGGGTCAGGCACTCCATGGCCAGGTTGTGCGCGTAGGCGGTTTGCGGCGCGGGCTTGATGACGGCCGTGCAGCCCGCCGCCAACGCGGGCGCCAGCGAACGGATCAGCAAGGTGACCGGCGCGTTCCAGGGCAGGATGATCGCGCTGACGCCCGCGGGCTCTTTCCACAGCTCGGAGATCGCGCCCGGCGCGGTTTCAATGCTGCGGCTATAGATCAGGCGGGCCAAACCGGCGTAATAGCGCAGCTCGGAGACACCCGCCATGATCTCGCCTTCCGCTTCCTTGCGGATCTTGCCGTTCAGCGTGACCATCCAGTCGGCAATCTCCGGCATCCGCTGCTCAAGCCGGTCCGCAAAGGCCAGCATGACCTCGGCCCGCAAACGCGGCGAGCGGCGCCAGGCCGACTGATAAAAAGCCTGTTTGGCCCCGGCAATGGCCGCTTCCATATCGGCCAATGAACCATCGCAGGTTTCCGCCACGATTTCCGACGTGGCCGGGTTCATGCAGGGAATTCTTTTTTTCTCCGCAAGACCTTCCGTCCAGACCCCATCAATATAGTGTTTTGCCAAGACCATCTTGTTTCCTCTTTGTTCGGTTGCGCAGGGGCGCGGTCTTATTGCCTTTCCCCTGATCCAATAAGTATGTAAAGCTCCCTTGCACTTGTGAAATGATCATTTCTGATAGGTCATATACTTAACGACATAGGGTTTAATGGTTACCCCTCAGTTGGGGCGTTTTCGGCAAGGCCGAGGGGTGAAGAGAGACGCATGGACTGGACCGAGAAAATCCGACTCAAGCATTTGAGCTTTTTGCTCAGTCTGCAGGAAACAAACAATCTGAGCCTGACGGCAAAAGCGCTCAACACCACGCAGCCGGGCGTGTCCAAGTGGTTGAAAGAGCTGGAATCGGAAATGGGGGTCATTCTGTTCGAACGACATTCGCGCGGCATGTTCCCGACCCGGCATGGGCAAGTGCTGATCGCCCATGCCAAGCGCATTGTTTCCAACCTGGATCGCGCCAGCAAAGACATGCAGGCGTTGAAAGAAGGGGCCTGGGCCAAGGTGGTGATCGGCACGTCCGGTTCCGCGGCGGCTTCCACCCTGCCTCATGCCGTGACCTTGTTGATGGAAGAACAGGCGGACCTGAACATCGAACTGTTCGAAGATACGCTTGACCGCCTGCTCCCGCGTCTGGTCCAAGGAGAGTTGGATCTGATCGTGGCGCGCACTTGGGAGGGCGCGCTGGACGTTGACGTTGCCACCGAGGAGCTGTTCGAAGAGGTCCTGAGCGTACTGGCCCGGCATGACCACCCGGTGTTCGACCTGGCCAGCATCCAGTGGCAGGACCTGCTGCAATACCCGTGGCTGCTGCCCACGCCGGACAGCACCGTGCGCGCCGCCTTTGACCGCTCGATCAGCCTGGCGGGCTGGGCCGCCCCGCCGCACCAGATCATTTCCAATTCGGTCATCTCCAACCTGGCCATTGCTCGGCGCAGCCTGGCCCTGTTCACGCTGTCGCAGCGCTCGGGGCGCAGCCTGTTCGACCTGTCCCGAATCCGGGAAGTTCCGATTTCATTGACGCACAAAGAGCCGATTACGCTATATTGGAGGAAGAACACGATCGACAGCCGCAGCTTGGCACTGACCAAGAACGCCTTGCGCCGGGCCGCCCACCTGAATCAGGCCGCGCTCCCTCCCCCGACTTGATCTAGACCAAAAGAAATCCGTCTAGCACATACCCCAATTACAAAAAGAGGTAATATGGGATATGGACCCTGTCATTGATCGGGGCAAAATACCTGACTAGAACCGTTAGACCATGCGTTGGCATGGCGCTATCTCAAGGAGAGTCGTCACATGAAAATCAAATGTCTAGCCCTCGCACTGCTGGCCAGTGCTTCCATGCCTGCTTTTGCCGCTGACTGCGCAACCACGGTCGAGGCCAATGACAAGATGCAGTTCAACGTCAAGTCCATTGAGATCCCCAAGTCCTGCAAAAGCTTTGACGTCACGCTGAAGCACACCGGCAAGCTCCCGAAACAAGCCATGGGCCACAACATTGTCGTGACCAGCAATGCGGATTTCAACGGTGTGAGCACGGACGGCATCAAGGCTGGCGCCGCAGCTGACTACGTCAAGGCTGGCGACACCCGCATCATCGCTCACTCCAAAATGATTGGCGGCGGTGAAACCACGCAGTTCAGCATTCCCGTTGACAAGATCAAGGCAGGTGAAAGCTACACCTTCTTCTGCTCCTTCCCAGGCCACGCGGGCTTGATGAAAGGCACGCTGAAGCTGGGTTCCTGATCCCGCTTTCGCGAGAAAAAACCCACGGTTCACGCCGTGGGTTTTTTTGTCGCCGGGCCGCTCCCAAGACAAAAAGCGCCCTCCTTGGGAGGGCAGCAAGCCGAAGGCGCAGCGTGGGAGGTTTTTTTGTCGCCGGGCCGCTCCCAAGACAAAAAGCGC
>Ga0172382_10003445_pt1 | contig 25048 bp, 20 predicted proteins | sample Leawel138RmetaG_FD_122245 | JGI IMG/M metagenome (GOLD analysis project Ga0172382, IMG submission 122245) | Leachate microbial communities from a municipal landfill in Southern Ontario, Canada - Leachate well 138R metaG | ecosystem: Engineered > Solid waste > Landfill > Unclassified | place...
AAAACAATCGGCTGGATTCCCCAATCATTTTCACCCTTGAAGCGGCCCGATGAATTGGAAATAGTAATGGAAGCATCATCTTTTCCTCTGGTCGTCGAACCAATGTGGATCACATTCGCCTCGCCCAAAAACGGATATAAATTGTTGATAAGCAACTCACTGGCCGAAGCCGAACTACCCGTTGCAAGAATAAATACCCTGCTGAGCCCCAAATTGTTGGCAGACACAACAGTAGCATTTGCCGCACCGAATACCTGGCCATAAGTATAATAAAATTGGCCTAAATTGTTATTGAACTTGTATTGAATAAAAGGGCTGTTAATGTTGAAATCCTTATGGATCAATGCAGACAATAGTCCGGCTACACTTACTGATCCCCCACTATTGTAGCGTTCATCCACGATCAACTCGGTCACGCCCATCGCTTTGAATCTGTTGAATGCATTGACCAGATCCTGAGCTTGGGCCTGTAAAAATCGATTATAAAACAGATAAGCGACTTTCGTTCCATTGGGCGTAGTCAAAACAGTATCCAGGTGAATCGCTTTTTCCTGGAAATTTTCGACAGGGGTCAGCGTGACCGTTCCCCCCTGGGATATCGCCCCGTTATTGAGCACCCCTTTAGTCAAGGTAAACGTATCGTTTCCGGAAAGTATTCCCGCATTGGTCACTATTCCATTACTCACCGTAAAGGGACTGCCATTGACCTGTAAAAAAAAGTCTCCTCGCTTTATCCCCGCCTGATCAGCCGGAGAGCCCTTATGGACATACCGTACCGATGCATAGGCAACATCGGGGGAGTTGCCAAACAGATAATAAGATACTGCCAGCCCACTGGTTTTGATCACTCCCGACAAATTGTTGCGCAATTCCTCATTGTTCTGTATCCAGGAGAAGCGATCGTCCGGTCTTTTCAGTATGGACTCGAAGAAGGCTTCAGGAGACTGGTTGACGTTCGGGCTACCGGGGATGGATGAGTTCCAGTAATACCAGTATTTCATACTGTCCAGCACCCAATTGTTGATATCCGCATTGGTAACCTCCCCTGTTGGATCAGGATCAACTACAGGCTTCTTGGCACATGATCCCGTACCCAGGATCAAAATAAACAGCCCAAAAATAGCGGCTAAATTTAGATGCCTATATTCTAATTTCCATTTCATCTGCTTGAAATTCTAATGAACAACCCAGTTAAAGTTTGCCCGTAATATCAAATTTAAAAAGTATTTTCTAATCCTCAAAATAACTTTCGACCGGTTCACAAGTACAAATAAGGTTTCTGTCACCCACCGAATTGTTCACCCGGTTGACCGATGGCCAGAACTTATTCTCAAAAACATAATCCAGTGGGAATACCGCTTGCTTCCTCGAATAGGGGTGCTCCCATTGCTCTTCACCAAGGTCTGCCTGGGTATGGGGAGCGTTTTTGAGCGGATTATCCTCCTTGTCCAAAGAACCCTCTTCGATTTGCCTCAACTCTTCCCGGATCGCTGCAAGCGCATCACAGAAGCGGTCCAATTCGGCCTTGTCCTCACTTTCGGTTGGTTCAACCATAATTGTGCCAGGAACCGGGAAGCTTAGGGTCGGCGGGTGGAAATTGAAATCCAGCATACGCTTGGCCACATCCTCCGCTTCAACACCAATCTTCTTAAACTCTCTCAAGTCCATGATAAACTCATGTGCACAAGTGTCGTTAATGCCAGAATACAGGATGTCAAAAGACTCACTGATTCTTTTTTTCATGTAATTCGCGTTGAGGATTGCGATTTTGGTAGCCTCAGCCAGCCCTTCCGCACCCATCAGACGAATATACCCATAAGAAGCCAGCATGATGTAAGCTGAACCGTAGGGAGCTGCCGACACCAAATATTCGTAACTACGTGTTTTTACCGAACCGCCCGGCAGGAAAGGAACCAAATGCTTAGCCACACAGATAGGGCCTACTCCGGGGCCACCTCCACCATGTGGAATAGCAAAAGTTTTGTGCAGGTTGAGATGGCAAACATCTGCTCCCAGGAATCCGGGGGAAGTCAACCCGATCTGTGCATTGAGGTTGGCACCATCCATATAGACCTGCCCACCTTTCTCGTGCACGATCCGTATGATTTCTTTGACCGTTTCCTCATAAACACCATATGTAGATGGATAAGTCACCATCACACCTCCAAGGTTTTCGGCATGTTGCTCTGCCTTGGTCTTCAGGTCTTCGAGGTCAATGTTTCCGTTGGACAGCGCCAAAACCGGCATCACCTTATAACCAGCCATCACTGCCGAAGCCGGGTTGGTACCGTGTGCCGAAACCGGGATCAACATAATATTGCGATGACCCTGACCAATGTTTTGGTGGTATTTGCGTATGCTCAATAAACCGGCATACTCACCTTGTGCTCCGCTGTTTGGATGGATGGTTGCATCCGCCATGCCGGTGATAGCACTCAGATAGGATTCCATCTCTCCGATTACCTGCAGGTAACCTTCCGCCTGATCCTGTGGGGCAAACGGATGGATGCCCGCCCAAAGCGGATTGCTCAGGGGGATCAATTCGCTTGCCGCATTGAGTTTCATGGTACAGCTACCCAAAGTGATCATGCTTGTATTCAGACTCAAATCGCGGTTTTCCAGCTTTTTGAGATAGCGCATCATCTTGGTTTCACTGTGATAGCTATTGAAAACCGGATGCTCCATAAATGGCGTGGTACGGGAAAGTGTTGCCGGAATACCGGTAGCCTGGCTGTTTTGGCTCTTTTCTTTGCCCTTACCCGTAAAGACTTCGGCAAGTACATCCAAATCGGAGGGAAGGGTAGTTTCATCCAATGAAACACCGATCTGGCGATCTGAAATATATCGAAGGTTTACTTCTTTGGCAATGGCACGTGACCGGATGGCCTCGGCCTGATCCGTTTCGATCACCAGGGTATCAAAGTAAGCCTCCGAAACCGGTTTTAGCCCGGCATCGCTCAGGATACCATACAATTCTTTGGTCAGGCTGTGAATAGTCCCGGCAATCTCTTTGAGCCCTTCAGGCCCGTGATAAACGCCGTACATAGCCGCCATATTGGCCAACAACGCCTGAGCAGTACAAATATTGGAAGTCGCTTTCTCCCGTTTGATGTGTTGCTCCCGTGTCTGCAAAGCCAAACGCAATGCTCTATTCCCCTTGGAATCCACACTCACACCCACCATCCTACCGGGGATCAAACGTTTGAACTCTTCTGTAGTAGTGAAATAAGCAGCATGCGGACCGCCGAATCCCATCGGGACCCCAAACCGTTGGGTATTGCCAAAGACCGCATCGGCACCCATTTCTCCTGGAGCTTTCAACAGGGTCAAGGCCAGCAAATCTGCGGCAAAAGCTACATAACCTCCAATGGCATGTACCTGCTCCACAAATGCCGTATAGTCCTCGACAGCTCCCAAATTATTTGGATATTGTACAATAGCACCAAAAAAACTATTGTCAATCGAGGCCTGCTGAAAATCACCAACCACCAATTCTACACCTATAGGCTCGGCCCGGGTCTCCAACAAGGCCAGCGTTTGAGGAAACAAATGCTGATCGACAAAGAACTTGGGTCGCTCTATACTATTTTTACTTTTGTTCAATGCATGGAAAAACATGGCCATTGCCTCTGCGGCAGCCGTGCCCTCGTCCAGCAGGGACGCATTGGAGATCGGAAGGCCCGTAAGGTCACTGGCAATGGTTTGAAAGTTCAACAGACTTTCCAACCTGCCTTGCGAAATCTCTGCCTGATATGGAGTATATTGGGTGTACCAACCTGGATTTTCAAACAAATTCCGCTGGATAACAGAAGGGGTTAGCGTACCGTAATACCCCTGGCCAACAAAATTCTTCCAAACTTTATTCTTTTTGGAAACTTCGTTGATATGCTCCAAATACTCTCTTTCGGTCATGGCTGGGGGAAGTTGAATCGTCGATCTGTCCCGGATAGGTTCGGGCACGACATGATCCGCCAATTCATCCAGAGAACTGTATCCCACCAGGTCCAACATAGCTTCAGTTTCCTTCACATCAGGCCCCAGATGCCTTCTGCTAAATTTATTTAGACTCATTATGACAATAAAATTAAAAAATCAATATAGATAAAAATAAGAATTGCAAAGTTACGAAAAAATCAATGGTTCTGTAACCAGGAAACGATTTTCTGAAACACGTCCATCATCACCATTGTGGAAAAACCGTGGTCCTCGCCGGGGTATATCACCAACTGGGAAGGAACGCCTAATGCATCCAACCGTTGGTGCAGTTTTGTGGCCTGACTGACGATGACCAAACTGTCCGCCTGCCCGTGAAAAGTGAGCGTGGGAACTGCGCTTTCTGCATGGAGATAATAGATAGGACTGGCCGAAACCGCTATAGGAGCCAAATGATCAGGAGTACCCAGAAAATTGGTGATGATCTGGTCCGCTTCGCTGCCATCCGGCCGGGCGTCTTTGTCCGAAAGATCGGTTGGCCCGAATAAGTTGATGACCGACTTCACCCTTTTTTTCTGATCAAAGCCATAAGTGTAAAGCATGGCCAAATGTGCCCCTGCACTGCCGCCCATCAGGGTCAGTTCGTCCCCCCTGTATCCATATCCTTCGGCCTGTTCGACCAAAAAATCAATTGCCAGCTGTACATCCTCCAATTGTGCCGGGTACCTATCCTTTCCGTCTTTAACAAGCCTGTAATTGATAGATGCTACTGCAAACCCCTGTTTTCCTGCCAATTCCTGAATCAGAATTTCAGGCAACTGGGATTTACTGCCCTGCACCCAGGAACCACCGTGTATAAAAATCAGCAGTCGGGGCGAGTTGGAGGAGGTCGCAGTTGGCACAAATAAATCAAGCACATGCTTGGGATTGTTTTCCTCACCATATATTACATCCCGATGGGACACATAATTGAGCTCAAATCCGTTTTGGGCGGCTACAGATCGGATCCCAATAAAAAACAAGGAGAAAATCAGGGATAAAATATAGATTTTTTGCTTAACGAACACAACGATCAGGGTAAGTTATAGATAAAGTTTGTCGATTGCTCTCGCAATTTACAAAATAATATTTAATTTAGAGCCTGCAGATTTCCTGCTAATTATATAAAATTGACCAATTAATTTAAATCATCATGATCATGTATAAGAAGTTCGTGTTCTTATTATTTCTGGGCCTAAGCAGTGTAGCGTTTGCCCAGCATCAAAGTAGTTTGAGTGTTGAAAAAATCATGCGGGATCCCAAATGGATTGGCACCTCACCTGATGGGATATTTTGGAGCCAAAACAGTAAACACGTATATTTCAATTGGAATCCGGAAGCTGCAGATCTGCCCGCTCTCTACAGAGTGGAGACCGGTGGGTCTTTGAATCCCGAAAAAGTAAACTGGGAGACCCAAAAGGACTTGATCCGTCAATATTCACATGACTCAAAAAAGCAAAACATAGTATATACAAGTCAGGGGGATATTTTCATTCAAAACCTGAAAACAAATGAGAAGAAAAGGTTGACGAATACGGTTGCCTCGGAAAGTAACCCACGGTTTGGGCCGGGGGACAAAAGTGTCGTCTTTCAACAGGGAGACAATTTCTTTGCGGTTTATCTGGAAAGTAATGAGCTGGTTCAATTGAGCAATTTCAGCAGGGGCGCAAGTGGCGCAGCAGGAGGTCAGGCAGGGGCAATGTTTGCAATGACCGGACGTGGACAGTCGGCCGGTACCCCACAAAGGACCGGAGGAGGGGGGCAGGAATCCCGTCAAAACAGCTGGTTGAACGCTGACCAATTGGGTCTGTTTGAAGTTTTGCAGGAAAACAAGAGAATGGATTCTGTGAGAAGGGTACAGCGGGAGGAACAGCGGCCCGAACCGCAGATGAGGAGTATTTCTATAGGAGATGGCATGTTATCGGCTGTGCAAATCAGTCCGGATCTGCGCTTTATTGCTTACCGGATTACAAGCCCTGCCACAGGCAACCAGAATACCATTGTGCCAAATTATGTGACCGGATCGGGATATACCGAAGACATTCCGGCCAGGACTAAAGTGGGAAATGCGCTCGCAGTTTCTAAGAGTTTCTTGTACGATCGGGAGAAAGATGCGATAGTCACCATTCAGGCCCATCAGATTCCGGGGATAAAGGACTTACCGTCATTCTGGGATGATTATCCGGCGGAAAAGGCGGCTCTGCTGGAGAAAAATGAAGATAGGAATGTGACTATTTCGGCCCCGAACTGGAATGCGGATGGTTCTGCCGCTTTTGTGACCATTACGGCTTCGGACAATAAGGACCGCTGGATCATGCGTCTCCACCCGGAAGATGGGTCGCTGACGCTGATCGATAGGCAACGGGATGAGGCCTGGATCGCCGGACCTGGCATAGGTGGCTTTGGTGGGGGCAATATTGGTTGGATCGATAACAACACCATTTATTTTCAAAGTGAAGGCAGTGGTTATTCCCACCTATATACGGCCAATATCCAAACAGGGGCTAAAAAACAATTGACCGAAGGAAAATGGGAGGTCCAGTCCTTGGAGCTGTCTGCTGACAAAAAGCACTTTTACCTCAAAGGCAATAAAGAACATCCGGGCATCACCCATTTTTATCGTCTGCCTGTGGGGGGTGGAGAGTTAGTTCAGCTGACAAGCAAGTTGGGCGGAAATGAAGTAACGATGTCTCCGGATGAAAAATGGTTGGCCATCCGCTACTCGTACTCCAATAAGCCCTGGGAGCTTTACATTCAGGAAAATAAGCCGGGCGCTGAAGCCAAACAGATAACCCATTCGCTTACAGAGGAGTTTATGGCCTATGATTGGCGGGATCCCGAAGTTATTTCTTTCAAAAATCGTCATGGGGATGATGTGTACGCTCGGATTTACCAGCCCGAAACGGCAAAAACTGGCAATCCAGCGGTGATTTTTGTGCATGGTGCAGGATATTTACAGAATGTACATTATTGGTGGAGCCAATATTTCAGAGAGTATATGTTCCACAATTTGCTGACGGATCTGGGCTATACCGTGCTGGACATTGATTTTACTGCCAGTTCGGGCTATGGCCGGGATCACCGGACAGGGATTTACCGGCATATGGGGGGCAAGGATTTGAGTGATCAGGTGGATGGAGCGAAGTTGCTGGTAGAAAAATATGGGGTAAACCCGAAAAACATTGGCTTATACGGCGGCTCTTATGGTGGTTTTATCACCTTGATGGCCCTCTTCAATGAGCCTGATGTATTTGCGGCAGGAGCAGCTTTGCGCTCCGTCACCGACTGGGCGCACTATAACCATGGTTATACAGCCAACATCCTCAACGAACCATTTACCGATCCCATTGCGTTCAAAAGATCTTCACCTATTTATTTTGCGGATGGTTTGAAGGGGCATTTGTTAATGGCGCACGGGATGGTTGATGTGAATGTACATTTTCAAGACATCATAAGGCTTAGCCAGCGTTTGATCGAATTGGGCAAGGATAATTGGGAATTGGCGGTGTATCCTGTGGAGGACCATGGTTTTGTGACACCAAGCTCCTGGACGGATGAGTACAAAAGGATTCTCAAGTTGTTTGAAGAGCGGTTGGTGAATTGAAAATCTTCATCCCACCCACTGGTCCCAGTTAATGCTTCGGTATTGGATAGCCTCAGCCAAATGGGGAACCTCAATCCGATCCGATTGTTCCAGATCAGCAATGGTTCTGGCGACTTTCAGGATCCGATTGTAGGCCCTTGCGGAAATGCTGAGGCGATCCATGGCAATCCTCAGCATGGCCTGACCCTGCTGATCGACTTGGCAATACTTTTCCATTTGCTGGAGGTCCATTTGGGCATTGCAGTATATGACTTCCCGGGAGGAGGAAAAGCGCTTGCTCTGGAAGGCTCTGGCCGCAACCACCCGCTGTTGCACCGTCTGACTACGTTCCGTAGCCCGCCGCGGCGCATTCAGCTCATCAAAGCTAATGGGAGTCACTTCTATGTGCATATCGATTCGGTCAAGCAATGGTCCGGACACCTTAGCCAGATACTGCCTGATTTCTCTGGGCCCGCAAATACATGATTTTTGGGGGTGGTTCAGATAGCCGCAGGGACAGGGATTCATGGAAGCAACAAGCATAAAGTCTGCCGGGAAGTCCGCAGTCACCTTTCCCCGGGACACAACAATGTTCCTGGACTCCAGCGGTTGCCTTAGCACTTCAAGTGCAGACCGTCTAAACTCGGGCAACTCATCCATAAACAACACCCCCCGGTGGGCCAATGATATTTCCCCGGGGCTTGGATTGGTGCCCCCTCCGGAGAGGGCGATGGGTGAAATGGTGTGATGGGGTGACCTAAATGGCCGGGAAAAAAATACAGGCTGGTCTGACATCAATTTACCGGCAATGGAATAGATCTGAATGGTTTCGATCAATTCCTGGTGACTGAGCGGAGGGAGCAGGTGTGGGAGCAATTTGGCCAACATAGTCTTGCCCGACCCCGGAGATCCGAAAAGCAGCACATTATGGCCGCCCGCAGCTGCCACTTCAAGCGCTCGCTTCGCCAGTTCCTGGCCCTTCACATCAGACAAATCAATATCTCCGCCTGCCGATCCAAGAATACTTTTGGGATCATCGGGTATTCGTGAAGGAGCGCTGGAACCCTTCAATAAAGTGACGGTTTCTTGCAAATTGCGTACTCCATAGATGCCAACCTGTCCAACAATCGCCGCTTCCTCCACATTGGCAGCTGGAATTACCAGTCCTGAGAGCCCCGTTTCCCGTGCCAGCAGCGTCATTGGCAAAACACCTCGCACAGGCAGCACCTCAGCAGCCAGGGAAAGCTCGCCAAAGAACAATTTCCCCTCCAAATAGGCCGGATCCAATTGCTTTGAAGCAGCCAAAACACCCAGCGCAATGGGGAGGTCAAATGCCGAACCCTCCTTTCGGATATAGGCTGGGGCCAGATTGACCACAATTTTCTGCCGGGGCATCCTGAAACCAGATGAAACCAGTGCATTTTCAACGCGGCGAAGACTTTCCCTAACCGCCACATCGGGTAGGCCAACGATATGATAACGTACACCCCTGGAGATGTTAACCTCAATGGTTATTAAACGGGCTCCAGCCCCATCAATTGCACCACTAAAAAGTTTAACCAGCATTACACCTCTATTTTAAAACAGTATAATGCAAATATACGAAATAATATTAATCTAAAAGAATTATATTTAATAATTATGAGTGTGGGGGAAAAGTTGGTGGGAAGTCAGATGCGCGTAATGTCTTTCTGCGAAAACACAAATTCCGCAAAAAGTGCACTTTTTGCGGAATTTATACTTTCGCCGAAAACCATATAGGGATTATTTCAATACAAGAAAGAAAGCAACAAAAGAAACAAATATACGATTGGGGCGGCAAGCAGCAGCCCGTCGAAGCGATCCAGCAGACCTCCGTGCCCGGGCAATAGGGAGCCGGAATCTTTGACATCCAGGCTTCTTTTGAGCAAGGATTCTACCAGATCTCCCAGCGTGCCGACCACCGAAATCAGGCTGGAGACAACAAGCCATTGCCATAGTGGAATGACGCCTTCAGATTGGTTAAAAATGATGATGCCGACTAAGATCGCAGCGATCCAGCCGCCGGCAAAGCCTTCCCAAGTTTTCTTGGGGGAAATACGTTCAAAAAGCTTATGCCTCCCAAAAGACTTGCCGATAAGATAGGCACCGGTATCATTGGCCCAGAGCATCAGCAAAAACGCCAATGGGATCCATCCATTGAAATTGCCATGCACGAAACCCAATAAGAAAAAGCAGTAAAAGGGAAGTAAAACAAAGACAAAGCCCAATACCGTACCCGCAATTCGTGCAAAGGGAGCAGCATCCTGAAGATAGAGTTGCCTGACCAGCATGACGGGAAAAACGAGTAATAGCAGAGCGGACCAATTTATAGAAAGAATATCCAATTGGATCAAGATCAACAAGGCTAAGCTCAGGAAGCCAAGAACTATTCCTGCCCATTTGTGGGGTGACAGCCCCACCGCCCCTTCTTTTCCTTCACCTGAAAACAAGGTGTAAAATTCAAAAAGGCAGGCTGTGGCCAGCAGAAGATAAAAGCCTGAATAGACAAAAGGTCCAAGCAAGACCGAAGCAAGCATGACCAAAATGAAAAAGAATCCGGTGATTGCTCGAGTTTTCATGGACGATCAGGTTAGTTCATCCGGGTTTTCAGGCAAATCCTGGACAGCCAGCAAGAGTCTGGCTTCGGCCTCCTGACTCTCATGCACATAGAGTTCCAACAAGCCAAACTTATAAGAAGAATCCTGCTTATTTAATAATACAGTTGGAATATCATGCTCTTCCAGCATTTGCTTGGTGATCTCCACTTCCAGCGGGTTGGTTCCGGCCAACAATTTTATCCATTTTTTTTCCATATTTTTTTCAATCAATCGGATCAGCCCGATACGGAATGACTTGACCTCTACTTACTTTTTTCCAAAAAACAACCAGAGCAAGTACACATATAACCAGACTTACAATATACGCATAATTGGGGAGATCCATGCCCATCTCCATGTTGGACAAAGAATTGCCTTGCTTCTGATAAATATAAGCGGACACTAATACTGTGGCATTATTGACAAAATGAGCAAAAATAGGTACCCACAAGTTTTTGCTCCAGAAAAACAAATATCCAAACAAAGCCCCCAAAGCCATACGCGGTAAAAACCCATAAAACTGGAGGTGGATAGCACTGAAAACAATGGCTACCACCCAAATCGCAAGATGGGGATTGCCAAACCAATCCTGCAAAATCCGCTGCAGACAACCCCTAAACAACAATTCTTCACCCACTGCAGCCAGCACAGCAATCACAAGCAAGTTAGCAAAAAACCCTGCTGGACTGGTGTTGGAAAGGAGCCTCAGGGTCAATTCCTCCAACTCGGCTTCCATGGCCTTCATCCATTGTTCCATACCCGATAAACTGGCCGGAAGAGAAAGTTGCTGGTTCAATATCCCCAGCCATTCGGTAATGGGCCCAAAAGATAAGGTGATCAAAAAAACAAGCACAAATATAAAAGAAGTCACTCTACCCCGCTGGTCGAAATATTTTAGCGGATCTTTTTCAAAGAAGCCCATGGCAAATGGGGGAAGGACAAACATGCCTATACTCGTAAACCCCTGCACGACCAGCATTAAAGTGGTATTGTCGCCCTGGTTTTCGAGCGCAGCAAAAATTTCGGCCGGATCGGTAATCCCGGAAAACAGAATTCCGAAAACCATGCCCAGAAATGAGCCCACGACCGTCCCGACGAGGATGAAAAACAACAATATCAACAAAAGTCTCACAGACTTTGCATGAATTGAAGTCGATCCCGATCGATGATCTGCCATAAACAACGCTTTATAATATCGTATCTCGCTTCAAGGAGATAAAATCTGCCATCACGTGAAGGCTCTCGTCCTTGATAAAGTCAAAATCTACTTTTGGTTGCGGCTCACCTTCCTTCCACTGAGGCAATCCACGGATCCGCAGCCCCTCGTTGATACGCGCACGATGCTTCTGTTGATTTTCATCCCTTTCCTTTTTCAGCACCGCCTCATTTAAGGATACACTCACCTCATTTTCGCGCAGCTTCGACAACTCAATATCTTCAAGCAGGAATTTATACTCGGAAGAATTCGACATCCGTTCCTGATGTCTATTCCCCAAACCACTGATCACATTATTCAAATCATAAACAACATCAAAGTTAGTAGCCTGGATCTGATCCCAAGGCAAGGCAGAAGGCTCCGCACTTTCCCCATATTTATCATAGTCATAAATAGACGGAAATACGATATCAGGCGTCACCCCTCTATGCTGGGTGCTACTTCCCGTGATCCGGTAAAACTTGGCCATGGTAATGTTGATCTGTCCAAACTGAGGAGCTCCGGTTGGCACTATCCCAGACCCACTTTCCTCATTCTTTGCCTTCAAAAGCAGACGATCGGTCGGGCTGATCACCCTTTCCATATCAACAGCAGACTGCACTGTTCCCTTGCCATAGGATTGTGTTCCGAGAATCAGTCCCCTGCCATAATCCTGGATCGCTCCGGCAAAAATTTCAGATGCAGAAGCACTGAACCTGTTGATAATCACACCAAGTGGTCCATCCCACGCAATTCCTTCTTCTTCATCACTGTTGACCTCTACCCGATTGCGGGTATCTCTTACCTGCACAACAGGACCTTTATCAATAAACAGGCCTGCCAATTCTATGGACTCCACCAAAGATCCTCCCCCATTGAACCGAAGATCCATCAAAATACCATCGACCTCTTCTTCCTTGAGCGAATCAATAATCAATCGTACATCCCGGGTGGTACTCTTATAATTGGCATCTCCCCTCCGGTAGGCATTAAAATCCATATAAAACTTGGGAACGCTGATAATGCCCAGCTTATAGGTCTTGCCGTCCTCACCCTTGATGGTTCTGACTTCCTTTTTTGCAGACTCTTCTTCCAAAACAATTTTTTCACGCGTCAATGAAACTATCTTGGGCTCAGCCGTCAGCTCCTGTCCTGCCGGAATCACTTTCAGCCTGACCACAGTCCCTTTGGGTCCTTTGATCTTTGCCACCGCATTGTCCAATCGCCAGCCTATAATATCTTCAAAATCACCGTTCTCTCCCTGAGCAACCGCAATGATCCGATCATCAATCTGCAAGGCTTTTTCCTTGAACACGGGTCCCCCTGCGATCACTTCGGCCACCCGGACAACCTCATTGTCCATGGTCAGCCTCGCACCTATTCCTTCAAAGGTGTTGGAGATGCCCTCGTTAAATTGTTGGGCAAAATATGGGTTGAAATAACTGGTATGCGGATCTATCGCATCAGTAAGGGCGGCCATAATCACCTGAAAGGCTTCATTGTTATCCGTCTTCTTGGCCTGCGAAATCAATTGGGAATAACGATTTTTCAAAGTTTCCCTATTCTTATTCAGGGTACTATCGCTCTGGTTTGCACTATTCAAACGGAGGTTGAGCAAATCATATTTTACCCTTTTTCTCCACTGTTCATCAGCCTCAACCTGATTCGCAAACCAATCCAAGCCCTTGCGGTTATAAACATATTGCTCCTCCAGCGAAAAATCGTGAGCTTCATCTACCATTTCCAAGGCAAATTCCATGCGGTTCAGATACCTGGAAATATAGGTATTGAACACCTGATAGGCTGCACTCAAATCTCCCTTCTTGAAGTCTGAGGCCATCAGATACCGGTAGGCTTCAAACCCATCAACATCTTCTTTCATAAGATAATTTTTGCCATCATCCAATGAACTCAACAGATTTTCATAAATAATGGAAGAGATCGAATCCTCCAGCGGCACTTTCTTGTAACTGTAACTTTCAAAAAGGCCAACCACAGATTTTGCAATCACCGCATGTTGGGAAGTCGGCATTACCTGTACGGCATTCCCTTCCAAATCTACCCGGGGTTTGGAACCACAAGCTACAATGGCAGTCACCAGCAGCACAAAAACAATTCTCTTCAGCATCTTATAGTAATATTAAAAGTTTGAATAATTACCAGCCCTTTGGACTCCATCATTTCCCTAAATTTAAACTCTCCTAAAACTCTCCGCAAATTGAACAGGCGAATTTTGTCGATAAATTTAGTTAAAATACCGGAATATTGTACTAAGGGTCAAAAAAACCCTGCAATTATCACCTTTCGGAGATTTTGCAGGGTTCCATTTCAAAAAATATTTAAAGTCTTCTGTATTCCCAAGGAGCGTGGTTAAAGTCCAGTGATTAGAACCCGCCTCGTCCCCTACCCATCATTCCAGGACCTTGGTTGCCCGGTCCACCTTGCTGTCCGCCCATATTCATACTTCCTCCTGCAAAACTCTGGAATCTGTAAGAAAGTGTGAGCATAAAGTATTGGCCCAAACGATTGGTACGGCTATCGTTGATCAGGTTTTCGGTCACACTCCGTGAAATATTGGTTTGTTCGTCCAACAAGTCAAATGCCTGGAAGCGGATCGCTCCGTTGCGTCCTTTCAGGAACTGCTTTTCAACATATGCGTTGATAATAAACGGATTGCCCCCTACTGCACTATTATAACCACTATTTGTTGTCTTCAACAAGTCACCACCAAACATCAGGGTAGGCGTAATATTGATCGCAGTATTCAGGGAATATACCCATGAATTGATTTCATTGTTCACATTTCCGCGAGTGCCGCTTGACGCACTGTTGGTTGTCTGGTTATAGGAATACCTCACACCAGGTGTGATCTCAATCGTTTCTTTTGGATTATACCGGAAATTTATCCCCTGTGAAATCTGGAGGTTCTTTCCTATACCCTTAATGTCATCCGTGAAAGATATATTGTTGTTATATCCTGAGGAACCATTGAATGAAAGCACATAAGTACGCTCTTTGAGAGGAATGGAGTAATTATAAAATGCTCTCAGATTATAAAACCCATCTGTATTTAGGTAGCTGGTGTTTTGCACGACACCCAACTCCGGATCTACCACAATAGATCTGTTGGAAACGATCTTATCTTCAGTGACCGAGCCGGTTACCGCTGCAAACCAAGATTGGCCCGAGCCTACATTGAAGTTATTGAAGCTCAAGCGCATTTCGTGACCGAATTCTGCATCCAGGTTAGGATTACCGGTCACGATATTGTTCCGGTTTGAGGCGTCAGTAAACGGCTGCAGCTGAGAAAAGCTTGGTTCGTTGGAACGGCCGGTATACCGTAAGCTCAAGGATTTAGTTCTTGAGAATTTATACTCAAAGCGGGCAATAGGAGCAATATTCAACCCTGTTCGGTCAATACTAAACACATCGTTGTTGACAATTGCGTCACCGGACAAAAAGTTGGCTGCACGCTGGCACCGATAGAATAAATAATCTTTTCGGAACGGAAACGATAGTTTGCGCCTACCCTGTGTGTCACAAAGGAGTAATCAAAGATCCGGTCTCCGATAAATACCGTGGGATCTTGTCCGGGCACCATTGGACCGTCGTCATTAAATGCATTATCAAAGCGACGGTTGTCATAATTCCTGAAGTTATAATCGTAATTGAACTCCAAACTTCCTTTTTCACCCAATGGCTCTGTGTAGGACATGGATGCCCCGCCATTCAGACTTTTGTTATCAAGGTCCGACAAAGTACGGATATAGGTCTCTACATCTGTCTCTCCAAAAATTGCAGATTCCTGGATTCGTTCTTCATCTTGTTGTGTACTTGACGTATTCACTGAAAAGTCTACGAACAGGTTTCTGCCTGACGTGCTCAACCTCCGATTGTACAAACCGCTCACACCATAGTTTGGCGCAAGGTTCTTTGAATAGTTTGTCGTGTTGAGGCTGTTGATCAGCGTATTGCTCAACCTGTTGTCAGATTGTGCAATTCCGTCTCCATCCGATCCGCGAATACTAAATGTAGGGGAAAGTTTGAAATAGTCTACTTCAGTAGGCTTATACTCGATATTCCAATCAAAACGATGGTTACTGGACTGAGATCCCGTTGTGTTTTCACGGATTTCCATCAGATTTTCATTGAAATAATCATTGATATTGAAACTCAAGGTCTTGTTGTCGTCATGGCTGAAGCTGTAATTACCATACATGGTCAATTCGGTGCTAAAATCCTGACGATAATTGAGTCCTATAGAATTGGTATTGGTCAATCCATTGGATCCTCCGCCCATTCCTCCGCCTCCAAAGCCACGCCCGAAGCTTCCTCCGCCTCCTGGTCCTCTACGCGCTCCACCACCCCGGATGTTAAAATCAAACAGGGATGCGTTCACATTATTCATATTCCCTAAGCCCATAATCTGCATCCCTTCCTGCATAAAACCAAGCATGGCGGTAGCCTGATAACGCTCTTCTGAGCCTCCTCCAACCCGGAAATTACCCAGAGAACCTCTGTTGCGGCTCGGATCGATTTCTATATTCAGGATTCGCTCAGGATCACCTGTACGGTTACCCGTGATATTGGCCATATCTCCATAATCATCTATAATCTGGATTCTCTCAATAATGTCAGCCGGCAGGTTTCTGGTTGCTGCTTTGACGTCCCCGCCAAAAAAGTCCTTTCCGTTGATTCGGATACGGGTGACGGCTTCTCCTTGAGCAGTCACATTGCCGTCTTTATCCACCTCTACCCCGTCCAGCTTTTTCAAAGCATCCTCTGCCAATGCCCCTTCACGGAGTTTCAGATCCTTGGTGTGGTATTCGAGCGTATCTTCTTTCACAACAATATCCACTCTTGCGGTCACGGAGACCTCATCAATATATTGGGTTGATTCTTCCATTGTCAGCGGAGATACCAGCAACTGGGTACGGCTCGCTTCGAATGCAAACTCATGGAACAGCGTGTCATAACCAAGGCTATGGACGGTCATTTTAAAATTAACCCCCTGCAGATTCCTGAAGTTATAAAACCCCTGGGCATCACTACTGGAATGCACAGAGTCCTTTTCCGACACCAATTTTATCGATGCCCCGGAAACAGCTACCCCCGACTTGCTTCTGAGTGTCCCGCTTAGCTGGCGATTTGTTTGTGCCTGTAGGGAAAACCCTATTAGTATTAATGCGATAATAATCGAACCCTTCATAGCAAGGGCTTTAAACGATTGAGTGTAGTAATTATGGTTCATTATGTTCTAAATATAAATTCTTATTTCAATACTTGTAATTGTTCTTTTGATCCTGCAAACCGGATCAGGCCCCAAACACCCTCATCTTCACGGGATGTTGAAGTCCCCAACCCACCTCTTGGCATGGCGCCTGAATAGCCACCTGGAGAGCCTGCGGTCCTCATGGATGGCGCTTGCCCTTGAGCGTCCCTGCTCATCATTCCTCTGCCGCCGACCTTGATATTATAAGCAACTTGCGATCCCGTAAACTTGTCGCGAGATGTAACCAGCGAAAACGGCAATCGCATCTCTATGCAAAGGGCATCATCCTGATCGATCATAGCACCTACCTCAATCCCGTATTGGTTGTCCAAAGAAATCAGGCCGTCCAACAAATCTCCTATCCGCAGCACCTGAATTCCTCGTACAGACTGAAGCGCACCCACACGGATATCTTCGGGTCTGTTTTCGTTTTCCGTTGACATTATCGAGCGGAATGAAATACGGTCAACCATTGGAAACACCATGGCTGGTCCCGGTCTTTTTTTGCCTTCCATATTGAGCATAAATCTGACACCTTGCGTAAGCGCCTGAACTTGACGTTGCTGATCCACTATCCGGATGGCAATAAAAAGTTGTTGGTCATCATTACGCAGCTCATAGCTCATTTTTTGACTGGGATTATTATGCTTCAATTGCCCACCCCAGTCGGCAAGATCGCCATCGACACTCAGGCCCCCGGCCCAATTCAACTGGTCGTTTACCAGTTTTCTTTGGCCAAATACCGCCATACTCCCTAATAAAAGGGCGAATATGAGGACGATACGGATGGAACCTTTCATTATCTTATATTTATTGTCTTACGATCATTGTGCATTATTGACGCCATAAATACAACTAAGTTTAATTGTATAAGAATTATTACAAGTTTTGGTTAAACTTTCTTTATTTTGCGATTAAACCAGAGCTACTCGCTCAACAAATTTATTGAGATGTTGCTTGCTTATTTTCATAATAACAAAATTGAAGTGGGCTGCGATGAGGCCGGAAGGGGTTGTTTGGCAGGCCCGGTCTTTGCAGCAGCGGTGATTTTTGACCAAAACTTCAGCCATTCTGAATTAAACGATTCCAAAAAATTAAGCCTGACAAAAAGACAGCAGTTGAGGGAGGTGATCGAAAGGGAAGCACTGGCTTACGCCGTGGCCCATGTAGATCCTGCTGAAATTGATCGGATAAATATACATCAGGCTTCGTATCTGGCTATGCACCGTGCCTTGGACTCCCTTATTTTGCGCCCCGAATTTATTTTGGTAGATGGCAATCGATTTGTACCCTATCGGGAAATAGCTCATGAATGTATCGTGAAGGGAGACAGCAAATATCTTTCAATTGCTGCAGCTTCCATACTTGCCAAAACTTATCGGGACGATTATATGCAGGAAATCGCGTTTGGATTCCCTCAATACGAATGGTCCAGGAATAAAGGCTATCCCACGGTCAGCCATCGCCATGCTATCTTAAAGCATGGACTGACTCCCCATCATCGGCTTTCCTTTCGGGTGACTGATCCCCGCCAAACCACAAATGCAGCCCCCAATACCAGTATGATAGACGCTATCAAAGAAATAGTTTCTCCCAAGTGATAAGATCTTGGTTCGAACTTGAATTCCACCTGATGGTTGCCTCCCGGTAGTTGCAGGGCTCTTAACACATAGTTGGCCCGGATAATGGGCACTTCCTTGCCGTCCACATAAGCCTTCCATCCCTTGTCATACCAAATCTCCGAAAATACGGCGAGGGCATCATTTGGGGATGAATATTCGTAAATCAGATGATCTGGCCGGTATGAAGTCAAGCTAATGGATGCATTTTGTACCCCTCCCAATCGGGCAGTGTCCAAACTGGCTTTGAAGCTTTCGTGAACAAAAGCCTCTTTGAGCGGATCGAAGCTGTTCAGGGAATTCATTTCCTCATTATTGTCCTTTACAAAAGTCGCCCGCTCCACAAACCAGGCATTGCCGGCAGCTGTTTCGCGCCGTTGAATGCGCTGATTTTCACCCTGACCCGAAGTCACGATCACATATCTTGTGTTGAGCATATCCAACACATCTTCATTGAATGCACTGGTCAATTGTCTTTCGATCAGCTCCTGGTATCGCATCAGTTTTGCCGCATGGTACCCTCCGATAGATTTATGATAATAAGAAGTACGAGCATCCTGAAAAGGATTGGTAGTCAAGTCAAATACCCTGTAATTTGGATGCTTATCCATCAGGATCAACTCGTCCACCTGACGCAAGGTATTGAATTCACGGGCCAATTGAAGGGGCTCAATAAAACGCTCTTCATTCAAATAGCGTTTATTGACCGTCCAAAGGTCCGCCATAATGACCAACCCCAGTAATATTATCCCGCTCTGAGCTTTCAATTTGCCCTTGACCATCAACCAGATCAAGCCAAAAGTAAGCGCAAGGATAAGCAGAGACCGAAACGCATCCGCCCTGGCCAGAGCAGCGCGATCCTTTACCAGCGCATTGGCAATGTCCTGAGCAAATTGTCGGTCACCGATTTGTTGATTGAGGGCCTCGAGCATTTGGCTATGGCTCGATGTTTTGAGAGACAGAAACAGCTCCGGCCCCAATGCGACCAGCAAGCTCAATCCTCCCAAGCCTGCAAACACCCATAGCAACTTTTTTTCCAGGTTTTTGATGTGAGCTGCTCCATTGAGCAATTCGTTTACAGCCAGCACGGCCAGAATAGGAACCAGCAGGGAGACGATGATCAAAGTAGATTCAACCGCCCTAAACTTATTATATAATGGGAAATAATTAAAGAATATGTCCGAAACGAGCGGGAAGTGCCGTCCGAATGCGAGCAGTATGAACAACAAGGATGCTCCGGCCAGCCACCATTTCAATCGGCCCTTGACGATGAAAAGCCCCAACACGAACAAAAACACAACTCCAGCACCAAAATACCAGGGCCCAGAAGTAAATGGTTTTTCCCCCCAATACGTGGGCAGCCCCCGGGCACCTGCCATGGCCTGTTCTTTAGTTGCACCCTTGCTCTGCAATAATTTGACAAGGTTTCCATCTTCATTTACGGCAGTACTCATCCCGCCACCATAGGCATTGGGAATCAGGAAGGTCATGGTCTCACCCAAACCCTGGCTCCATTGATACGCATATTCTTTTCCTACTCCTTCATCCTGATTGCTGGAAGAAGTTTGCCCTGTCAAGTTAGACTTTCCCCTGATGGTTTCCTGTGTATATTCGTAGGTAGGCCAAAGCAGCGAAGCGTTTACCGCCACGGCAAGCAATAAGGTGATGACCTGTACACCGATAGCCTTCCCAAAATCAGGCAGGGTCTTGTTGCGAAAGGCGTGGTAAAGCTCCATCGCCACCAGCAGCAGGAGCCCTATAAACATGTAATAAGGCACCTGAACGTGATTGACCCTGATTTCCAAAGCAATGGCAAAGGCAAGAATAACGCCGCCGAGCAAATATTTTCCCCTGAAAGTCAACAATACCCCTGCAAGTATAGGTGCCAGAAATGCAATCGCATAGGCCTTACTGGAATGCCCCGCTTCCAGATAGATAAAATTATAGGATGTAAAGGCAAAAGCAATGGCTCCCACCGCAGCCAACCAGGGTCTCACCCGGAGGACGTTGAAAAGAAGGTAGGCTCCAAGCAAATACAGGATGACCACATCGATGGGATGCGGAAAAAGGGATTTGAACCCCCGCATTATGTAAGTGCCCACGTTGGAGGGCAGATCGATCAAAACCTGGTAGGTGGGCATTCCACCAAACATCGAATTGGTCCAAAGAGGCAGATCTCCATCCCTTTCCTTGATGTCCAGAATTTCCTTTTGACCGGCTTTGGCCTGCAATACATCATGCTGGTAAAGCTCCTTTCCCTGCCATGCAGAAGGAAAGTAAATGAAGCAGATGACAATAAACAGACCGATAATGGCCAGATGGATTGAGTTGTTGTTGAACCAGGTTTTCATCTTGGTTATGGGGTTTTAGAGTTTGTGTACAACTAAATTGACGCCAAAAATACAATTTATCCGTTTGAAACGCAACTACATGTTTATTGGACGGATAGTTCGAAATATCCTATTGATCTTTGTGCTAAAGCCCGGGAAGGATGGGCAAAATGTATTAAATAATTATATAAAAATTATGGAGGAATGAATCATGAATGCATTAAGAAACAGCGTAAGACTGACGGGATTTCTTGGGCTGGACCCGGAGATGGTCATGTACGGAGAAAATCAGAAAATGGCCAAAGTGTCGCTGGCAACCCATGAGAAGTATCGCAACAAGGAAGAAGAGTGGAAAACCGATACGCATTGGCACACCCTGATTTTCTGGGGGAAAAATGCTGACTATGCAGAGAAAACCCTGAAGAAAGGCAGCCTGATCAGTATTGAGGGCCGGTTGGTGAGCAATAGTTATGTAGATAAAGAAGGAGTGACCCGCTATGTCACTGAAATCGTGGTCAACGATACCCTGGTGGTACGATCCAAGAACAGAAAAAAAGGCGGGGCAGATCCGACTGTTGATGTAGAGGGTGCTGATGAGGCAGGAGAGGACCAGGAAGACCATGCAATGGATGAAAAACCAGGGTGATAACCCGGATTATGCGTTAGCATTTCTATTGTAAATTGTTTAGCTTTGTAAGGGATGTGCCAAATTGCACATCCCCTTTTCAAAAAAATCACTTTTTATTATGAAGAATACAGCTTTGACTGATTTACACTTTTCGCTTGGTGCGAAAATGGTGCCTTTCGCAGGGTTTAATATGCCCGTTCAATATACCGGAATCAATGATGAACACGAAACCGTTCGAAATGGTGTGGGTGTGTTTGACGTCAGTCATATGGGTGAGTTTTTGCTCAGAGGCCCCCGGGCCTTGGATCTGGTCCAAAAAATCAGTTCAAATGATGCCTCAAAACTGCATGATGGGAAGATCCAGTATGCCTACCTCCCCAACGCTGACGGTGGGGTAGTGGACGATCTGTTGATTTATAGGATTGACAGTGAAACCTATCTGCTGGTTGTGAATGCCGGAAATATTCAGAAAGACTGGGAATGGATCAGTAAGCATAATACTTTTGGGGTGGAGATGAAGGATATTTCTGAGAAGACCTCCTTGTTTGCTGTCCAGGGGCCCAAAGCAACGGATGCCCTGCAGTCACTGACCGATATAGACCTTTCGGTCATGTCTTATTACACTTTCCAGAAAGGTGTCTTTGCCGGAGTTGAAAATGTCTTGATTTCCGCAACTGGATATACCGGAGCCGGAGGATTTGAGATTTATGTGGACAGCCCGCATTCCCGTCAGGTTTGGGATGCCATTTTTGAAGCCGGTGCTCCATATAGCATCAAGCCGATTGGCTTGGGTGCGCGCGACACCCTGCGTCTTGAAATGGGCTTTTGTCTATACGGGCATGAAATCAATGATGAGACCTCTCCTTTGGAGGCGGGTTTGGGATGGGTCACGAAATTCACGAAGGACTTTATCAATTCCGAAAATCTCAAAAAAGAAAAAGAGGCGGGCATCAAAAATAAGTTGGTCGGATTTGAAATGATCGACAGGGGTATTGCCCGGCAAGATTATGAGATAGTAAATGCAGCTGGTGAACAGATCGGGCGGGTGACTTCGGGTACCCAATCCCCAACGCTCAAAAAGTCGATCGGTATGGGTTATGTGCCAATCAGCGAAGCCTCCGAAGGAAACGAGATTTTCATCCGCATCCGCAACAACAACGTCAAAGCAAAGATAGTCAAGCCCCCGTTTGTAAAGTAAGCGAGCGGGGCTTACTTTTTCTGTGCAGATTCTCTTACCTCTTTGAGCAAGCGGAATTTGAGGAAAAACAGGATCAGCATAATGGCTACTGATGCGGCCGTTATCCAATACTGTTCGCTTCTGTATGCGGACAGGGCACTCAGAAACATCAAAACAATACCAATGGTCAATAAGGTATTGTATAGGAATTTCATTTTCATCTTAAACATTCAGGGAGGGATCTATGGATTCTTTCCAGGCCAAAATGCCCCCTTTGAGGTTATAAAGGTTGTCAAACCCTTCCCGTCCCAAAATCTGGATAGCCTGAGCACTGCGTTTCCCGCTTCTGCAATGGATGATGACCTGTTTATCCCGGCTCACCTGATCCTTTCCAGCAATGATCTCTGCAAGAGGAATATGGGTGCCTCCAAGATTTGATTGCTCATACTCAAATTCCTCCCGGACATCGATCAACTGAAAATCGGCATTGCTCTCCTGCAATTGTTTTAATTCCTCTACGGTAACTTCTTTCATTTTTTGTGCTTTTTCCTGAATCCCTCTTTTTGTGCTGCAATTTAAAACAATAATGTATTTTTGGGAAATTAAATTCCTGTATTGATGAAGAAAATCAAGTTATTATTGTTTGGAGCCCTGTTAATTGTGGGGGGCTCGTGGCAAATTCAGACGGTTGAGGCTCAAACGGTGGACCGGCAAGATGTGGCAAGAATATTAAATACTCTTGCCTCTGACGAAATGGAAGGTCGGGGTTCTTTTACCCCCGGTATCGAGCGGGCAGCGAATTTCATCGCCGAAGAGTATGGCAAAATTGGTTTGCAAGCCTATGCGGAAGAAAATTTCAGACAAACCTTTTATGTTTCCCGAATCAGCCCGGCCTCCTGGGAAGTCAGCCTGAACGGGTCGAAGGTTGCCAGTGATCAGGTGATCGTTTCGAGTAGCAACCCGACCATCAATTGGAACAATGACCAGCAGGTAGAAATCATCCAGATCAGGGAAGGCGAAGAGTTTGCCGATCGCTTTCGTGCGATAAATAATGGTGGAAAAGATGCGCTTGTTTTGGTGGATCCCAGCTTTTCCAGTCTGTTTCAGCGATATAAAGGTTTTCTGATGCGGAGCCGGGTGGCGCAGTCCCCGGGCGAAGGAGCAGCGAGCCCGTCGGTGGTTTATGTGCTGGGGAAAGAAAAGCCTACTTCATTTAATGTCAGCTTCACCAATCATATTGAAGAGCTTCCCTTGTTCAATGTGATTGGGGTGTTGCCCGGAAAATCCAAACCCGATGAGTATGTGATTTTCTCTGCGCATTATGACCATATCGGTATCATTGCCGCGGTTGGGCAGGATTCGATTGCCAATGGGGCGGATGATGATGCTTCGGGGGTTTCGGCGGTGATCAGCCTGGCGAAATATTATAAGGAGCGCAATGACAATGAGCGCACGCTGTTGTTTGTAGCTTTTACGGCAGAGGAAATCGGAATGATCGGATCCCGATATTTTTCTCAGCAGTTGAACCCGGATCAGGTGGTGGCTATGATCAATATCGAAATGATAGGCAAGGATTCCCGTTTTGGGCAAAATGCTCTGTATGTCACTGGTTTTGAGCATTCTGACCTGGCAAAAATCATGCAGGAGAATGTCAAAAACACGGAATTCACCTTTCACCCGGACCCCTACCCGACTCAGAATCTATTTTACCGCAGCGATAATGCCACATTGGCCGCCGCAGGTGTGCCCGCCCATTCGTTTTCAACCGTACAAATCGAAAAAGATGAGTACTACCATACGGTAAAGGACGAAGTTGAAACGCTGAATATTGACAATATTGTGTCTTCCATAAAGGCTATCGCCAAAGGAGCGGAAAGTATTGTGGCCGGCAAAGATACGCCTTCGAGAGTAGAGCGGCTGACGCGCTAAGTAAGGGCTAAAGACTGGAGGGGCTAAATTGCTAATAGCAACAATCGCTGCCAGCAGTCAGGCTTTTTTGTTGTCTTTTCATAAAAACGCTTTTCCCCAAATTCATGCAAATTTGGGGATTAGTGTTTTTGCGAAAACACTAATCCCCCAAAGCTGATATCTCCATTTGCATAATATAATCGTTGAGCACATAAGGAGGGTAAGGGATATCGATTTCATCAACAATCCCAAACCCCTTTTTGAGATAAAAACCCACCGCCGGGTTGTCACGGTTTACATTAAGCTCCAAGGTACTGATGCCCTTTTCGTGTGCGGCCCGGGCAACATAGGCCAATAGATCTGTACCTGCCCCACTGCCCTGGCACAAGGGCGAAATGTAGAGCTTCTCTATCCGCATGATTTTCACGTCTTCTGAAAGGTCTGTGCCCGGTGTCGCGGGGGGATTGGACAGGGGCTTTTCACGAAAACCAACAAATCCCATCGCAGCCCCCTCCTTTTCCCAAAGGGCAAAAGAGTGTCCTGCGGCCATCTGAGCACCCAGAGCCTCAGGAGTATAGAACTCGGCGAGCATTTTTTCTATCTGTGAATGGGAAAGAAAATCGGAATAGGGGGGCCACCAAATCTTATGGGCAAGTCCCTGGATCGTCTCGAGATCCCCGGTTTCTGCCAATCTAATCTGCACGCCAGGCCTCATGTCAAACAACATTTATTGGAGCGCCCAATTG
>Ga0172382_10003446_pt1 | contig 25048 bp, 23 predicted proteins | sample Leawel138RmetaG_FD_122245 | JGI IMG/M metagenome (GOLD analysis project Ga0172382, IMG submission 122245) | Leachate microbial communities from a municipal landfill in Southern Ontario, Canada - Leachate well 138R metaG | ecosystem: Engineered > Solid waste > Landfill > Unclassified | place...
CGCCATCGTGTCGGGCGGACAGGGCAAGGCGGAAGACAAGATCGAGGCCATGCAAAAAGCCGGAATCACCGTCTCACCATCACCCTCCGAACTCGGAACAACACTCAAAAAATTGCTGACGGCATAGCTGCTATCAGCTGGCCGCCTGGGGGTGAGGTTGAGCCGGGGGCATCGACACGCTATCTGATGGTAATCATTCTCAGGCGAGGTATGAAATGACGGAAGAAGAGGGCCTGTTGGAACCCCTGCAAGGCCCGAGCTGGGCGCGGTCAGGCTGGCCGCCCCTTGCTGATGACGATCTGACTCTGGCCATGGACGCCGGCTTGCCCGACCGGGCGGCGACGGCGATTCGCAAGGCGAAAGGCGGGGTGACGGTTGCCGCAGTGTCCGCCGAAGATGGCCGGGCTGCGGCCCAGGACACGATTCGCGCCACCATGCTCATCCGCACCTATCGGGTGCGTGGCCATCTGGCGGCGAACCTTGATCCGCTGGGACTGGCCGAGCGCGGCATCCCCGCCGATCTTACTCCTGAATATCATGGCCTGAACGATCTGGAAAAGATTGTCTATGTCGGCAACATTTTCCCCGGTCCGGACACCTATACGGTGCGGGAACTGGTCGAGACGCTGCGCCGCAATTACTGCGGTAACGTCGGCCTTGAATATATGCACATCAATGATGTGGAAGAACGCCGGTTTCTTCAGGAAAAGTTCGAGGGACGCGACAAGGAAATCCAGTTCACGCCGCTGGGCAAGAAGGCGATTCTCAGCAAGCTCATCGAAGCCGAGCAATTCGAGAAATTCCTCGCGCGCAAATATGTCGGCACCAAGCGCTTCGGTCTGGAAGGTGGCGAGGCGGCAATTCCGGCGCTGGAGTCGATCATAAAGACCGGCGGCCATCTTGGTGTCCGCGAAATCGTCATCGGCATGCCGCACCGCGGTCGTCTGAATGTGCTCGCAAATGTGATGGCCAAGCCCTATCAGGCGATTTTCCACGAATTTTCCGGTGGATCCTCCAGCCCGGACGATGTCGGCGGCTCGGGGGATGTGAAATACCACCTCGGCAGTTCGGCGGATCGCGAATTCGACGGCAATGAGGTCCATCTGTCGCTGACGCCGAACCCGTCGCACCTGGAAGCGGTCAACCCCGTGGTGCTCGGCAAGGCGCGCGCGGCGCAGCGTATTCGTGGCGACCGCAGCCGCACCCAGGTGTTACCGGTGCTGATGCACGGCGACGCGGCTTTCGCTGGCCAGGGTATTGTGGCTGAATGCCTCGGTTTTTCCGGCGTGCCGGGCTACAATACCGGTGGCACGATTCATTTCATTGTCAATAATCAGATCGGCTTCACAACGTCGCCGGCGTTCGCCAGGTCCTCGCCCTATCCATCCGATGTGGCAAAAATGGTGCAGGCGCCGATTTTCCATGTGAATGGCGACGATCCGGAAGCGGTGACATTTGCCACCAAGGTCGCCACCGAATTCCGGCAGCGGTTCAATCGCGATGTGGTGGTCGACATGTGGTGTTACCGGCGCTTCGGGCATAATGAAAGCGACGAGCCGGGTTTCACCCAGCCGCAAATGTATGCCGAGATCCGCACGCATGTTTCGGTGGCCACGCTTTATGCCGAGAGGCTGAAGCGGGAAGGTTTCGTCAGCGACCATGACGTGAACGAGATGGAGCAGACATTCGTTGCGAAGCTGGAAGCTGATTTTGCCGCAGCTGCCGATTTCCGTGCAACGAAGGCTGAATGGTTTGGTGGCCGCTGGGCCGGCCTGCATCAGCCGGCTGATCCGATCACCGCGCGGCGCAGCGCCGACACCGGCGTGCCTGTAGAAAAGCTGCGGAAATTGATGCGGCGTCTGCATGAGGTGCCGGAAGGTTTTGTGCAGCACAGGACATTGAAACGGGTGCTTGGCGCGCGCGACGAGGCCGTAGAGAGTGGCGAGGGGCTCGATTGGGCCACGGCCGAGGAACTGGCCTTTGCGACGCTGTTGACAGACGATCCGGCCTTTGGCGTCCGGCTTTCGGGGCAGGACAGCGGGCGAGGCACCTTCTCGCAACGTCATGCGGTATGGGTGGACCAGAAAAATGGTTCCAAGCATATTCCATTAAGTACACTTGGTAATTTCTGCGAAATCCTCGACAGTCCGCTGTCGGAATTTGGCGTGCTGGGTTACGAATATGGCTATGCGCTCGCCGATCCGCTGGTGTTGACGCTGTGGGAAGCGCAATTCGGTGATTTCGCCAATGGCGCGCAGGTGATGATCGACCAGTTCATCGCGTCGGGCGAGGCGAAATGGCTGCGCGCCAACGGTCTCGTGATGCTGCTGCCGCATGGCTATGAGGGCCAGGGGCCGGAGCATAGCTCGGCGCGCCTCGAGCGGTTTTTGCAATTGTGCGCCGAGGATAACCTCCAGGTGGCCAACTGCACGACACCGGCGAATTACTTCCATATCCTGCGCCGGCAGATGTTGCGGCCGTTCCGCAAGCCGCTGGTGATGATGACGCCGAAATCCCTGCTGCGGCACAAACGGGCGGTATCCTCGCTCGTGGAACTGGGCGAAGGTTCGGTTTTCCACCGTGTGCTGGACGATGTGGCGGAACCCGCGCCAGATGAGGTGAAGCGGCTTATCCTGTGCTCGGGCAAGGTCTATTATGATCTGGCCGAAGCGCGGGACGAGCAAGGCCGGGACGATGTCTATATCCTGCGCGTGGAACAGCTCTATCCTTTCCCCGCCGACGTGATTGCGCGCTATGCCGCCGGTTTCCCGAAACTGGAAACGGTCGTCTGGTGTCAGGAAGAGCCGAAGAACGCCGGAGCATGGTTCTTTGTCGACCCGTTGATCGAGGAAGCCTTGGGTCAAAGACCGGTTTATGCCGGGCGTGCAGCGGCAGCGGCGACGGCGACGGGCCTTGCCCGGCGTCACGCCGCCGAACAGGCGAAGCTGATCGCCGAGGCGCTGGGGCAGGACAAGCGTGAGGTCCGGGCAGCTATCCGGTCGAGTCTGAAGTCATCCGCCAGGAAGAAAGCGGCGTAGGGGAATATCATGGACATTATTATTCCGCCGCTCGGCGAATCTATCGTCGATGCGACAGTTGGCCAGTGGCTGAAGCAGGTTGGCGAGACGGTCGCGGCAGATGAGCCGATCGTCAGCCTGGAAACCGACAAGGTGGCGGTTGAAGTGCCGTCTCCGTTTGCCGGCGTGCTGACCGAGCATCTGTTCCAGGAAGGCGATACAGTTGAAGTAGGAGCTGCCATCGCCCGAATCGAAGAAGGCGGCGAGGCGACAGTGTCCGCGACGAAGCCGGCGGAACCGGCCAAAGCGGCGACGCCTGCAGCGGCAGCGGCAGCGGCAGCTCCTGCGCCGGCATCTGCGCCTTCCGCCACGCCCGCACAATATACGGCGCTGTCACCGGCCGTGCGGCGGCTGGTGGAGGACTATAATCTTGACCCCGCCAGCATTACCGGCACCGGCAAGGATGCGCGGCTGACCAAGGGCGATGTGCTGGCGGCGATCGAGGCCGGCACGGCGAAAGTGCAAGGCGCGGCCACGACCGCAGCGGCGGAAGCTGCGCCGTCAGGACCATCCCGCCGCGAGGAGCGGGTGCGGATGACGCGCATTCGCCAGACCATCGCCCGCCGTCTGAAAGAAGCACAGGATACGGCGGCCATCCTGACCACGTTCAACGATGTGGACATGTCGGCAGTGATGGAAGCGCGCACGCGCTACAAGGATTTGTTTGACAAGAAACATGGCGTGCGGCTGGGCTTCATGTCGTTCTTCGTCCAGGCGAGCGTGCTGGCGCTGAAGGATGTCCCAGCGGTTAACGCCGGGATCGAAGGCGACGAGATCGTCTATCATGATTACGCCGATATCGGCGTCGCGGTGTCCTCGCCGACGGGCCTCGTGGTGCCAATCTTGCGGAATGCTGAAAGCCTGTCTTTCGCGGAAACCGAGCTGGCGATTGCCGACTTCGGGCGCCGTGCGCGCGATGGCAAGCTGACGCTGCCTGAAATGCAGGGTGGCACCTTCACCATCTCCAACGGCGGTGTGTTCGGCTCCTTGCTGTCCACGCCGATTCTCAACCCGCCGCAATCGGCGGTGCTCGGTATGCACCGGATCGAGGAGCGCCCGGTGGTGGTGAATGGCCAAATTGTCGTCCGTCCGATGATGTATCTGGCGGTCAGCTATGACCATCGCCTGGTGGACGGTCGTGAAGCGGTGACTTTCCTTGTTCGCATCAAGGAAGCACTGGAAGACCCCATGCGCCTCTTGATTGATCTGTAGGAAAGGCCCCCCATGGCGAGCAGCCCGGATTTCGATGTCATTATTATTGGCGCAGGCCCCGGCGGTTATGTGGCGGCGGTGCGCGCGGCGCAACTCGGGCTGAAAACCGCCTGTGTGGAATCGCATGAAACACTCGGCGGAACCTGTCTGAACGTCGGGTGCATCCCGTCGAAGGCGTTGTTGCATGCCAGCGAACTCTATGAGGACGCAGCATCCGGACATCTGGCGAAGCTGGGCGTCCGGATCAGCGGCGCTTCTGTTGATCTGGACAGGATGTTGGCGTCGAAGGCCGAGGCGGTCGAGGGTTTGACTGGCGGCATCGAATTTTTGTTCAAGAAAAACAAGGTAGAATGGCTTAAGGGCCACGCCAGCTTCGAATCGGCCAGCAGCGTCCGTGTTGGCGACAAAAGCTACAGCGCCAAAAATCTTGTCATCGCCACCGGCTCGTCGGTCGCGCCGCTGGCCGGCGTCACCATCGACAATGACAAGGGCGTGGTGGTCGATTCCACCGGCGCACTGTCGCTGCCGAAGGTGCCGGAGCATCTGGTGGTGATCGGTGGCGGCGTCATCGGCCTGGAGCTTGGCTCTGTCTGGCGGCGGCTTGGCGCGAAGGTGACGGTCGTGGAATATCTCGACCAGATCCTGCCGGGCATGGATGGCGAGGTTCGCAAAGAGGCCAACAAGCTGTTCAGGAAGCAGGGCTTCGAGATCCGTACCGGCGCGAAGGTCACCGGTGTGGAAACGTCAGGGGCCGGTGCCGTTGTTACCGTAGAACCGGCGGCGGGCGGCGCTGCCGAACAGATACAGGCCGATGTGGTGCTCGTGGCCATCGGGCGCCGTCCGAATACCGACGGTCTGGCGCTGGACAAGGCGGGCGTGGAAGTGAACGCGCGCGACCAGATCGAGGTTGGCGCCGATCAGGGGACGGCGGTTCCCGGTATCTGGGCGATTGGCGATGTGACGCCGGGACCAATGCTGGCGCACAAGGCCATGGATGAAGGCGTGGCGGTAGCCGAGAATATCGCCGGCCTGAACGGTCTGGTGAACCATGACGTGATTCCGTCAGTCGTTTATACGCGTCCGGAAATTGCCGGGGTCGGACTGACGGAAGAAGCGGCGAAGGAGCGTGGCAAGATCAAGGTCGGGAAATTCCCGTTCATGGCCAACAGCCGCGCCCGCACAAACCACGACACCGACGGCTTTGTAAAAATCATTGCCGATGCGGAAACGGACCGGGTATTGGGCGTCTGGATCATCTCCAGTCTTGCCGGTACGCTGATCGGCCAGGCAGCGCAGGCGATGGAGTTTGGCGCATCGTCCGAAGACATGGCCTATACCTGCAACGCCCACCCGACGCATAACGAAGCGGTAAAGGAAGCGGCCTTCGCAGTCACCGGCAAGCCGATCCACATGTGAAGAATGAATGGGCCGGGCCCGAACGGGTCCGGCTCAGTCGAAATATTTACGCCATTCCCCATAGCCTTCGGCGTCAAGCTGATCGACGGGAATGAAGCGCAGCGATGCCGAATTGATGCAATAGCGCAGGCCCCCGGCTTCACGCGGGCCATCCGGGAAGACATGACCCAGATGGCTGTCGCCGTGGGCGGAGCGTACCTCCGTGCGAATCATGCCGTGGGTCGTGTCTGTCTTTTCGATGACATGGGCGGGTTCGACCGGGCGGGTGAAACTGGGCCAGCCGCATCCGGCGTCGAATTTGTCTTTCGACGTGAACAGCGGTTCGCCGGAGACAATGTCGACATAAAGGCCGGCCTCATCGCTGTTCCAGTAGGCATTGCCAAATGGCCGCTCGGTGCCATTTTCCTGCGTTACATGATATTGTTCAGGCGTCAGGCGGGCGATGGCGTCCGGGTCTTTGCGATAGGAAGACATTTTATCTCCTCTGAAGGAACGGATGGCGTCGAACCAGGCATTCACGCGCTGTCAGTCCTTATCGCCACGATCAATGGTGGTGATGGCCAGCGGGCGCGTCACTGCCAGGCGCCTGCACATCGGCAGTGACATCCACCGTGACCCCCGATTCGAAATACAGGGTCAGTGGCAATTTGCCCCCCGCTCTTACATCGGACGCGAGGCCGAACAACATCAGATGCTTGCCGCCCGGGGCCAGCCGCAGTGTGCCGGCTTCCGGAACTGCCAGGCTTTGCTCCTGACGCATGCGCATCACGCCCTGATCGGAACGCATGCTGTGCAGTTCGATCCGTTCCGCATCGGATGAGGTAACGCGCACCAGCGCATCGGTGCCGATCTTGCTGTTGGCGATGGTGAGATAACCTCCTGCCGGTCTGCCGGATGCTGCCGGCAGACGAATCCATGCGCCCGACACCGTAAGGCCCGCCGCCTCGGTCTTGCTGGCGCCGGATGCCGTTGGTGCGCTTTCGACGCGCTGGCCGGCAAATACGGACAGGCCCAGTAATAATACGGCGATTACGCAGGCCGACAGGCCAATTTTTCTTTCCGTCAACATTCCTTCCCTCCGGCCATACACGATTCCATTCCTGAATATGCTTGCGCACAACATAGGATGGCAGTTTCCACTTTGTCGCTGCGACAGACTGGCCCGCCGAAAAATGGTCGCTGCTCGATGAACCCGCCATTGATGCCAGTCGCGCTGTTCCTATATCCGGGATCAGCCCATCCGTCAGAGTCCTGATGGGGGCAACGGAATCATATCGTCGGATGGCAAACCGGCGGCTGCATATAAAGAGGACAGGTATGGGCAAGGTTATCGGTATCGACTTGGGCACCACCAACAGCTGTGTGGCCGTGATGGAGGGCTCCACGCCCAGGGTGATCGAAAATGCGGAAGGCACGCGCACGACGCCATCGCAGGTCGCCTTTGCCAAGGACGGCGAGCGCCTCGTCGGCCAGCCCGCCAAGCGGCAGGCGGTCACCAACCCCGAGAACACCATCTTTGCTGTAAAGCGGTTGATCGGTCGCCGTTTCGACGACCCGATGACCCAGAAGGACAAGGATCTCGTCCCCTACAAGATCACCGCCGGGCCAAATGGCGATGCCTGGGTGCACGCCGGTGGTTCGGATTACAGCCCTTCCCAGATTTCTGCCTTTATCCTGCAAAAGATGAAGGAAACCGCTGAAGCCTATCTCGGTGAAACCGTGACGCAGGCCGTCGTCACCGTGCCGGCCTATTTTAACGATGCGCAGCGCCAGGCGACGAAAGATGCCGGACAGATTGCCGGTCTTGATGTGCTTCGGATCATCAACGAACCGACGGCGGCAGCATTGGCCTATGGTCTCGACAAGCAGGCGGGTGCGCACACCATCGCCGTTTATGACCTTGGCGGCGGCACGTTCGACGTGTCCATCCTGGAACTCGGCGATGGCGTCTTCGAGGTGAAATCGACCTCGGGCGACACCTTCCTTGGCGGTGAGGATTTTGACGCCAAGGTCGTCAATTTCCTGGCAGATGCGTTCAAAAAGGCCGAAGGCATTGATCTTCGCAGCGACCGCCTGGCGCTTCAGCGCCTGAAAGAAGCGGCGGAAAAGGCCAAGATCGAACTTTCCTCGTCGCAAACCACCGAAGTCAATCTTCCCTTCATCACTGCCGATGCCACGGGGCCGAAGCACCTTGTGCAGTCCATTTCACGCGCCGATCTGGAAAAGCTGGTGATCGATCTGATCGAGCGCACGCGCAAGCCCTGCGTCGATGCCTTGAACGAGGCCGGGGTGAAGGCCGCAGAGATTGATGAAGTGGTGCTGGTCGGCGGCATGAGCCGCATGCCGCGTGTGCGTCAGTTTGTGAAGGATCTGTTCGGCAAGGAACCCAACACCTCTGTGAACCCTGATGAAGTGGTCGCCATGGGCGCGGCCATTCAGGCTGGCGTGTTGCAAGGCGATGTGAAGGACGTGCTGCTGCTCGACGTGACGCCGCTGTCGCTCGGCATCGAGACGCTGGGGGGTGTCTTCACGCGCATGATTGACCGCAACACCACGATTCCGACCAAAAAGTCGCAAACCTATTCAACTGCCGACGACAACCAGTCTGCCGTAACCATCCGGGTGTTCCAGGGCGAGCGCGAGATGGCTGCTGACAATAAACTGCTTGGCCAGTTCGATCTCGTCGGCATTCCGCCCGCCCCGCGCGGCGTGCCGCAGATCGAGGTGACATTCGACATCGACGCCAATGGTCTGGTTGCCGTGCATGCGAAGGACAAGGGCACCGGCAAGGAACAGCAGATCCGCATCCAGCCGTCGGGTGGTCTGTCGAAAGAGGACATCGACAAGATGGTGAAGGAAGCCGAGCAATTTTCGGCTGAAGACAAGAAGCGTCGTGAATCGGCAGAGGCCCGCAACCAGGCCGATGGTCTGGTCCATGCAACCGAGCGTCAGCTCGCCGAACATGGCGACAAGGTGGACGCCGGCACCAGGTCGTCGATCGAAGCTGCCATCGCCGATCTGAAATCCGTGCTGGACGGCGGCGATGCCGATGCCATCAACCAGAAATCGCAAACTCTGGCGCAAGTGGCGATGAAGCTGGGCGAAGCCGTCTATGCCGCCGAACAGGCGGCGGCTGCCGGCGGTGGCGATACCGCCCCGTCGGGCGGCGAATCGAAGCCGGATGAAGATGTGGTGGACGCCGACTTCACCGAAGTGGACGACAGCAAGAAATAAGTTCGAAGCCCCCGGTGGACAGTTCCACCGGGGGTTCCCGATTGAGGTGGAGTGGCTGTCATCACCATGCACGGCGAAATTGATTATTATGAGTTGCTGGATGTCGAACGGGATTGCGACGAAGGCACGCTGAAGAGCGCCTATCGCAAGCTGGCCATGCGCTGGCACCCGGATCGTAACCCCGGCGACAAGGATGCCGAGGCGCGCTTCAAGGCCATCGGCGAGGCCTATGAAGTCCTGAAAGACCCGCAAAAGCGCGCCGCATATGACCGGTTCGGCCATGCGGCCTTTCGCAACGGCGGCGGCGGTGGGCCGGGTGGCGGATTCGGCAACGCCGGGCCGTTTTCCGATATTTTTTCCGATATTTTCGACCAGTTCATGGGCGGCGGCACAGCCCGCGGTCGCCGCGGGCCGCAACGCGGCGCCGATGTGCGCTATGATCTGGAAGTGACGTTCGAGGAAGCGTTCGAGGGCAGCGAGGCGGAAATCGCCCTCGATGTCGCGGTTGGTTGCGACCATTGCGTTGGTACCGGGAGCAAGCCGGGGGCGCGCATGCAAACCTGCCACACCTGTAACGGCCATGGCCAGGTGCGCATGCAGAACGGCATGTTCATCGTCGAGCGCACCTGCCCGACCTGCCATGGCGCCGGCCAGACCATTTCCGACCCGTGCGAGCATTGCCACGGTGAAGGCCGGGTGGAACGGCGCAAGACCCTGCAGGTGAAGATCCCCCGGGGGGTGGATGACGGCACCCGTATCCGCCTTTCCGGCGAAGGCGAGGCCGGGCCGCGCGGCGGACAACCGGGCGACCTGTATATTTTCGTTCACATGAAGCCGCACGATATCTGGAAGCGCGACGGCACCACGCTTTATGCCGCCGTGCCCCTGTCATTCGTGACGGCAGCGCTCGGTGGTGAAATCTGCATCCCCGGCCTCGACAAGGAACCGGTGGAAGTGCGCGTACCGGCTGGCACCCAGACGGGCCGGCAATTCCGCGTGCGCGGGCGCGGCATGCCGTCGCTGAACGGCCATGGCGCGGGCGACCTGGTGGTGCAGGTCGATCTCGAAACCCCGACCCGGCTGACCGCCCGGCAAAAGGAATTGCTGGAAGAGTTCCGCGAAACCGAAGATGGCGACGAATCGAATTGCCCGAAATCGAAAGGGTTTTGGGATCGGTTGAAACATGCCTGGGAAGATTTGACCGACTAGGGAATTTGCCGCAGGCAAAACCATGTCGACCACCCCCTGGACCGCCCGAATCATCACCCTCTACCCGGAAATGTTCCCCGGTCCCTTGGGCATTTCTTTGGCCGGGCGGGCGTTAAGCACGGACATCTGGCGTCTGGAGACCCTGCAACTGCGGGATTTCGCGACCGACCGGCATCGTTCGGTGGATGATACACCGGCGGGGGGCGGGCCAGGGATGGTGCTGCGTGTGGATGTGCTGGCGCGAGCGGTGGATGCGGTGCGGGCTGCCAATCCGGCAGCTCCGGTGCTGGCGTTGACGCCGCGCGGACCGCGGCTGACGCAACAACGCGTACGCGAACTGGCGGCGGGGCCGGGTGTGGCCTTGTTGTGCGGGCGCTTCGAGGGGTTCGACGAGCGGATCTTTGCCGGGCGCGCTGTTGAGCCGGTAGCGATTGGCGATTTTATCCTGTCGGGCGGCGAACTGGGGGCGATGATGCTGGTTGACGCTTGTGTTCGGCTGCTTCCCGGCGTAATGGGGGCCGCTTCGAGCGGAGACGAGGAAAGCTTTGAAACAGGCCTCCTCGAACATCCGCACTATACCCGGCCAGCCCGCTGGGAAGGGCATGATATTCCGGACGTGCTGCGTTCGGGGGATCATGCGGCCATTGCTGCCTGGCGGCGCGAGCGCGCCATGGCGGACACACGGCTATGGCGGCCCGATCTGTGGAAACTCCACGGTGCGTCGCCCTCTGGCACCTGAATTGCTCCCGTTGAGAGCGAAGGAGAGAAGAATGAATTTGTTGCAAACGATCGAGGCCGAACAGGTCGCGAAACTGAAGGAAGCCCGCCCCATTCCCGAATTCCGGGCCGGCGACACGCTGCGCGTCGGTGTGCGGGTGAAGGAAGGCGAGCGCGTCCGCGTGCAGCTTTACGAAGGCGTGTGCATCGCCCGCTCCAACCGGGGCATCAACTCCAACTTCACTGTGCGCAAGATCAGCTTCGGCGAAGGCGTCGAGCGGGTGTTTCCGCTCTATTCGCCGTCGCTCGATTCGATCGAGGTCGTGCGCCGTGGGATCGTGCGTCGCGCCAAGCTTTACTATCTGCGTGGCCGTTCCGGTAAATCGGCGCGGATCGCCGAGCGCCGCGACCGCCGCCCGGAAAAAGCACAGGCCTGATCATAACGCCTGCTCCCGCATCGGGAATCCTTGAAGGTAGCGCGCACCTCTTTCCGGTGCGCGTCTATTTCGAGGATACCGATATGGGCGGCATCGTTTACCACGCCAATTATCTGCGCTTCATGGAACGGGCGCGGTCCGACCTGCTGCGCCTGATCGGCATCGACCAGCGCGCGGCGTTTGAAAATGGCACCGGCGTTTATATCGTCGCCGGCGTGGATATCCGCTATCGCGCGTCTGCCCGGCTGGACGATGATCTGCTGATCGAAACGCGTCCGTTGTCCATCCGTGCGGCCAGCGTCACCCTGCAACAAACCATCCGCCACGGTAATAGACTGATTGTTGAAGCCGAAGTGCGCGTCGGCTTCACGATGCTGGATGGCCGACCGCAGCGCCAGCCGCGCGACTGGGTATCGCGGTTTTCAGCTTTACAGGACAAAGCGCTTCTGGCGGGCAGGGGCTTGTAGTCTGTGCCCCCATCATGTTGAGGTGCAGTACGGAGGCCGTGTTCACGGACTTTCGACCCGTGTCGCCGACTTCTCGGCCGCCAGCCGGAACCACAGCCACCGGGACTTTCCATCCATTCAGAGGCTGCCCAGGTATCTACCTTGGCAGGACCGCTGAAGCCTGCGATGCCATGTGACATGACATCGGATGGACCCCTGCTCGAACCGGGCCACAACTGCTGGCGAATCGAAGTCGCAAACCGGGCGACCGTGATCGTCGACGCTGACGACTATTTCACCGCCGCGCGTGCGGCGATGGTCCAGGCCAAAAAGCAGATTTTGCTCGTCGGCTGGGATTTTGATCCACGCATCCGCTTCGCCGGGAACGCTGATGACGGCGGCCCTGACGAGGTTGGCGCCTTCATGACCTGGCTGGTCGAGCGCACGCCTGGCCTGCAGATCCACATTCTTCGGTGGGATGCCGGGGCGCTCAAGACGTTGTTTCAGGCGAAGGCGCTCGCCCGACTCACGGAGTGGATCATCAATCCGCAAATCCACCTGCGGCTTGACCCCCATCACCCGCCAGCGGGATCGCATCATCAGAAAGTGGTCGTGATCGACGACGGCCTGGCCTTCTGCGGCGGAATCGACATGACCGTCGATCGCTGGGACACCCGGGAGCACAGAGACGACGAACCGCGCCGGGCGGAACCCGACGGCACCCCCTATGGACCATGGCACGACGCGACGACGATGCTGGAAGGTCCGGTCGCCGTAGCGTTGGGCGAGATGTGCCGCGCCCGCTGGGAGGTGGCCGGCGGCGAACGGCTCGATCCGGTGGCGGGAGGTGGAGACTGCTGGCCCGGCCACGTAAAGCCCGATTTCACCGACATCGAGGTCGGCATCGCGCTCACAGTACCCGAAATGGCGGACCAGCAGCCACGGTACGAGATCGAGACACTCTATGTCGACCTGATCCGGCGCGCAAAGCGGTGGGTGTATGCCGAAAGCCAGTATTTTGCCTCGCGCCGGGTGGCTGAAGCGATGGCCGACCGACTGGCCAGGCCCGATTGCCCCGAATTTGTCATCATCCTTCCGACCAGCTCGGAAGGCTGGCTCGAACCAGTGGCGATGGACTCGGCGCGCGCCCGGCTGGTCGAGGCGCTGCACGAACGCGATCCACACGGTCGCCTGCGGCTTTACCATCCTTTTACCGCCGGCGGCGAGCCGATCTATGTCCACGCCAAGGTGACGGTGATCGACGACGAAATACTGCGCGTCGGTTCGTCGAACTTCAACAACCGTTCGTTGCGGCTCGACACGGAATGCGACGTGGTGATCGACGCCGCCAGCGCCGCCAATACCGATGAGCGGTCAACCATCGCCGGTCTTCGCAACGCGTTGCTCGCCGAACATCTCGGCACCGATTGCGAGACGATCGAAACGCTGCTGGCCGAAACCGGATCGATTATCGCGACGGTCGAGCGACTGCGTGGATCCGGTCGATCGTTGCGCCCCTACGAAGTGCCCGACCTCGACGGCGTCCGTGCGTGGCTGGCCGACAACAAGATCCTCGATCCTGAGGGCCCGGGCGAAATGTTCGAGCCACTGTCGCGACGCACATCCCTGCTCAGCCGGTTGCGCCCGCACCTGCGACAAGACAACGGCAATTTCACGCCGGTCGCGACTGCGGTTTTACTGACAGGCGTAGTCGCAGTATTGGCGTTTGCTGGCATACGGTTCTTGCGAGGTTCGCAGGGTCGTCGCCAGCTCGCCGGGGCTCGCTCAAAAAAGTCAATATCGACCAGTAGTAGATGCTCAAGCCGTGTTTCGGCCTCCCGCAACCGGCTCATTAGTTGATATGTGCGATCCATCGGGATGCTGGCGTGCGGCTACTGAACCTGACCCGCATGGCAGCAGGGCGTTCCCAGGAACACGTTCGAGGCTGCAAGCCCCTGCCCGCCGGAGGCAAACCACCACCCGCCTCACCGCTACCGAAAATCCGTATCTGCCGTCTTGAGGCCGGGCCATTCACTCTCCATAAAGCCCCGGCCTTTCATCCCCGGTCGGCTCGGGAACATGCGGAGTGATTTGTGGAAGGAGTGATGGTCGAGGCGGCCGATATGATGTCGCCATGGAATCTGTTCCTGCAGGCGGACATTGTCGTGAAGGCGGTGATCATTTTGCTGCTGGCGGCGAGCATCTGGTCGTGGGCGATTATTATCGAACGTTCGCGGCGACTTAAGGCTATCGGGCGCGCGACGGCGGCATTTGAGGATCGGTTCTGGAAGGCGACCAGCGTGACCGATCTGAAGGCGACGAAAGGCATGCATCCGGCGGCGGATCTGTTCGCGGCGGGGATGGAGGAATGGCGGGCGTCAGTGGATAACCGTCGTCCGGTAGATCGCGAAGGCGTGCGCAGCCGTCTGGCCACCGTGATGGCGGCATCGATTGATCGCTCGATTTCGGATTTGTCGGATCGTTTGTCGGTGCTGGCCACCATTGGCTCGGTGTCACCGTTTGTCGGGCTGTTCGGCACGGTGTGGGGCATTATGCGCGCCTTTACGGCGATTGGCGCGACGCAGAACACCAGCCTTGCGGTGGTGGCTCCCGGTATTGCCGAGGCGCTGTTTGCGACCGCCATCGGGCTGTTCGCGGCGATTCCGGCGGTGATCGGCTATAACCGGTTGCTGCATGGCGTCACGCGTCTGGAAGACCGGCTTACAGCCTTTTCGGCGTCTTTTCACGCGATGATGTCGCGGGAACTGGACGGGCAGCGCTGATGGCGATGGGTCTGCATGGTTCGGGCCGGAGACGGCGGCGCACCGCGCCAATGTCCGAAATCAATGTGACCCCGATGGTCGATGTGATGCTGGTGCTGCTGATCATTTTCATGGTGGCGGCCCCGTTGCTGGTAACCGGCGTTGCAGTCGATTTGCCGAAAACCTCCGCGAAAGGACTGCCGGCAGACGACAAGCCGATTTCCGTGACCATCGATTCAACCGGTAATCGCCATATCGGCGACGAGCAATTTGCCGACGACCAGGCGTTCGCTGCCCGTCTGCAGGCGCTGCATGAAGCGCGTGGGGGCGATGCCCGCGTGCTGATCCGCGCCGATGCAGCCATACCTTATGGTCGGGTGGCGGCGCTGCTCGGTGATGTGACCGGGGCGGGTTTCAATCGCGTGGCGCTGGTGAACCAGCCGCGGCGCGAGGAATCGCAAGGATGACGGAAGGGCAGGCCTTGCTGCTCGCCACGGGCGGGCATCTGCTGCTGCTGGCAGTGCTGTCCTTTGGCCTGATCAAGTCGCTGCCGCCAACGCCGCACCAGCCGGACATCACGCCGATCGATTATGTCGAGATTGGCCCGGAACCGACGGTGACGGAAGCGCCGAAGCCGTCAATGGATGCCGCCCCGCGCGAGCCGGAACCGCCTGCGCCTGCGCCAGAACCTGTCCTGCAACCCGCACCACCGGAACCGGTGCCCGATATTTCACCCCAGGATGTGGTGATTGAAGAGCCGGAACCGCAGCCGAAGCCCAAACCAAAACCCGAACCGAAAAAACCGGCGGAGGCGAAAGCGCCCCTGAAAAAAGAGCCGCTCAAAAAGCCGGAGACATTCAACGCCGGACAGATGGCGGCGTTGATCGACAAGAATTTGCCCGATGCACCGGCGCGCCCGCGCGACGTTTCGGCGTTCGCCAAATCCATCGAATCCGCCCTGCCGAAAGGCGCGCGCATCAGTCCGCGTCAGATTGCGACGCTGGAGCAGGCGATTCGATCGCAGATCGCGCCGTGCTGGAATCCCCCGATGGGCGGCGCGGACGTGGCGGAAATGACGGTGGTGCTGCAGATTTCGCTGAACCGGGATGGCAGTATCGCCGCGCCGCCAAAGTTTGTCAGCCAGACGGGTGCGACGGCTGGCAATCAGGCCTATGCGCGCGCCTTTGTGGAAACGGCCAAACGCGCTGTATTACGTTGCGCGCCATTGAGCCTGCCGGCGGACCTTTATGCCCACTGGCGCGAATTTGAACTTAACTTTGATCCGAGGCTGATGACATGAAGCATTTGCTGCTCGCCCTGCTGCTGCTTGCTGCACCCGCCGCCGCCCAGTTGCGGGTGGACATTACCAGCGGTGTTGCGGCCCCGATGCCGATTGCCGTGCCGGGATTTCCGACGGCGGCCATCACCGAAACCCCGGCCGGCAGTACGGCGGCGCTGGGCCGGCAGATCGCCGGCATCATATCCAACAATCTCGGTGGATCAGGGTTGTTCCGCCCGATCAACGAGGCAGCCTTTCCCGCGCCCGGCATGGCGCAGGTGCAGGCGCCGCAATTCACCGCTTTCCGCACAGCGGCGGCGCAGGCGCTGGTGACGGGTTTCGTCACTGCCAATGGCGACGGCACGCTGACGGTGGGCTGTTACCTCTATGATGTGTTCGCCGAGCAGGAACTGGTGCGTCAGGGCTTCACCGTGACACCGGCGGGCTGGCGGCGGGCGGCGCATAAATGTTCGGATCTGGTCTATTCGCGCCTTACCGGCGAAAGCGGCTATTTCGACAGCCGCGTCGTCTATGTGGCCGAGACGGGACCGCGCACGAAGCGGATCAAGCGGCTGGCGATCATGGATCAGGATGGCGCGAACCACCGCTATCTGACGAGCGGGCAATCGCTGGTACTGATGCCGCGTTTTTCACCGGCGGACGAGACGCTTGCCTATATGAGCTTCGTCAACGACCGCCCCCGCGTGTGGGTCTATAATATCAGCACCGGTCAGCAACAGGCGGTGGGCGACTTCAACTCGATGACTTTTGCGCCACGCTTTTCGCCGGATGGGCGCAAGCTGGCGTTTTCGGTGATGCGCGGCGGGAATTCCGCGATCTACGCCTGGGACATCGCCAGCCGCAGTTCCACGCAATTGACCGGCGGCGGCGCAATCGACACGTCGCCCAGCTACTCCCCCGATGGCAAACAGATCGTGTTCGAGAGTGACCGGGGCGGCAGCCAGCAGCTTTATGTGATGAACGCCGATGGCTCGAACCCGCGTCGAATCACTTTCGGCAGCGGTCGGGCGGGGAGCCCGGTATGGAGTCCGCGTGGCGATCTGATCGCCTTTACCCGCATGGATGGCGGCAAATTCCGCGTCGCCGTGATTCGCCCGGACGGCAGTGGCGAACGGCTGTTGACGGACAGCTGGCAGGACGAGGGACCGAACTGGTCGCCCAATGGCCGGGTGATCCTGTTCAGCCGTACCGAGCGCAATGGCAGCACCAGCTTGCGTTCGATTGACCTGACCGGGCGCAACGACCGGCGCATCCCGACGCCTGTCGATGCCAGCGATCCGGCCTGGGGACCATTATTGCCCTGACACATTATTGCGCGTGAACCAGTTGGCGCACTTGCATGACACTTGCTTCTTTGCCAAATGTCGTCAATCAGTTGGCGGCACCGCTTACGTGCGGTCGGCAGAGTTTGTCGGGAGAGAAGAAGCCATGCAGAAGAAGTTTCCGTTGCTGTTCGTCGCGGTCGCCACTCTTGGCCTCGCCGCCTGCGCCAAAAAGGACCTGCCGCCACCGCCGCCGCCGGCTGCGCCCCCGCCCGCGGCGACAGACGCGCCGGCTACTGTGCCGCCCGCCGAACCTGTTGGCACCACCAGCTTCGATTCGCTGCAGGAAGAATTCTCGCAAGCCGTCGGCAGCGACACCGTGCTGTTTGCGTTTGACAGCTATGCGATTGACGAAACAGCACGGCAAACGCTGGGCAATCAGGCCGAGTGGCTGCAACGCTATCCGGGCATCCGCGCCACCATCGAAGGCCATGCCGACGAACGCGGCACGCGTGAATATAACCTCGCGCTGGGCGAACGTCGCGCCAATGCCGCCAAGAATTTTCTTGCGGCGCAAGGTGTCAACACGGGCCGCCTTTCGGTAATCAGCTACGGCAAGGAACGCCCGGCGGTCGAAGGCTCGAACGAGGAAGCCTGGGCACAAAACCGCCGGGCCAAGACGGTCGTTTCGGGTAACAAGTAAAAGGAGCAGTCCGCCATATCTTCGATCAGACCCTGGCGGGATATCACGCGTCGGAAGGCGCGTCAGGTGATGGTGGGGCGCGTGGCCATTGGCGGCGACGCGCCCATCTCTGTGCAAACCATGACCAACACGCCAACCGAAGATGCGGTGGCGACGATTGACCAGATTCGCGCGTGTGAAGAAGCGGGGGCGGATCTGATCCGCGTATCCTGCCCGACACCGGAATCGACGGCGGCGTTAAAGACAATCACGCGCGCAGCGCAAATTCCGGTGATTGCGGATATTCATTTCCACTATCAGCGGGCGCTGGAAGCCGCGGACGCCGGTGCGGCCTGCTTGCGGATCAATCCCGGCAATATTGGCTCGACCGAGCGGGTGAAGGAAGTGGTGCGGGCGGCACGCGCCAATGGCTGCTCGATTCGCATCGGCGTCAATGGCGGGAGCCTCGAAAAACATCTGCTTGAACGCTATGGCGAGCCATGCCCGGAAGCGCTGGTCGAAAGCGCGCTGGAACATGCGAAGCTGCTGGAAGACCAGGATTTTCACGAATTCAAGATTTCGGTGAAGGCCTCCGATGTCTTTCTGGCGGTTGCCGCCTATTCCGAACTGGCGGCGCGCACCGATTATCCGCTGCACCTCGGGATTACGGAAGCTGGCGGGCTGATCGGCGGCACGGTGAAATCCTCGATCGGCCTTGGCATGCTGCTGTGGTCGGGCGTGGGAGATACGATTCGCGTGTCCCTGTCGGCGGACCCGGTCGAGGAAGTGAAGGTCGGCTATCATATCCTGAAATCGCTCGGCATCCGCTCGCGCGGGGTGAAGGTGATTTCCTGCCCGTCCTGCTCGCGCCAGGGTTTCGATGTCGTGAAGACGGTGGAGACGCTGGAAGCGCGGCTGGCGCATATCACCACGCCGCTATCGCTTTCCGTTCTGGGTTGTGTCGTGAATGGTCCGGGCGAGGCGCGGGAAACCGACATCGGGCTGACCGGTGGCGGCAATGGCCGGCATATGGTCTATCTGTCTGGCGTCAGCGATCACCAGATTGATGACGCGCGCATGCTCGACCATATTGTCGAACTGGTGGAAAAAAAGGCCGCCGAGATCGACGCCGAAAATCAGGCAGCGGCGGCACGGGTCGCAGCGGAATAACAGCGCCCTTTCCGGGCAAAAAATTCGCCGTGGTGACAAACGGCTTTTGCAAGGTGGGTGATGCACTGCTATCGCCCGCCGCCATGAGCAAGTATCGCCCCGAAAAAATCGCGCCCGTGCGCGGCATGCAGGATTTTCTGGGGACGGACGCGGAAAAGTTTGAGCATGTGGTGGCGCTGTTCCACGACGTGGGACGGCGGTTCGGCTTTCGTCCCGCTCAGGTGCCCGTGGTGGAACAGACGCGGGTATTTCAGCGCACGCTGGGTGAGACAACCGATGTCGTCGCCAAGGAGATGTATAGTTTCGACGATCGCAGCGGTGAATCGCTGAGTTTGCGGCCGGAATTTACCGCCGGCATTTGTCGCGCCTATATTTCCGAGGGCTGGCAGCAATTCGCGCCGCTGAAACTGATGACCCATGGTGCGCTGTTCCGTTATGAACGGCCGCAAAAGGGCCGCTATCGCCAGTTCCACCAGATCGACGCCGAGATTATCGGTGCGGACGAGCCGGCGGCGGATGTCGAACTATTGTCCTTCGCCGATATATTATTGCGCGAACTGGGGATCGGCGGCGTCACGCTGCAACTCAACACGCTGGGCGATGCCGAAACGCGGGCGGCCTGGCGCGAGGCGCTGGTGGCGCATTTTTCCGCGCATCAGGATTCGCTTTCCGCTGACAGCCAGCGGCGGCTGCTGACGAATCCGCTGCGCATCCTTGATAGCAAGGATGCAGCGGACCAGGCGCTGGTGGCCGACGCGCCCGAGATCGATGCGTATCTTACCGCGGAAGCCGGGCAGTTTTTCGAGAAAGTGATTCGCGGCCTCGAAGCTTCGGGCGTGGATTACACGCGTAATGCGCGGCTGGTGCGCGGCTTCGATTATTACCGCCATACAGCCTTTGAATTTGTGACGGACCGGCTGGGCGCGCAGGGAACCGTGCTGGGCGGTGGCCGCTATGACGGACTGATCGGCGCGATGGGCGGGCCGGAAACGCCGGCAGTTGGCTGGGCGGCGGGGATCGAGCGGCTGATGCTGCTGGTTGATGCGCCGGCACCCGCAGCGGTGACGGTCGCGGTGGTGCCGTTGGGCGATGCAGCGGAAGTCCAGGCACTGGTATTGCTGGCGGAATTGCGTAGCCACGGCATCGCCGCCGAACAGGGATGGCGCGGCTCGATGAAGAAACGCATGGAGCGGGCCGGGAAAAGCGGCGCGCATTATGCGGTGATTCTCGGCGAGGATGAACTGGCGGCGGGTAAAGTTACGCTGCGCGATTTGCGCGATGGCAGCCAGCAGCAGGTCGCGCGTGATTCGCTGCCTGGCATTTTGCAGGAGTCGCGTTGATGGCCGCGCTGGATAATGCGCGGTTGCGCCAGATTGTCGATCGTGCTGCCGCCCTGTCGGCGGAATTGGCCGCGCCCGATCTCCCGACCGACAAATTCATCGCGCTTTCCCGCGATTATGCCGAATTGTCCCCCGTTGCGGAGGCCGCGGCCGACTTGCTGAAGGCGCGCGCGGAACTGCAGGATTTGCAGGCGCTGCTCGACGATTCGCAATCGGACGTTGAAATGCGCGATCTGGCGGAAGCCGAGATCGACGACTTGCGGGAACAGCTCCCCGCCGCCGAACGGGAACTGGCGCTGCGGCTGTTGCCGAAGGATGCGGCAGACGAGCGTTCGGCAATTCTCGAAATCCGCGCCGGAACCGGCGGCGACGAGGCAGCGCTGTTCGCCGGCGATCTGGCGCGCATGTACCAGCGTTATGCTGAATTGCGTGGCTGGCGGGTGGAAATGATCAGCGCGTCGGCCGCGGATGTCGGCGGCTATAAGGAACTTGTGCTGGGCGTGTCCGGCGAAGGCGTGTTTGCCCGGCTGAAGTATGAAAGCGGCGTGCATCGCGTGCAACGGGTGCCGGCGACCGAAGCCTCGGGGCGGATTCATACCTCCGCAGCCACGGTCGCTGTGCTTCCGGAAGCCGAGGAAGTAGATGTGCAGATCGACGACAAGGATTTGCGCATCGATGTGTTTCGTTCGTCCGGGCCGGGCGGTCAGTCAGTGAATACCACCGATTCGGCAGTGCGCATCACGCACTTGCCGACCGGGCTGATTGTCAGCCAGCAGGATGAAAAGAGCCAGCACAAGAACAAGGCCAAGGCCATGAAGGTGTTGCGGGCGCGGCTGTTCGAGCTGGAACGGGAAAAGCTGGCATCCGCCCGCGCCGCTGACCGGCGGTCGATGGTGGGATCAGGCGACCGCTCGGAACGCATTCGTACCTATAATTTCCCGCAAGGGCGGGTGACGGACCACCGCATCGGGCTGACGCTGCACCGGCTGACCGAAATTCTCGAAGGCGATGGTCTCGAAGAACTGGTGCAGGCGCTGATTGCCGAGGACCAGGCCGCCCGACTCGTCGCGCTTGATGACGCCGCCTGACTGCGACCGCCATCGGCTGTTACGGGAAGCGGTGGCAGTGCTTCCGGGCGATACGCCGCGCCTCGACGCCGAATTATTGCTGGCGCATGCGCTGGGCGAATCACGCCTGGAGATGCTGGCAGGCCGGGAGCCGATAGAGCAAGCCGCGCAACAGCGCTTCGCCGCATTGCTGGAACGGCGGCGGCTGCACGAGCCGGTGGCCTATATTATGGAAGAACGGGAATTCTGGTCCCTGCTGCTGCGGGTAACCCCGGATGTGCTGGTGCCCCGGGCTGACAGCGAAACGTTGATCGTGGCGGCGCTGGAATCCGGAATCGCGCCACGCCGGATTCTCGATCTCGGCACGGGGAGCGGCGCATTGTTACTGGCGGCGTTGTCCGAATGGCCCGAAGCACTCGGCGTCGGGGTCGATCGTTCTTTCGCCGCGTTGATGATCGCGCGGGAGAACGCCCGCCGGTTGAGGCTTGATGACCGCGCGCTGTTTATAGCTGGAGACTGGGGCAATGCCCTGGCGGGGCGATTCGACCTGCTGTTGTGCAATCCGCCCTATGTGGAAACCGCAGCGGACCTCGCCCCCGACGTGGTGGAATATGAACCGTATGGCGCGCTTTTCGCCGGCACGGACGGGCTGGACGAATATTGTAGATTGTTGCCGGAAGTCCGGTCTCTGCTGACCCCGGGCGGCGTCGCCATTTTCGAATTTGGCGCGGGCCAGGAGCAGGCGCTGGCGCGACTGGCCGGCGAATCGGGACTGGAAGCAACGTTTCGCGCCGATCTTTCCGGCAAGCCCCGCGCAATAATTTTGCGATAATCTGCGCATCTGCTGCGGTTACGGGCTTGGCAAGGGGGGTGGTAACCACTAGATGGAGAGGAGCAGCTTTGTCGGTCGTACCGGACGACGCTCGCGGAACACCCAATGTCTGAGCTTCGCGCGGGGGTAAATCTCCCGATTGTGACCATACAGGCGACCGGGTGGCGAGCAGGCGAGGGTGATGGCCGTTGACGGGCTTTCCGGCTTGAAACGCACATCGGACGATCGCGCCACAGGGCGATCCGGTTTCGGACAGGCAGGGGTGCAAGACCGGCCGGGAGGTAAAAGTGCCTTCTGGTCCTGGCGAGGACGGAAATATTCTATGCAAAACAGGCAAAACGGGCGCAGACGCCGCGGTGGCGGCAATAATCCGCGCCCGATGGGCCAGCCAATGGGTGGACAGGGCAACAGCAGCCGGCTGGAAGTGAAGGTTCGGGGCAACGCCCATCAGCTTCTGGAAAAATACAAGGTTTTGGCGCGCGACGCGCATCAGGCCGGCGACCGTGTCGCGTCCGAATATTATCTGCAGCACGCCGATCATTATTTCCGCGTGTTGAACGACACGCGGCTACGGCAGGATGAAATGCGCGCTCGCCGCAACATCTTCGATCCGCTGGCGGACGACGACGACGATGGCGATACCATGTCCGAAACTTCTGCCCGGCCGCGCGATGAACAGTTCTCCGACCGTGAACCACCCCGCGCCCGGCGCGATGCCCCGGCGCGGCCCCCCCAGGATGAGCAGCAACGTACGCGCCGCTGGCGTGATGAACAGCCGGAAGCGCCCAGGGCCGAAGCGGAGCAGCACGAACCTGTGGTGCTCAATCTTTGGGATGCGGAAGAAGATTCCGAAACGCCGGTAGCGGAGCCCGAGGATAGCGAGGCTGCGCCGACATCGGACGGTGAAGCGGCCCTCGTGGCGTTTGGCGGCAAGCCTGCACGTACCCGTGCGCGTACCCGTACCCGGACGCGTACCACCAGCCCGGATTTGGACGGGGAAGCGTCCGATGTGCCGGTTGCGGCGGCAGAAGTGACGGCGGCTCCTGAGTCCATCGCTGATGAGACGCCGGTAACGGCCAGACCGGCGACACGCACGACGCGGAAGGTGGCGGCGAAGCCGGTATCCGAAGCGGCAGATAGCGAATCGGAGTCCGGGGAAAAGCCCGCGCCGCGCCGCCGTGGAAGACCGCGCAAGACGGAAACCGTATCAGCCGGCGACTGATTCGAATTCGGCCAACGAAAAAGGGCGGGACCGTCTTAACGGTCCCGCCCTTTTTCGTTTTAGCAGCGCCTGTTTTCAGAAGCGTTCCGAATCGCCCTTGCTCTGATCTTCGTCGACTCCGCTGGCGTTGGAGAAAAAAACGAGGCCCATCAGGGCGGCCGCCAGCATCAGCGAGCCGATGACGGCGATGGTGACCGCGATAACGAAATGCACGGTCAGGGGTGTGCCGGTGCTCGCGAGCCACGCAAATGCCATCGCCAGCACAACAAGCGTGAGGATCAGCATAAGCCCGAGCAACTGTTTGAAGCGCTTTTTCGCGACGGCCATGCGGTTCTCGCGATCACTGTGTGTGTTCATCCCTTCACAATTCGCTCTTTCCGCGTAACATTCAAGCATGTCCCCGCATAATGAGGAGGGTGGATATGGGAATTGCGGCTATTTTGCGGGCCAAGGGCGCCTATGTGGTCACCGTTGCTCCTGAAACGCCCATCGAATCGGTCGTCGAGCTCTTGGTCGAGCACCGAATCGGCGCCGTTCTTGTCCTGCAAGGCGAATCGCTGGTTGGCGTCCTTTCGGAACGGGATCTGGTTCGCGGACTGCGGACGAATCGGCAAAATCTTATGGAAATGCGTGCAGCCGACCTCATGACCAAGGTGGTGGAGACGATTTCCCCTGAAGAATCGGTCGCAAACGCCATGGAAAAGATGACGAATCGCCGGATTCGCCATTTGCCGGTCCAGGTGAGTGGCCGAATCGTCGGCATCGTATCCATCGGCGATCTGGTGAAGCGCCGGATCGAAGAAGTGGAACGAGAGGCCAATCAGCTGAAAGATTACATCGCCGCCGGCTGACTCATACCGGAAATTGCGCCTGACGCGGGTGAAGGTGGATGAATCGGCCGTGAAACGCCGATTATTATGACGGACAGATGCAGGAAATATGACGGTGGAACGAAAAATCTGAAAAAACCTGTTGACGGGGTCGGCGGGGATCGCCATATGCCCGTCATCGCCGCTGACGAGCCGCACATCAAACCGACCCCCCGGGGACGGAATGAAAGCGGATCGGCAGCGCGCTTCCAACAGACCGAGAGGTTTGGCCGGTGGTAAAAATCCGGTGGAGGCAGGCGTCGCTTTTTCTCATTGTTGAATTGATGAAGGGACATGTGGACGGCGGTTCCGCGCCCCGGGGCTTCAAGGCCCGGGTGTCGTGAACTAAAGTTCGTCTATATGTCTCGACGCATACGCTTGTGACTGGTTTTACCAGTTAATTAAGTCAGTAGACGTTGTGCAGAAGATGAGCTCCTTGAAACGGGCTATCATTCGGATATTCCTCCGGATGATGGTTCGGAAATGAACTTGAGAGTTTGATCCTGGCTCAGAACGAACGCTGGCGGCATGCCTAACACATGCAAGTCGAACGAGACCTTCGGGTCTAGTGGCGCACGGGTGCGTAACGCGTGGGAATCTGCCCAGAGGTTCGGAATAACTTGGGGAAACCTGAGCTAATACCGAATAATGCCGCAAGGCCAAAGATTTATCGCCTTTGGATGAGCCCGCGTTGGATTAGCTAGTTGGTGAGGTAAAGGCTCACCAAGGCGACGATCCATAGCTGGTCTGAGAGGATGATCAGCCACACTGGGACTGAGACACGGCCCAGACTC